>Ga0123357_10011330_pt1 | contig 11424 bp, 10 predicted proteins | sample TergutEmb28metaG_FD_89873 | JGI IMG/M metagenome (GOLD analysis project Ga0123357, IMG submission 89873) | Embiratermes neotenicus P4 segment gut microbial communities from Petit-Saut dam, French Guiana - Emb289 P4 | ecosystem: Host-associated > Arthropoda: Insects > Digestive system > Gut ...
AAAAAAACGGACAACCACCCGTCACCCCCCTCTAGAACAACCACCAACTGAAGGGGGGGGGCCCCGCGCCCCCCCAAAAGAAGAGGGAGAAAGAGGGTGTGGGGGGGGGGGGGGGGGGGGGGGGTGTTGGAGGTGGTTTTCTTGATTAGCTTGGTGTGAGTGCCTTTGATTACATCATACCACACCCTTTCCAATTCATTATTCACACATCATCCTCTCACATGATGCTGTATAGCCTGAGCTGTAGAGAAAGTTGTTAAGTAAAGCAGAAATGACCTAAATGGATATTGTACAGTAATATAATAATTAAAATATTCTTGTTGTTGTTGTTGTCTGGTATTTATCTTGTAGTGGTTCTTGGAGTTTTAAAATCAAACTACATGATTTTCATGTTTAAGTAACAAATGGGGTTATAGACAGAGAAGGTGTTCCCAGAGTGGTGGTGGTGGTGGAGGGGAGACACTGGGCATTCCAGTGTTATTTTTATGTCAGTTGTTTTGTTGGTATAAGTTCATACCTCACATAGCACAGACTGGTAATTTTTTACATCAGCTGTTTCTTGTGCCTCAGCTTGTACCTCACAGATGTTACAGTTTTGTCTGGGTTATAAAGACCAATAAATTAAAGTTTTGTAAGTTTTTGTGTAAAGTGTTTCTCATTTTTTGTCTGATTTTAACAGAAATTGAAATGTGTCTAAGTTTTAGTAAACCCCCAAACAGGATATTTCATGAAAGTCCATCTGATGGGAGTTGCGCTCTTGCATGTGGACAGTTAGATGAATATGATGAGACTGGTAGTTGATTTTTGTGACTGTGGTGCATGTGTCTGATAATTCATCTTTCTGGCATTACATTATTTTTGAAGCTTGTGTTGTGACATGTTTCAGCAACACAACTGTTGTTGCTTTTTTTTTCTTCACATTTTTATTATTGTAGTGAAAATGTAATCCATTTTTTTCTGAAGGGACTGCAGAGAACAAATGATAAATGCAGGAAAACATCAGTTATAAGAAAAGCATTAAGCGTATCAGAAAAATGGGAAAACAAAGAATGGAAATTTTACATTATTTAGGCCTAAAAGACAATAAACATATAAAAAGTTGCATTAATGCCTGCATGAAAATAACTTTTCTTTGTCTCCAAAGAAATCTAATTGACAGCTGTTTGGTTAAAAACCTTACATATTACATGAAACATTACCAATTCAAAGTTCAAAATATTCTGTCTGTTAGGCCCACCAGTACTGTGCACGTAAAAGAATGATTTAACAGTATCATAAGAAGCATGGATTTGGCCAAAACTGTTTGCTTGTTGAAGGTCACTTTCATCTCTGTTGTCCTTACTGCTAATGTCACCCACATGAGCATTATACAGTTCTTCTGCTGGAAACACCATGAATGGCAAGCTTATGTTCTGCAGATGTGTAAGAACTGAAATCAGCATCCCCTTGTAACATAAAAAAAAACACCCCATGTAGTTATACCCAGTCTACTTGGAAGGCATCATGGTTGTGTGAAGTTTGGTGGTTGGTACACTGATTTTCTGTTCCGTAGAAATAACATGATCTGTGGATGAACAGCACATTTGCCCACAGTGAACAAAACCTTTCTACCTTGCACACCAGTTGAGACTCCAGTACACACAAGAAATGTGTGAAAATGAATGTGCTTATCCATGCTTTATTTGTGTAGTATTTTATGTTTTTAGAACATTTGGGTTTCAGTGATTTTTTGACTGTGCAAAAATAAGAAAGAACAGGAGTAATAATACTAAATCACACAATTTTTTATTGCCAAACTCCAGGACAAGCAAGATGATGCAAGACTGCTGTTCTAAGAACTGTAGAATGTATTTCACATTTTTACAACTGTATGACTAAGCATCCCCATCACCCTCCCCTCCCCCCCCACACACACACACACAAATACACATACACACACACACACAACCATTATTCACACTTGGCCAGCACGAGATGCCCAAAAACATGTTAACTTCTGCATTTCTTTCATAAACAATCATTCTGGGAATACTGTGGGTCATGACAAAGATATCTGAATAATTGGGGCAGGAAAACAACACTTCAAGGAACAAATAATCATTGTTGTTTATGTAGGCAGTTATGGGACCAGAAGAAATGAATGATCATTGAGGGAAAACAGTGCATACTGGATGAGTGGCCAGAGGTTTCACTGTGCTTTGTTACCACAATTATTTCTTATATTAATAATTCTTGACTCATTAAGTGATGCTGTATTGGAACATTATATTTGCTGGTGAAGTAATTGCGAAACTGTGTGTTACTGTTTCCCCACCCCATTCTCTAAGACACTAATTTTTCATGGAAAATGCTGTCTTAAATTTTACTGAATGTATTGGTCTTAGCAGGATTGTAGGATTACATTGAAAGTGAGATCTTACACAAAATTCTACCTGCTCATTGTGGCAGCATGTTGGGATAATTTGATCTGTATGATGTAAGATAAAAATACGTATGTTTTGCATTTTCAAGGAGAGAGCGGTACTGCTTTTCAGAAGTAACAGCCCAAGAGCATAAAAAATAATTCTGTCTTAAATTAAGTGCTAGAGGTGGGTGATAATAGTGGGTTGTGTTTTCTCCAGCTGTCCAGTTGTGCCATTTCTGAGGTATGGTAGTAATTTGTATGAATTTTGTGGTCCTAATGGAATGGGTAAAACACAGGTTCTGTGTATTATGGATGTGAATGTCACTAACACAATTTGGTCGTACCTGACCACAAAAATGTGTGAATGTGAAGAGTCAATTTTCTTCCTGTTGTGTGCTGTGCCATTGCAGTTCAGTGCTGTGAAGTCTTGTTGGGTAGCCTGTTATCATCGGGTATCCTGGTTGTGCAGACTGAAATGTCCTGGAACATTAGAATCCATTTTTTCATGACATATCTGATTTCTCAAAAAGGCTTCATTGCAGAAATATTTTCCTTTTGTTACTCGCTTATTGTTTTATTCATTTAGACATTTTGTAAGTGATGTTGAAGAATGTAATGACACACTGAAAACACTTGAATTTCATGTAGATAACTAGATCATATCTTTTTTTTTTTTTTTCCTAACACCTGTTGTCAAGTAATTCTTTCATCTTTCAGCGAAGAGAAGTAATCTCAGGTCTCTATGAACCAACAGATCCAGAATGTGTATGGGGATCAGATGATGAAAAAGATGAAGAACTTAGTGCTGATATGAAAAATAAAGTTAAGATTGAAGAATTGGACACTGGCAATCAGCAGAATGAGTAAGTTGCATAAATTAGATTCAGATAGTACTCTGAAAGGTGAAGTTTTTGTGTGTGTGTGAGACTAAGCATAGAGCCATGTAGGCAGGAGTGGGGGGTGGAACTTCTTAACCTCAACACTAATTGGAGGTGAATGGTCAACTTCATGTGTTCACAACTTTACCCCAAGGAAGGGGTCTTGAATACCTATTGAATAGGAAGCTGTTTGGTCCTAAGGAACAATCTGGACATTGTGGAGAATGGGACCACAGTTCGTCAGTTGTCCAACCTATACTCTAGTCACTGTTCTGACAGCTGTGCTGGTTTCTGACAGTAGTACACTTGTTAATCTCATTTTAAGTTGACAAATGTGTTATATCATTTAGGATTAACAAAAATGAAGAAACGAAAGGAATCCCCAACTTCTGGCTGACTATCTTCAAAAATGTGCAGATGTTGTCGGAAATGGTGCAAGAGCATGATGAACCCATCCTCAAACATCTGTTTGACATCAAAGTAATATTCCTGGAATCTAATCCTATGGTGAGTTTGGTCAAGTTGTATACAGATATGCTTTTACACACTCCATTGCCACTCATGCTGTGACCAGTAGTTTTGAGATCAAGTCTTCTGGGATTTGACATTTTGTGAGATGTCATCTCATTTGAAAACACCTGAATCTTCAGCACACATTGTTTATAAACTTACGTGGAACTTCTTACATGAAGATTGAGGATATTACAGTGATAAAGGTGTACATTGTGGTCATAGGGGTGATGGCATCATGTAGTGTGGTAACTGATATTGTGGTGAACCTGCTACAGTAGACTTGGTCTTTTGCCCAGCAGATGGAGGCAGCAGGTTCCTGCATAATGTTGGTGACCGTCTATGAGACCACGTGATGTATCCCAGAATAATTTCAAATTCCATTTTTTTGTATGCAATTTTCATGTTGGTAGCATTTTTTCTTCATTAGAATGATGTTACATTGGTTACTTTTTTTTTTGTTACTATTACCAGAAATGTGTAACAAAGGATGGTTATGTATAACTAGTTTTTCTTTACCCTTTTGTTGTAATTATTACAGGGCTTCGTTTTGGAGTTCCATTTTTCTCCAAATGAGTACTTCTCAAATTCAGTGCTCACAAAGGAATATGAAATGAAATGTACGCCTGAAGAAAATGATCCATTTAGTTTTGAGGGACCTGAGATATACAGGTGCAAAGTAAGTAACTGTATTTTCGTAGACACTGTGACTGTCAAAATATACAGTCCGCAGTTGATTCGTATATTTTTTCTTAAGCAGATTTGCATTTTTATTAATCTATTCTATCTGCATTCATGAAATACTTGAGAAAAAATGGGACTACAATGATGCAGTGCATCAGCTATTTATAGTTTTCAAGAAAACCTGTGATTCAGGTAGGAGGGAGGTCTTGTATAATAATTGAGTTTGGTATCCCCATGAAACTGGTAAGGCTAATAAAAATGTGTCTGACTGAAACACATAGCAGAGTCCAGATAGGCATACATTTGTCTGTCATGTTTCCAATTAAGGATGGTTGGAAACAAGGAGATGCTTAATCACCATTGCTTTCCGACTCTGCTCTGGAGTATGCCATTAGGAGAGTTCAGGTAAACCAGAATGGCATGAAATTAAATGGTACACATCAGCTTTTGGTTTTTGCTGATGATAATAATACACTGGGTGAAAGTGTACGTACTTAAAAACACAGAAGCTTTGTTAGTAGTAAGGAGATCGGTCTAAAAGTGAATTCTGATAAAACTAAGTACATGGTCATGTCTCAAGATTGTTATGCAGGACAAATTCACAATATAAAGATTGATAATAGCTCTTTGAAAGGGTGGAAGAGTTCAAAATATTTTGGAACACCTGTAACGTATCAAAATTCTGTTCAAGAAGAAATTAAGAGCATAGTGAAGTCAGGGAATGCTTGCTGTCGTTTGGTACAGAATCTCCCAAATATTTTGAGCTCTTCCGCCCTTTCATAGGAGCTTTTATCAATCTCTATATTGTGACTTTGTTCTGCATTCCGATTTTGAGACATGACCATGTACTTAGTTTTATCAGAATTCACTTCTGGACCAATCACCTTACTACTGACTAACAAAGCTTCTGTGTTTTTCTTTATAGTACATACACTTCCACCTAGTATATTAACATCATCAGTATAAACCAAAAGCTGATGTGTACCACTTAATTTCAAGCTGTCCGGTTTACCTGAACCCCCCTAATGGCATACTCAACAGCAAAGTTCATTCCTGTGCCAGAACCACCATGCAAACAAGTATGTAATGTGATACTTTAGTACTGTGATAAGCACAACTGAATTGGCTGCATAATATTAAAATATTTACATTATGTGTAATATATGTTCACAATACATATTTTATTGCATGGCCTTGCTGAGAAGTGTCCTTAGTGTTCCCAGGTAACAAGTGATACCAAATTATGTGTTAAGTCTTTCTGTGATGAGTGAGCCTCCTACTTGCGAGCATGATTTTTTAAACCTTAAACACTTTTTAACCTTTGTTAACTACCCATTATTTTGGCAAAAACAGTATAGCCAAGGAAAATAAACTGTTATGGTCTGTTGGAGAAATCCGATGTGGCCAAAGATACGATATATGAGAGACTTGTGTAACTGAAGTAGTAATTGTGATAATGTAGTGAAGTGATCTGTTGTAACTGATACCATTGTAACCAAAGATCAAACATTCATGTCATGAACCCTAGAGCCCTGTATGCAGAAGATGTCATAACAAGTTCATCATTTAGTTTGAGGGGACTACTGGGATGTTGCTAGCCATGCAGGTACAATTGCTGGATTCCATGTTTGCTCAACAGTTGAAATGCCAGATACACGCTTCTGCTTGTTGTATTAACTCTTTGGCACTGGAATTAAATGCGTACTGTGATCTGTAGAAGACCTGAGTGGCAGAATTTAAGTGCTGCATGGGAGTGTCAGTAATTTGCCATCATTAGTAGTAAACATCCAGCTGCATTAGAGATATGCAATGTTTGGCACCAGAGGGTTAATGTAACATTTAGCAGTGTTTCTTGACATGAATGGAAATTCTGAGAATAAGATTATAAAATTGCTCAGAGTCATTGCTAAAAAAAATATTAAATTTTAGGGACATGTATAAAGTTGAAGAAATGAGAAATTCTTTAGAATTTAATATTGTTCTTGTGGGAATTTGGCTCATACCTTAAGAGAAGGAGCACAAAACCGTGTTAAATGAAAAGTGTTGGATGTAAAATACTGGTTTCACTGTAGATAGGAAGGCTGAAATTAATTTTTACAATTTTTCATCATTAAAGTGTTATGGCACATAGGGCTTACTTCAGCTGATCATATGGCATGCTTACCACAGTAATTACACATCCCTGTTTTGGAATGGATTCCTGTTTGAATTATGGGCCAGTCTGCTTTTGAAGGAAACCTGGATCTTTTAATGTTGTGTGTGTTTGATTTTAGGGTTGCATCATTGATTGGAAAAAGGGCAAGAATGTCACTATAAAGACAATTAAGAAGAAGCAAAAGCATAAGTCGAGAGGATCTGTTCGAACTGTTACAAAAACTGTTCAAAATGACTCCTTCTTCAATTTCTTCTCCCCTCCTCCTAGTAAGTATTTTCACAATACACTGTATGACATATATCTCTGTGCTTCAGTAATGGTAAAGGAAAGGCAGAATTTGGAAACATGGCAAGTTTGTAAAAGCTCTGGGTAGCCTTAGCCACTGCTTGTGCTGTATATACGAGGCTTATTCAGAAAGTAAGTACCATTTCGCTATTAAAAAAATTGAGTAAGGTTTCATATAAAATTTTATTATCAGATTCTACATTCTTCATACTATTTTTCCACATATTTTGCCGCCATTGTTGAAGCACTTAACATAGTGGGGCACAAGTTTTTGTGTACCCTCCTCAAAGAATGTGGCCGCCTGCGATGTTAGCCACTACTGACAATATCATAAGAATAGAGTCCTTGAAATCTGAGGAAAGTGCAGGGACAGATCAGAAATTATGAAACGTCTGTCATCCGCACTCTTTCGTTGACCTAATGCACCAAATCATCATTCACCAAAGACGGATGCCCACTTCGCGCCTCATCATGCACGTTCTCTCGTCCTTCATTGAACATCCGAACCCATTTCCTAACCACGACATCACTCATTGCATTGTCACCATACAGTTGATGGATCTGGTGATGAATCTCACTTGGTAGCACATTCCTAGCATTCAGAAAACGAATTACAGACTGTATTTCACAGTCGGCGGCCCCTTCAATTGTCTTAAACATGTTTAACGCACAGGAACTAACATAAACATAACACAAATTTCACGAAATGGCACCTGTGGCTTCTCAATTGATAGAGGAAGTCACTGCACACGCGCAAAGTGACAGTCTCGAGGATGCACGATAGATATGCACAGACGGTACTTACTTTCCGAATAACTTACTTCAGATGCAAGTACCATTACCAGTCAAAGACTGTGTGTCATATATTTATTCAACAGATATAATTGCTGAATTTTTTTAAACATGCTGCACCATCTCCATTTATTTTCTCTACAAAATGCTGTCTATTTCATACGGTTATCCTTTTTGGTTCGTGTAGTATTCATATGTGAACAAAGGATGCGCTAAAATTTAAACGTTCAGGTCCTGTGCCAAACGGTTAAAGATACTGAATATTCATCTAATGGGTCAAGTAATTATTCCAGAAAATCTGTGTCCTGAAATCATTAAGCACTCAGTATCAGAATTCACATAAGCTGGCTAATTGTAACAGTAAAAATACCTGTGAAAAGGATATATATATGATTTTATACATAAATAATGTCTGATGTCTTCATACCAATTAAAAGAAAGTAGTGTCCCATGTGCTGGAGCTGTAGCACACATTCAGTCTTATAGCCACGGTCCATAGATAGTTTGTGCATTTTTCTGGGTCACATTAGCAGCTCTAGATATTGCTTTGACCCATCTCTTTTTGTGTTACATAGGGCAGTATGTTCTTTGTTTAAATAAATTTTATTTATGCAAGCCAAATTTATAAAGAAGAAGTGAACAAAGTGACATGTTTGGAAAGGAAGAGTTAAAGCAGCTGTTGGTGAAGTGAATAATTTTTAATAATTCTTGATTTCAGACTTTCGCCATGTTCTGAATGTGTATGCTTCTGGATAATTCCATGGCTCACCCTGATATGTGCCCTGTCTCCTTCAAATACCCGCTTGTGGCCTCCATGTGGGTCATTATCCTCCACAGCCTGTTTCTGTACTCAGACCTGCCCCTACCCTGTCACCCTTCTTCCTATTGGCTCAGGCTATTTTCGAGCCAAACATTTTCCTGTATAAATACCCCAGCATTTCACAAACCTAGTCATTCTTCATACCTATCTGCCTTTGAAGATGGAACAGTGTGTTCTGAAACATCGCCATATAAGATTCAGATGCCGAGGAATTACCCAGAAGAAAGTATACAACAGTTTTTAATAAATGAACTTTTTACATTCATAATTTCCTAATCACCAACTGATGCAAACAGTACCTGAGAACTCATGTAATACTAGTGATTTGCATAGTGGGCCAGTGCTATTGAATCTGTTGTCCTAAAAATAGTAATAAGAATGGGTACAGTATCAAAACACATAGTCAGTTTTCAGCCTCTGTGGCATTCCACAATAGGGAATGTTTCTTGCAAATCTATTGAGAAAATTAAAGTTTCATAAAATCTGACAAGAATAACAGGTATGCTACATGAAGACCAGTGTATATTTTTTATTCTCTCTGACTCATTTCTTCTTAGAATGAAAAATGTTTCAGACAAGAGTTTTAGAGAAAATCATAACACATTTTATGTTTACTAACTTTTTTCAAGTATTGTACTGATTATGAGATAATGTGAAAAATATTGCAGAGCCAGACAGGCCACAGATGACAATATGGCACATGCACATTGCATGCTGAATAACTAATCTACAAACACAGGCTCAGAATAAGTAATACTTATTGGTTTTCCTCTGCAACAGTAGTTGCACGAACGTGCCTCAGCGTTACATTTTACATACGTTGCTTGTCCCGTTTTTCTTTTGGGGGGGGACCAACATTTCCATTACAGAATTAGTTTAATGCCATATTAATTCCCTTGAAGATTTTATCAAATTGACATTTTGTGTGTGCATGCAATTACACTTAAGGCTGCAGGACCCATGTGTTGTAGTATGATTTAAGAAAATATTTGAATTTAAGATGTTTCTTGCTCCATGTCTATGAATCACATATATTTTTTGGTCAATAAAGACCAAAGGACAAAATTACTTGTGTGTAAGTTCAGACTTCAGAAACATCTCAAGAGTTGTACGGGTGTTTTTGGACAGAGACTTTCGCAAGTTATGAATCATATTTGTTTGTTTGTTTGTGTGGTGTGATTGGTTACTAGGGAGATTCTGGGTTCAAATCTTGCTCTGGTGATTGGTTTTTTTGAGCGAGTTTTTTGTGGGTTTTCTTTGGTCTCACCAGGCAAATGCCAGAATTGTATTTCAAATTGGGGCATAAGTGCTTCTTTTCACATCCTTGCGGTAGCTGCAGACCACAAGGAGAAAGGATATGACACCTTTCCTTGAACATCTCTCTGGCTTTTTCCTGCTGCCTTCAAACAGAAGATCGTGTACAGTAGGTCGTAAATCTTTCATTTCTAATTGTCTCTACTTTCAAACTTTCTCTGCTGCATAATAAATATATAGATGTGTGATTTCAGGCTTCAGCCACAGTATAAATGAGGTCTCTGCTCGTGTGGGATGTTAACGCTGTCTTCATTGGTAGTTAGATACTGACGTTTCAGGACAGCAGATATGTCCAGTCTACAAGGGTCAAGACACTTGAAGATGGGACTGATAGCCTATCTTGAAACATCTGTAAATAACTACCATCCCTCACTGTGTAACATCCCAGAAGAGTATAGGCCTTATATATATTTAGATACTGAAAAAAGTACATGGATCAACATGTTCACTGGTTGGGAATCTGGACAGCAACAGAATTATCTAATACATTTTAATAACTGCAAGTAATAGTTTGCAAAATATGTTTGGTGCAGAAAAGTGTGTTGAATATGTATGCTTGTTTCCATTCAAAACTTTGGTGGACATTTGGTTAATATCTTAGCTGATCAGTGTACTGGTGTTGGCATCTTTTGCTGTATTAGTTCCAGAGGATCCTGAAGCAGAAATGGAAGAGGAGACGCATGCACTACTGACAAGTGATTTTGAAATTGGCCATTACATCAGAGAACGAATTGTACCACGTGCTGTTCTATATTACACAGGTAGGAAAGACAGTGGGATGTAGATGGATTTCTTGACGACGTGGGTACATGAAGTTGTTTTTGCAGAATCTGCACAATTCTTCACAAACATTCCTCATTTAACTGTTTGGTGTCAAACATTGTATATATAACATGCAATGTAAACACTGAACATCGTACAAAAGCATGTGCTCTTTGCAGATCCTGTTTAATTTCTGGTTTTCTGGAAATCACTGCAGGCATTTAATTGTGATGTCAGAGGTTTAATGTAATTGATTTGAATTGGTATACACGAAGGTCTCATTTTACATGATAACTTTTTGCGCAGTTTCACTTTAATGTGACATAAAAGTTTACACCACTTTTTGAATTTACGCAATAATTTTCCATTTAATGCAATTTGGGGTAGATGATATGTGATAATATTTGGTTTAATGGGATTTGGTATAGACAATCTGTGGTGGCACTTGGCTTGTTTCTTAGGCTAACAGAAAGTGGTCCCTGTCATGCAGAAGTCTTGTGTGGATTGATTATGTCGGTGATATAATGACGTGGCTGAAGTAGTTTCCCGTTCAGCAGCATTGGCTTTTGTTACCAAAATGAGTGCGAAAATTAGAACTCAGTATTGAAGAGAAATTAGACATAATAAACTGACTTGAAAAGGGTGATTGCATGGTGGACATAGGCTATAATGTTAGATTTGCTTATGTTAGCATACATACGTGGTAGGGTCCATAAGTTTCCGGCCTGACCAACTTTGAAAGGTGACAGAAATGAAACAACTTTGCTATTTTTCAATACAGTATAATCTCCCTTTACTTCAACACACTTTTCACATCTGT
>Ga0123357_10011332_pt1 | contig 11423 bp, 4 predicted proteins | sample TergutEmb28metaG_FD_89873 | JGI IMG/M metagenome (GOLD analysis project Ga0123357, IMG submission 89873) | Embiratermes neotenicus P4 segment gut microbial communities from Petit-Saut dam, French Guiana - Emb289 P4 | ecosystem: Host-associated > Arthropoda: Insects > Digestive system > Gut ...
CCCACAACAGCAACCACGCCAGACAAGGAGACACGTGGGGTAAGTGCAATGCTGGACAGCAGGGGACAGGAATAAAACCTTTACTCTAAACACCACCCTCTGATAATATTTAAAGTATACTGATGCAATTCCTCAATCACAACTAACCCTTTCTATTGTGTCCACTATTCAATATTATTTACGACACATTTCGTCCAACCTGGTCATCCTCAGGCAATACACATTATACAGAAAATCCTTGGGACGAAATTATTAACACAAAGTTCTCGAAAATGAAACGACATCTCATGCTCAAATAACTGTTTTAATACATAAACGCCTATGTTCTTAACACAAATTTTTGATGTTATACGTGTTGCAGCTGTTTGGAGCTGTATATTTGCCAGTTTACGGTTGTATTATTATATTCAGTATTGATATTGGTGTATAATTTAGTATTTGAAGATTATTGAGGAAATTCAAGTACTGCCTCCTTAGAACAAAAATACAAAATGGTATTATTTTGTTAATATCACAGTTATAAATACTGAATCGCTGCAACTTAACACACACAAAACCTACCGCTCCTGACACAATCTAACCTGAAATTTCACGGCACTGGCATTCACCACAACAAAATACTTCGTTATATTTCTTAAATAATATCAAATAGAACGCTCCCCATTTAAAAAAAAAAAAAGTAAAAGATAAGGTAATTTCCAAGACTCGAAAATAATCTACGAAATAATTCAATCCCCTTAAAAAATGAATCTAATAGCATACGAACAAAAAGGACCTCAACAAATTGTGTACCATATACACATGTCGGGAAATAAACATAATTTATTGCTCAATCATTTAAACATGCCAAGTTAAAAATAGCCCTCAAAACCAATAACTGTATAGAAAAAGTGCTCAGAATTGACTAATAGTTCACTTCATAGCAGTAAATGGTTTCATTCAGACGTTTACAGATTAACCTGCACCAAATAGAAACAACAATGTGTGCGACAACCTGAAAAGAGTTCTTTAATTCGATTTAACGTGTATTTATAAGTACTTCGCCATTACAATTATAATTCACATTTCTCAAAACACCTCCCACAAAATCATCACCCCATTGGCACAATTGGCAACTGCCAATGAAGTCTTAAACACCACAAGAACAACTCTCAACTCAACTCAGCAGAAAACAAATCACATCTATGAAGAAAAAAGAACAACACAAAAATTAATTTCCAAAATTCCTTAGCACGTAACACCATATTCAGAGCTTTATTTCAATGTGCCCAATTAGCAACAATCATCCTAATCCGGTACTCTGTAATCGTTCGATTCCCAAATAAACCAAACAAAACGTTCCATCTACGTGCATCTTGTCAACAAAACTGCCTGTTCGTACTCACATTTCTTAGCATAAGAACAACACGAATTTTTACGTCACACACTAAAATTAATAATTGACGTTTATTAATTTTATTTACAATTTTAAATTCCCAAAACTAGGTCAGAGTAGAGATAATAATACAAATCCCAAGGACTACATAAACAGTAAGAATCTCCACATTTCATTTAATTATATTTAATGTATTAAAATATCACTAGCATATTCACTCTACATTTTATTTTCAGTTTCCAGATTTAGCAAACACAGAAACTAATAACCTACAACTTCCATAACTGAAAAAAATATTGTAAGATAATCGTACATGCAGTCTATACTCAAGATAACAAAATTTTAAAATCCAAGACTCTGCTGTACAAAATCCTCAAACAGTAAAATTACACATCAAATTTCGGCACTTTAAATAACATAACCTCAAACGGACAGAGACAGAATTCCTAACACCTACAATACGAACAACTTTAAATTCATTTCGATAAATTAATATTTTGTGTATTATTATCGCCTAAGTAAAAAATTGGAGCACATTTTGTTATAAAACTTCACTTCATTACTTCCTCCCAAGCACTTTATAAATATCTTGTATTACGTTAATATAGAAAAGGTGGCCTAAACATGTAGAAAAACTAAATTCTAAAAGCAACAAAAACGTTACTTGTGATTGAAGGATTACTTCACTACAGCAAAGAACTGCTTGGAGGTTTCAGTTCAACAAATAAAAGTCGTTATTTAACACGAATTTCTCAAGCGCAGTGTTACGGGAAAGAACACGTGACTTCATCACCACACCCGGTTGAGGAAACGTACAAGAAATAAGTGGGAACTTCGTAGGTCCCGCGATATAGTAAGTTCAAGGCTGTGAAGTCTGTTTACAAGCGCTGTGGGGCTACAAGTTACGTTCTTGGTAGACAGTATGCAGTAAGTAACAACAATCACCACAGATGCACGCTATATGGCACTGGAACCATCAAGACCTGCCATCTACAGTAATCCCACTGAACTACTTACGACAGCTGTTCCGCCACTACATGACAACGCTTGGCTGCACAGTGCCATTGCCACTCGACAAATCTACAGCGTCCCCGTGTGAAATCTTGAAACATCAGCGTACAATCCCGACCTGCATTCGAAAGACTAACGTCACTCCAGTTCCGAACGATCATTTTGACCACCAGAGATTTCAACTTGATGGTGATACGAAGGCAGCTGCGATGCAATACGACTGACGTTATTCGAAGAAACGAACTTCTCCTTCCGTACAACACTCCAGAAACGCAGAGAGAGAAGAATCCTTGCGGATATTCTTAAAATTTCTCAATGTAACTCCATGAACTTAGCTATGTATATTGTTTAATTAAAGGGACTAAGTAGTAGCAGTAGTAGTAGCAGTAGAGCAGTAGCAGTAGCAGCAGCAGTAGTAGTAGTAGTAGTAGTAGTAGTAGTAGTAGTAGTAGTAGTAGTAGTAGTAGTAGTAGTAGTAGTAGTAGTAGTAGTAGTAGTAGTTGTTGTTGTTGTTGTTGTTCTTGCTATTGTTATTGTTATTGTTCTTGTTCTTGTTCTTGTTCTTGTTCTTGTTGTTTTGTTGTTCTTGTTCTTGTATGTCGTTGTGGAGTAAGGACGGAATTTAACCGAATGAACAAATACATTATTCGAACAACACCAACAACTAAGTACAAATCCCAAACACTCCACAATTATGTATTTAAGCAACCCAAAACATTTCTGCCATTAAATAATATGAGAAGATGGCATCTATGTAGATCGCTGGAGACAGACACCTGTTGGATTGTTTAAACATTTAAAATTTACAAGTATAAATCGCAAATATTTGCTTGACTGCTCGACTACTTTGATTAAATTGAAGCACACTGTAACAATATTTTGCAACGCCCGTTATTATATTTAATACTCTTGGCCTACATTTTTCTTCAAAAAAATTGTTTCAAAAGTTACTGAATGTCCTGTGTGATGCAGAGGCATCTTGCTACTTATTTATCTATTTATACCGAACCACAAAACTTTGAATGAACGTCATACAAACAGAATGCACCCGACACTCATACCGAATAGTAATCATAACATGTTGTGTGACAAACATGTAAAGTTGTGGCATTTATTATAGAGAACTGAAAAGGGATATGGTAATAGATGGAATATATGCATATAGACAACTACATATCTTAACAAGGGGACTTTGTAAAATAAAAACAACAAATTTGTAACTGCAATAGAATTAAGTTAACTTAATTTTATTTCCCGATCCAATGATCATGTAAAGTGCACCACTCCACACCGGCTACTAAACTTACCCGTCTAAGTATGTAAAGAACTGGCTTACAGACTGCGCAGAAATTCCTTAATAGGTAAGGCGGCGATGCGGCTCTTTGATTCATGTCCGACAAATACAGGGGACACAGATTTTGTAATATGTATTGATATTCCGTAGACCAAAATGATGATGATGATGATGATGATAAAAACAAGCATGCATAGCACATTTGCAATTGCGTGTACGTTTTTAAAGCAGTTTCTTTCTGGGGAGTTTCAAATGAACCTCCATCGATGAAGCATTCTTCGTCCACATCTATATATATGTCACATCGTTAGCATTAAGCAATAAGCCTGCAGTTCCGTATTTTGTTTCTAAATACACTTCCTTCCCTTTCAGCAAGCCTCTCATTTAGAGCGACAATATTTACAACGAAACAACTTAGTCGGTACCTTCGATGACGTTATAATGGTGTTCGACCGTACTCTGTCCAGTCGACATATTGCCCGCGAACTACGGGTACAGTGCGCCTGCTTTAGAGGATACAAACATCACACAGTGTAGCGTGCGTTTTGAATTATAGGGAAATAGAAGTAAACGGTTTGTATTCACAAGGTGTATTGAGTGGGTTTATCATTATGATTGACAGAGAGAGGCAGACGAAGTACAGTCAGCAATGACATGGCGAGAGGTGCCAAAGGGGATTGTGTTACACGGGTCGACGTTGCGCCCCCGCAAGGGTGAAACATCCGAATTTTATCCGCGTAGCCAAACGCCGACACATCCAAAAATCATAATTAAATTTCTGGGGTTATGGGACACTTAAGACTTTTGTCTCATGTACTCTTACCTAAGAGCGACTACGTAGCAACTTACAGAGGTAATGGAATAGTTGGCAAAGTTTGATCCAATCAAAACACAGTACACTCAGTACGCGTCTTACCTTGACTTTTTATGATACAACCTTCAAGTTACGTCATTCATACTTGAGTTTCAAACCAGAAAAAAAACCAGTTTCTACATTTATAAGGTAACAACATCCACAGTCTTTAACGAAGCTGCGAGCAATCAACTCATTCACTGTTACAACGATCTGACGTAGGTACCTATCACACCAACACCCAACATCATCCACTTGGTACCTCTCTGCAATACCTGTATCAGTGAGCTTCTACACTCCATTAACTATAATTACAACGTGCTACAAGATACAACATTGGATTCACTTCTTCGTGTAGTGTGTGTAGCGAAGTATGAAAGCAACCACAGAAGATCTGCAACATCACCTTGCACACGTCTAAGTCAAAGAGTAAGGAGACTGCACAACAGTACAAGTTCTCTGCACAGAACCGACAGAAGGGATCACAGAAACTCTTTAGTGTCAAATCCTGCGGTCCACGCAGAAAATTGAGACGCACGGCACACATACCAGCAGGAACGGGCATTGGTGAGAGCAGACAGATCCAGACGCCTATACAGGAGACATCAACAGTGAGTGGAGAGAAAGGACAAAAAGCTGGTCAATCCACAACACTGCGGTGTCAGCACGGCGGACATTTACCACAGCAGTAAGTACTCGCATTATACATACCCAATCAAAGTACTGTACTAATTTAGAAACTGAGGTTCTAGGCGCACATAGCAATACCGCAAATATAACAGAATATATTCCACTTTAAGTATAGTATAACCATTTAAAGGCAAAGTGTTCACTGCAGATGTCAACACAGCAGTTCAAGTAACTGGCACGAGAAACGAAGACACACTGCCTTTACGTTTGTGTTGACGAAAACTAATGCAGAACCGAGAACAGGCATTGTTCATAGCCCACACTGAGGGAGGTAAGGGAATATTTAAGGAATACATCTAAAGGGACTGGAAAACTAGATTACCATGGGAGCAGAAAACCTCATTAGTGTACCAGAAAACATAATATTTCACTGGAAACAATTCAAAGATTACGTACAAACAAGAAGAGAATTTAAAAAATATTCATAAAACAGAACGTCTAGCAAAAGCTATACGAAATACATGCGAAGATATGTAAAGAATGGGAAAGACTACAACAATCAATGGAAAATGGAAGACTTTTCCTGAAAATCTAGAAATTTAATTACGCAAGAAATAAGAGATTTTCAATAAAAATTAGATAAAGTAAAAAAAAAACAGAACATACAACTTTTAGAATTGTGATTTTATCATCTTCAAATATTAAATACGTTTATCAAAACAACGAGGAACACCCGGTGGCGCGGTTGGTAGAGGTAGTGCGCTACACAGTCGGATTGCCGCGGGTTGGAATGGCTGTACATAAAACTATACCACACATAGCGGTATTTTAACAACGGCAAGCAAATCAATAACTTGCACTTATTAGCCCGACCATAAATTCGTACAATGCCCCTGATCACAAATAAGACATATATGTCACCAATAAATTAATCTGAGAAGCTTCTCTATAGCAAACTGCATTCGATCTCTGGTCCGTCCAGCCCGTTAGCTAGCAGCTACGCAGACTATGCTAACATGACCCCGGAGATAGCAATGACGCACAACAAAATTAAATCGTAACAATTGCAAACATAAATAATGTGTTCTTACCAACTCTTCATTTTAAAATTTCATGTATCCATTGTGTAGTCTATTTTGCGACAGGTCCATAGCCTGTTCCAAAGCGGGTTCTCCACTGGGTACGATCTAGTGCTTCCTCTTCCATTTTCCACTATCTACACTTTCACACATAGGATATTTAAACGAAAAACATCACAACTGCATTTAACAAATGGGGATAAATCTGCTTAAATAGACGAAGTTATTATCCCCTTTCTTCCGAGTGGGTGTGTAGTTTGTCCCTAAATGTAAGGCAAGAATATGGACTGACACCTTTCGAAAATTTGGTGCTAAGGAAACTTTATGTGCCTGAGAGGGAGGGTAGTAATATAAGGCTGAAGGTAACTGAGTATCGAGAGGTTTTCCTTCAGTCAAATTGTCTTTGTTTTTAGTTGTTGTAACACGCAACTGTTCACATAGATATATTTACTCAATTCCGTAACATAGCTATTATGTTCCTGTGTTTCAGGGAAAAGAAACGAAATCAACAAAACATCCAAAATACGTGAGACAGGTAGTAAATGAATTAAGGGACGGAATCAAGTTTCAATTAATCTCCACTAAGGATGGCTCTAGCAGAGACCAATGCTACATTCTATTCCGCATTCTTCATAGGCCTTTTATTGGTTTTGGCCTACTGCTCGAGATGGAGACGTTATTTCCAACTTGGAATGAAGCTACCGGGGCCACCTGCTCTGCCCATTATAGGAAATTGTCTCCAATTTACTACTAATGATTTATGCAAACTCTTCCAAGAATTAAAGGAATTGGGACGTTCTTACGGTCCAATTGCACGAGTGTGGATTGGCCCTGTATTGATAGTTGCACTTACAGATCCAGATGATATAGAAAATGTGGTGAAACATGATAAATTACTTTCGAGGGGATACATTATCAGGAAATTAGGGGAACCAGTCTTCCGAAATGGACTGCTATGCATTGATGGAGACAAATGGCGAAGGCATCGTAAAATCGTATCTTCAGCTCTTCATATCAATATCTTGGAAACGTTTGTAGAGAATTTCGCCAAAAACAGCCACATTTTAGCGAATAAGTTGAAGGCTCTAGCCGACGGCGTTACTGCTCATGATATCGTTCCTGACCTCACTCGCTGCACTCTGGATATTATAGTACAAACAAGTTCCAGGACAGACATAAATGCTCAAAATGGCAATGACGATTCCACATTGAACAGCATCACAAATATAATTGACACGACTGCGATTAGAGCGATGAAGCCTTGGTTTTATATTGATTGGATATTCAATGCGTCTGAACTGGGAAAGAAATATTATAAGGCCGTTAAACATTGCCATGAATTAATAATTAATGAAATAGAGAGAGATAAGAGGATGAGAGAAACTGCAGACAATAGAGAACTAAAGGTTGAAAAATATTCACTAGTGGATTATCTTATACAGTATGCGGACATCGGCAAAGAGGAAATTGTTGGAGAGGTAGCTACCATCCTAGGCGCCGGAACAGAAACTATATCTATTGTTTGCGGCTTTGTGCTGGCCTTGCTTGGGGACAACCAACACATCCAGGAAAGGGTAATGCAAGAACAGCAGGATATCTTCGGTGATGACATCCTGAGGCCAGTGAGAAGCGACGATCTACCCAGGATGGTGTACCTGGAACAGGTAGGCAACTGCTTGCTACGCTCTTCCCTATTTAGTAGAATAGCAGCAATATTTCTGCATTACATAAAATGAAGTAGCTATAGACATACACACATAATATATACACGTATATATATATATATGTATGTAGGTCTACAGGTACGTACATATAAAAGGGACGTACAAAAATACGACTGCAAGGCACACACTGTCGTTACGACATGCCGTAAGAATAATCGGTTCTGTTTTAAAGCGTTTCGATATTCTCAGTTAAAAACACTGCGATGGAAGTCGTTTTGCAGCGCACGTGTGGTGATAGCTATAAGTTAAACATGGCGACTCAACTGGAACTGTGGTTCAAACACGAGATCCGGATAGTAATATGGTTTTCAATAAAAGGGATATGTCAGTAGGAAAGTACGTCGTCAAACAGCCGACTTTTACGGGGTCCATAAGATGAGCTGAAAGAGTGTGGCAGTATGGTGGGCAAGTTTTAGAACAGGATAAATCAGTAAGGACAACTGTGACAGCAGCAGACAACCCACAACAGCAACCACGCCACACAAGGAGACACGTGGGGTAAGTGCAATGCTGGACAGCAGGTGACAGGAATAAAATCTTTACTCTAAACACAACCCTCTGCTAACATTTAAAGTATACTGATGCAATCCCTCAATCACAACGAACATTTTAATTGTGTTCAGTATTCAGTATTTTTACAATAGTTTTCAGCCAACCTGGTCATCCCCAGGCAATACACACCATACACAAAATCCTCAAGCAATTACACGACACATTCAGGTACTTTACATAACAGCCTCAACCTGGCAAATTCAGAAGTCCTAACACCGGCAACACGTACAACTTCAAAATTCATTTCTATAAAATGACATTTTATGTATGATTATCGCTTACGTAAAAATTAGATCTTATTTTGTTACAAAATTTCAAGTTGTTAACTTCCTCCTAACAATTTTGTATATGTTTTGTGTTACCTGAATATAGTAAGGTGGTACTAAACATTGAGAAAACAAATTCTGAAAGCAACAAAAACTTTACTTGTGATACATGAATTACTTCAATACAGGAAAGAACTGCTTGATGGCTTTATTCCACCAATAAAAAGTCGTTATTTACCGCGAATTTCGGAAGCGCAGTGTTACTGGAGAGGGCACATGGGTTCATCACCGCACACTGGTGAGGAAACGTACAAGAAATAAGTGGGAACTTCGTTGGTACCTGCGATAGAGGAAGTTCAAGGATGTGAAATCTGTTTGCAAATTGCTGTGGCACCATAAGGGTGTGTTCTTGGTAGACAGTACGCAGTAAGTAACAACAAGTACTACAGATGCACGCTATACGGCACTGGAACCATCAAGACCTGCCATCTACAGTAAGCTCCCTGAGCTACTTACGACAGCTGTTCCGCCTCTACACGACAACGCTTGGCTGCACAGTGCCAATGCCACTCGACAAATCTACAGCGTCCCCGTGTGAAGTCTAGAAACACCGGCGTACAGCCCCGATCTGCAATCGAAAGACTACGGTCTGTCCAGTTCTGAAGGATCATTCTGGGGACCATAAACTTCAAAGACATGTCGACATGAAGGCCACGACTGACGCCACTGGAGGACACGGTCTTCTCCTTCGCATGCCATTCCAGAAACGCAGAGACAGCAGGAACCTTGGCATATTCTGTAAATTTCTCCATTTAACTTCCTGACCTTAGCTAGTTACGTTGTTTAGTTAAAAGAAGTAGTAGCAACAGTAGTAGTAGTAGTAGTAGTAGTAGTAGTAGTCATAGTAATAGTAGTAGCAGTAGTAGTAGTTGTTGTTTTTGTTCTTTTTGTCGTCGTCGGTTGTGACGGAATGTAACTGATTGGGCACATACATTTTTCGAACAACACGATCGACGAAGTACAAATCCCACATGTATCAAGATTAAGTATTTAAACACCCAAAAATATTTCCTCCTATTGGGCATCTTCAAGAAAAGAACTATGTAATATGAAATGATGGCACCTATGTAGATTGCTGTAGACAACTTTTTAAATATTTAATATTTACGAGTACAAATCGCAATTATTTGACTTTTCGAATAAATTAAAGCGCACGTCAATAATATTTTATAACGCACGTTATTGTTGTTGTGTTATTATTATTATTATTATTATTATTATTATTATTATTATTATTATTGGCCTACATCTTTCTTCAAAATTGTTTTTCAAGATGTTACTGAGTTTGCTTGCATGTGGCGGAGGCACCTTGCTACTTATTAATCTATTTATAACTTACCCCAAAACTTTGAATGAACGTCATACAAACAGACAGCACCTGACACCCATACCTACTAGTAATCGTAACATGGAGCATGACAAAAATGTAAAGTTGTGGCATTTATTATACAACACTGAAAACGTATATGGCAATAGATTCTAATACAGGCATATAGACAACCACATACCCCAACAAGGGTACTCTGTAGTAAATGCAATACGTAATGTGTACGCTTGATTAGTAATCTGCACTCCACTACATGCTTATTTTCATCGACCGTAGTTACTCAAAATGGTAGATTACGTGTTGAACCGCATGATAAAATTTTACTAGTAAATGACAGTGCTGTATGCAGCAGTTCATATCTTCCAGAGTAGAAAGTATTAGCAAATAATTGTTTGTATAATATAACAAAATTTAAAGCTCTAAACAATGCAAGAAACAGAGCTGATCGGCTCAGATCAATTTTGCCGTTCTGCGTAAATACGGGATTTAAAATTTTGTGCAACAAAAAATAACGTAATGGAAATTAATATAAAAATTATTTATTGTCCATAAATTATTATGTTTTAATGAATTTACACGCTGCTTACGTTTATTTATCTGCTCCATAACCAGTTACCTTAATGAATTAAATTGTCACCGTAAAAATAATTAACAAATTAACTACTCGTATTTGCGTATAAAGTACGTTCCGATCCGTTGGCAAAAAAACGCACTGTTTGTTTGCCAGTACCGGGAACAAATCGAAACACACTCTCATAAAACCAACATGTTCGTTCTCCTGGGAACTTCCTTTTTTCCTCAGCTAGATTTTTTAGCATTTCGTGGAAGTGGGAGAATTTGAATTTTGACCAGCTTTCACTTAATTTGACCCACTGTGCAGTTGTATAATATCAATGTCAATTCTATTGTGTTTCAGGTTTTCAAAGAGGCTATGCGACTTTTCCCGCCAACTCCAATGCATTTCCGAGAGGCAATCAAAGAAATCGATATTGGACGTGGTTATATTATTCCTGCAGGAACTAACATAATTATTTCAGCTTATAACACACACAGGGATCCCAGGCACTTCCCTGATCCGGAAACGTTTGACCCAGAGAGGTTTTCTCCACAGAATAGTGCAGGCCGACATCCTTACGCATACACACCCTTTGGAATCGGCCGTAGAATGTGTGTAGGTCACGTGTTCGCCACTATGGAAGCTAAGACCATCTTATCTACTGTGCTCAGGAGATACCGCGTTACTGAAATTGAA
>Ga0123357_10011333_pt1 | contig 11421 bp, 12 predicted proteins | sample TergutEmb28metaG_FD_89873 | JGI IMG/M metagenome (GOLD analysis project Ga0123357, IMG submission 89873) | Embiratermes neotenicus P4 segment gut microbial communities from Petit-Saut dam, French Guiana - Emb289 P4 | ecosystem: Host-associated > Arthropoda: Insects > Digestive system > Gut ...
GGGGGGGGGGGGGCGTCAGTTCAGTCGACTACTGGCAGCCGAGGTGTGCGCATCAGCGGTAGTATTGCTGGATACACCATGTTCCGAGGTAGTGTGAAGGGTACTGGCTACCCACTCCATTCGCCAGTTTCCCATTCACTTCCCCACCCGTGCGTCACTGTGTGCCATCACATTTCAACTGAAGTCTACGACGCTGATCACCTCACATTCACGCAATGGGGGTGCTATATTAATAACCGGCAGATTCACCGTCTTGTGATTCAGTTCGGAAAGCGTGCGTGGCGTAGCTCTGTAATTTTGTGGACGGCCAACAGTCACACTTATAAATACCGTGGCCAATGTTTGAAGGAATTTGATCAGGGAAGTTCAACCTCCATGCAGGCCATTGACCAGAAGTGACTCAGCTCTTGAAAGCTCCGGCACATATTTCAGTTTACATTACAGCAAAGTCGCTTCGAATTCTTTATTGCACATTAGCCGGAGAAACGGGGGACAACAAAGGGCTAAACGAAACCAATTTCTACGCACCATCAGTAACCGGGACATGCAGGCGGACGGACAACCATAACCTTCCCTTACCGCACTTCTTGAAACGAATTGCATTACTGTACACCTCGGTCCAGTACATATCACTGCTCATTAGCATACGGAAGTCCCCGGTTCAAATCATTACGTCATCAATGCCTCCCCGTTTTCCATGGAAACGCCCAGGCAATAAGACTACTCGAGTGCGTGTCCTCCTGCACACTCCTTGCCACCTCACTAGCCACACGGAGTCATTACATAAGCCACACAGCGATGTGCAAAACGCTGACTGATGACGAAAACCAGTCCAACACAACTTCTAATTCCTATACTATAAATATACAGCGCTAAGTTTATGCGTTTCTACATTAAATCTGGCCCGGCGTAACAAGCAAGGGTATATTTTATTTGACGAAGAACTGTACTGACTATGGCAGACTGAGATTTCAAACTGTCACGAAGCTCCTTGTAAAAGCAGACATAATAAACTGTGTATTACTTAGTTTATTGTAAAACGATCTATAAAATGCTTAAAGGCTTTGAAAATCCAACAAAAGTGTTTGTCGTCTCTGTTTTCGGAGGCTTATAAATAATCAGTTACATAACATCAGTGCCAGTGGGTCTTAGGTGTTATTTGTTCTAATATTCTTAACAACTACAATTAGTTTAAGGAACTGCACATAACATCCGGATAGTAATAGTGCACAGCCAACACTAACAACGTATGAATACACGAACAGACATATTTCGGACAAGAACATGTTTCAATCATGTTATGCTGGTCACTGGTTATACTGTATAAGTGCCTTCAGTTACTAGCATAAGGTACAAACATTCATGTTTTTTTATACCACATACACTATAAAGGTCTGACATCTCACACTTCCATACAGCAGGTGACCAAAATACTACGTAATCTTGCGGGACACACTTGAAGACCCACCTCCAAGAAAAAACCAAAAAAGAATTAATACGTATCGCCAATTTCATTGTATCACCGGCAAATGTAAAATCTCCCCACGCGGATGAAACCTTCTGTTGACAGTGAATCGAATCCGATACAAAATCCAGAACATGACATGGGTGGGGGGGATGAGTAGAAATGGGCCACACACCTTCCGCCTTCGGCACAGTTTCGGTATACAGGTACGAAAAATTACCAATATTGCACATGAAACCCCAACGCAGTCCACTGGGAACATCAACGAAGTCGGCCAGTGTGGTTTCCAGTTAAGGAATGCAACTCACAAACTGGGGATACGAAATAAAAAGGAGAACTTGAACTTTGAAACCACAGAGTTAACAACAACACACACCACGAGCTTTAAACACTCAAAAGCTCAGCATTTCACCCACACGACGTCTCTCTCACGTGCTTGCATTATTATGGCAACAAAACTTATCACGTGGTTCGCTCTAACACGGAATGTTTCATTCCCGGCGCAGACTTCACCGTTCAAGCACCAGACCAACGAAACGCACATACCGCACCAGGCTAGGGTCAGATCGTATAAACTGCAAATCAAGGGACCAGAATGCAGAATTACTGATTACTGCGTGCTACAGAGTTAGAAAGTGATCAGAACTGGTTATACGGACCGACAAAACGCCGAGACGAATTACAGTCGCAGTCACATGCAGTACGTTACATTTGTTACCGAAAATCTCTGCAATTCTCTTACACTCCATGTTTGCGTAACGTCAGACCACTCTGATGGATATTCTTTGTGACATTCACAAGTTCGATCAACGATGTTTCTTCTACACTCCTTTGAATTCGAAACAGTCAAAATTTTCGAAATAGCATTATTATAGACCAAACAATTACAACAAATACAACCATGCTTCTGAAATGAAATTTTATAAGCAATTAACTGGAAGCTGTGTGTTTATGCAGACGACAGTGTGATGTGTATCGATTTTGACCCAAAACAGTATAGCTCTGAGATATTAAGAATATACGGACCTACTATGGACAGAGATGGTACATGAAGTATGAAAACAAATTATAAATTAAATAACCTAATTAGAAATAATAACATAATTAACTGCATTAAGGCACAAAGACTGAGCTGGTTTGGCCATGTAGACCTGATGACAAATGATGGAATGTTCAAAAAATTATATGAGTGTAAACCGCTATCTACAGGATTGGCGGCAAGACCAAAAATTAGATGGAAAAACGACATAAAAGAAGATTTAAGAATTATGGGAGTAAATAATTGGGCAAAATGCATCCAGGATCGGGGTAAAAGGAAGGAAGTAGTTGAAAAGGCCAAACTTTCCAACAGTGCAGCTGTAGCGCGCGATGAACACGGTACAACTCTACTGGTTACACACAACCTCATGCCAAAGTTTGCCATATAAACTGAAATACGAGTGCATCTCAGCGGGTGGAACCAGAATTTTTATTTTCCTGCTGCAACAAAGTCCGGCACTTCAGTACGCGGATTGGCAGCAATGGTAAACGTTGGCCAGCTGTTTGCGGTCGCCATTATGGAGGGGATGTCGCCATGTGTGGGTTCGTAATCAAGGCAGGAAGTGGCCCGATCTGACTGCACATGTTCTTACCGTATGTAGCGTGTTGGAACTCTCCTGCTTCTTGTCCGTCTTCTTGGCCGCCCGCTTTGCCTTCGACTCCAGATACCTCTGCTTCAGCACCAGTGTCTCCTGAATATTCTGCTCGCAAATTCCGTTGAATGACTGATCGAATCGGGGAATACAATCACTCTGTCGCCTCCGGTAACTCTCGATCCGACGTCGTAGTCTATCAACAACGGCTTGCCTCTTTGGTGGCAGCAGGACATCTCCCATTCCAGCAAGACCACCTCCCACTCCTCCTGTGACCACTCCAGGAGCCAGGAGGCTTTGACCTGGGGCGGGGGCAGCGGCGACGGGCTTGCGAGGAATGAGTCCACCATCCACGCAGCTGCCCCCTCTCCCGCCCCCAGAATCCACGATGCCCGTTTCACAAACACACACGCCGACAGGGTATGCCAGTTCGAAGTGTACGCTAAGACAAGGCCAGCTGGCAACCGAGGACACTGCTACCGTACGGACATAATTCACGTGCAATCAACGTGCAACACTCCAGCAAAACACAACAGGTTGCTGCCTAACATGCGTGCCGTCATGTCAGACGACAGGTTTTTGGCAAGGATCGCCTGTCTTCCGCGCAAGCACACTGACACCTTTCACAGCACTCACCTGAAGTTACCTGTAACCACGTCGTAAAATCGTTACCTCACATTCAACACTCACAATCTCTTCTTCTAAAAGTTCCGCTTCAACCGACAAGCTCTACGGGTCCATTTCGTTTTTGCCCGGCGCGTGGGTCACACCGACGAGCACATACGTCATCTCCTTCGTCTTTCTTACTCACAAATGACGCCTCGCTCCCTTCATTTCGAACGCTGACCACATCTAGTGGTGGGATTACGAACTACACTCTTCACGTGGTGTCGTTCGGTACAATGGCTGCGTCAGGCAGACTACAACGTGTTGCGAGATTTGGTAATGTGTTACTTAAAAGTGGAACATTATTTATTCGTCCTCGCGTACATAAGACAGCCGGAATAAAACACCTGCTACCAGGTAACAGAAGGTTTTCACCTTGGACACTCCGTTGTATTTGCATATCGGTCATGTAACAGCAATTTGTCGTAACTTAACCCATACACATTTCTACAGAATACACAAAAAGTGTTGACATCATTAATAGACAACACTCAAACATGTTATGTTTTCACTAAAATATAAGGAGCAGTTTTTCTGTGGACATAACACTTCGAGACGTGTGTTTGTAATCCGTCGAGTAATGCTGGAATCCCGGTTCGACGAATTGTGTGTGTTAATAGCAAATTACTGTTTCATAAGCAATATATTACGAGGTAGTAATAACTCACCATCAACACATCTGTTTATTAAGTTTTTTTTCGGATGATAACACGGCTACATGTTTTGACCACTAAGTGGTCAACTTCAGGCCATTAAAGTAATAACATTAAAATTCTAATTGCGTGCTCATTTTTGTATGGGTAGATTCAATTCTTTGACTTTGGGCGTTCATTATATGTGTCAGTATAAAATGTTGACCTTACAATATATACGTCAGTATAAATGTTGAAAACAGTGAAATACATGATAAGTAAGGCGATAGCAGACTGCTGTCTGCGTAGTGAGGGTCTAGTAAGTTGGTTCCTTTCCCGAAGATTATCTGGTTCGTTATTTACTATTGTCATCCCCAGGGAGTGTTGCTTATTTACGGCGTGGCGTGCGATAATGTGTTGGGCACAGACGTTGATAATGATATTGTTGTGTTTTGTATAGTCTTGCAAACGTTTGCACATTCCTTGTGGGGGGTGAGAGAGGCCATTGTTGGTACATTTAAATGACCGCAGATCCCTTTTGTTGCAGTTACCTTGATTTTAGACTTTTTTTTTATTTTAATAAATAAATTGTGTTCATTGGTGAAATGAAGACTGTGGAGGTATGTAAGGCTATTTAAGAGCATACTCAAAATGTAATGGTTGTATTTGGATATAGTGTTTTACCATGAGCTGGAAATTTTGTTAGTGAATATTGGGTTAATGCTTGTAGTGTACAAATTGTGACATACCTGGAACTACGTTATTTGTCTTATTCAGGGCTGTGAGAGGTAACACATGCACACACACACACACACACACACAAGCACAGAGGCCCCAAAACAATGCGGAGCCCTGGATGGGATGGAATACTATGGACATTCATATATATAGTACTCAGTGTAGCACTTTGCATTCTGTGTTGGCAGGCTCTCGCCTTCAGTTGCGCCTGCTGAGCACACAGAGTGAGGCAGCAGCATCACCACAAACAGAATCTGATTACCACTCCATCATAAAGGATACTGAGAAGGGTACAGGTGAGTTGGCCATCAGTTGTTTTAACCTGGACCATGTTGCAGATGTATGTATATTTCCTCTGACACTTCTCTGCGATGAGTCAGACAAAACTCACCATGGGAAAGTTAATATAAGCTGCTCACATTTACGCCACAGGGGGGCCACTAGGTGTGAGATGTTCATAGGAGTGACCGTTATGACTGATGTGTTCTGGAATGTTACCATGTTGTCTGGTAGACTGTTGCCATCTTCAGGGATCCTGAAAATGAAGAGGTGGAAGCAGCAAGTTTCACCAAAAATTGGTAACCATGTATCGTTTTACTCTGTGGTACATCCAAGAAAAGACAGCAGTTATGAAGAAAGTCACTTGATGTATTAAAGATGACAACTGTAAAGCTTGCGGCAGTTTTTATGATTAGACAGGCAACACAGCTGTACTAAGTACCTCCGTACAAATGTTACTGGAAAGGTGGGAACTTCTGTTACTGTACTTACCCAGATGTAAGACAAGGATTGTTTCCAAATTTGCCTACCTAAAGTGGTGGTGGAAGGGAGGGGGCACTTATAATTTAAGACAAAGTTGAACGTGGTTCATTCCTGATAATAAAATATGAATGGGCTTAGTTTTGTATGCAGCATCATTTTGCGTTCAGGTGAATACAATATGATAGAAGGGAACCCAAAAACTGCAGAGGAATTAGTAAGTAATTGCTGTAAGTTATACTCTAAAGTCCTTAATATGCAACTGCAGAAGTACTCAGAAGTATTTATGACAGAAACACAAAATGGATTCCAAAAGGGACAGTCACGCACTGACCCAGCATTTTGCCTTAAATTATTAACTGAAAAAAGAAGGAAATTTAACTCGGAAACACACTTGCTGTATATAGATTATGAGAGAGCATTTGATAACATACAAAGACAGATTTTATTTAACATTTTGAAATCTAGACATATCCCAGACACACTGCTAAAGACAATAGTGGATATTTACACACAAAACAAAATATTGATAAAATTTAACAACAAACTATCAAAACTGGTAGGAATTAATAAAGGAGTACACCAAGGTTGCCCTGTATCACCTACACTGTTTAATATATATTTAGACGAAATAATAACTAAATGGCAAAACCAAGACATAACTGGAATCAAAATTTAAAAAAACCGGCATCTGTCAGCGTTGTTATTTGCAGACGACCAAGTCATAATAGCAGACAAAGAAGATAACCTACAGAAAGCTGCACATAAATTAAATCAAATAATAGCAGAATATGGTTTAAGTAGAAAACAAAATTGGTGGCATTTAAAGGGTGAGATCCAGTGAGAACTAAAATTGTAATAGATAACAAAATTATAGAACAAGTAAATCTGTTTTACTGTTTAGGAAATATGTCTTATGAAGGGGAATTGGATATTGATAGCAAATTGAATAGCTTTTTGAAAATTACAGGTATTTTAAATAATGTGTTTAGACCACAAAAAACCCTTAAGAAAACAGGAATAAAACTATACAATACACTGGCCCTTCCAGTTTTGTTATATGGCAGCAAAACTTGGACTGTTAAAGCAAGGGATGTCAGAATAATAACAGCAGCAGAGATGAAATACATGAGAGGAACAGCAGGATACACTTGGACAGATTACAAGACAAATGTATGAATTGTAAAGGAGTTAAACATAACACAAATTTTGGACAAATTACTGGAATACAACAGAAGCTGGATACAACATGTAAATAGAATGCCTCGAACTAGATTACCCAGGGTAATGAAACACTACTGTCCGACTGGCAGAAGGAATTATGGTAGACCTTTGAAGAGACTTCTGGATACGTGAGACCGGAACGGGTCAACAGGTGGCCCAACTGCATGACAGATATATGAAGATGATGATGATGACGATGATGATGAGAAACTTCACAGACTGACTTCGTCAGTAGTGGTGTGGCGGGCGCTGTTTGTCGCCACGCGGAACGGTCTAGGTACAGGGGTGCTGATAAGTCCTTAGTCCGACCAGGAAGGAAACAAGCTAATATTTCTGTCAGAAAGACGTGAATTTCCTTTGACGCCTTGCATTACGGGGTGGGGGGGAGGGGGGCTGGATGACAGCTCGTGTCTCGATGTTGTTGAAATCGCGGGCGTCCGTGACATGCTTCCGAGCTTTTTTCCTTCCTGGTCGGGCCAAGGACTTATCAGCACCCCGGTAGTGACCAACGATATCGGGCAACCGCGTCATTCTTCACTCGGAGCGTTTCGCGGCACAGTGTTAGCATTTGTTCCGCTTTGCCGTGAGTCAGTATGCTCGTGGTTTTACTTGGTTTCTACGCGCGATGTTTGAACACAGTGCTGGAAATTCTTTTGGCTCACATACGAACACCACGTGTAACAAACACGCTATTCTTTGCGCGTCGAATTTCTGCTGGTGAAGTTGAAATAACGACCAGCGTATTGTGATTATTTCTTGCAGATTGTGTGAAGTTCTGGTGTCGATAGAAATGGCTGTTCACGCTGGGGTGAATTTATAGTTGTGCGGCATAAAGTTTGCGTGTTTAATCACAATGTTCACGCTGAAGACGGTCTCCGTAACACTTGAGGTGCCACTGTAGCACACGGTGCAGAGTAACCACCTTCAAAAACACAGGGAACTGTATGGGCCGTGAACTGTTGGAGCTTTTGTACTGTCTTGCTGACAGAAAATGGTATAGGGTCTTTCGTAATCGAACGGCAGTTCAGAGATGGTGTCGGAATGTGTTTGCCACCGCTAAACAGGGTAATTGTGGTGTCATATACACCAAGCAGGTACCACTTCCCATTCTGTCGCTGTACTGTGTGTCTTGGACGTGGTGAACCGCAGCTCGTTCATACGGTTGCAGGACGCATTTTGTTTCTGCGTGTTTCCTTGCTGTCTGGAATGGAAAAGTATTCGTGTGCTTGTAAACGAATTTCCACGATACTCCGTGGAGCATCTGTTCTACGCCTGTAGTATGAATGTGCGTAGCGACTGGCAGATGACTCATCTCTCTGGGCAAATAGCGCTAAATTGGACCGTTGTGTGGGCTTGTGTGACGTAACTGAGCCGACGGCAATAAGTGGCCATGGTCGCCAGATAACACAGTATGTCCTTGTGCTATCCACGTGCCAGGAGCCATGTTCGCCAGATAACACAACATGACCTTGTGCTATCCACGTGCCAGGAGTCATGTTCGCCAGATAACACAACATGACCTTGTGCTATCCACGTGCCAGGAGCCATGTTCGCCAGATAACACAACATGACCTTGTGATATCCACGTGCCAGGAGCCATGTTCGCCAGATAACACAACATGACCTTGTGCTATATACGTGCCAGTAGCCATGTTCTCCAGATAACACAGTATGACCTTGTGCTATACACGTGTCAGTAGCCGTGGTCGCCAGATAATAAAATGACTCCGTACTAGTTACCAGTAGGTGTGGTCGCCAGGTAATACAATATGATTGTTATCGACGTGCCAGTAGCCATGGTCGCCAGATAATACAGTGACCCTGTACTAGTTACTTGCCAGTAGGTATGGTAGCCATTTAATACACTATAACTCCGTGCTATCCACGTGCCAGTAGCCGTGGTCGCCAGATAATACATTGACGCTTTGTCGGCCATGCGCCCTCCACGGCTCGTTCGTCGGTCGTTTCTGTACAGTTGCAACACACCCAGCACGGAATGCTGCCATCCGGTTGTGTTGTGTGTTATCACTATCAGAACTAACTCTGTTGAACCTTATTTCACACGTCGCTGAACAATCTCTGTTCCACATACAAAACTGTTTCTTCGACCTCAGCGTTCGCAGCGCAGAGAACGCAACCTCACCTGTGTCGTAACCATGGCAACCCCCGTGTGACGTTACTAGTAAGAGCGACAGTCCGAGTGACTCAGTCGTCTCACTCACTCACACAAGGTTGTCCTGTGTGTATTGTTGTCATCTTATGTGTATTTGTTGAACTGTGTGTGCATTGCTGTTTTTACTTTAGATGAAGGACTGCTGGCCAGAAGTCAGTATTCGGAAGGTCCTGCGACCGGCCACCTTGACACAGGTTTTTCTTGGTTTCCCTGTGTCTATAAGCAAATGCTGAGATGGTTCCAAAGACTCCAAGTTGCCACTACATGCTTCTCATGTAGCCCTCCCGACTTAAATTTATTAGTAACCAATTTCATGCTTTGTATACATGTAAAATAACCACTGCCACCGGGTGACAACCCAATTGCAGTTTATTATTATTATTATTATTATTATTATTATTATAAAGGTAAACAGTGAGTCTGAGGCGACATTAAGGTTCTGACAGCCCCGTCATTGTGAAGACTACAGTGTTGTGAGATGTGACGCCGTGTGGTTTGGTGCGTAGTTATTGAGGTATGTGACGCCGTGCGGTTTGGTGTGTAGGTATCCTGGGATGTAACACCACGTAATATTTGTAGAGCATGGCCACATAACACGGGGTCGTAGAAGACCCACCATACGTGTCTGTCAGTACAGTGACGCAGTGGGCTTGTGATGTTGATGTTCTATTTTAAGAACGAATCTTTCTGAACACAGAATTCTTCCAGTGCCAGCACTTCTTGATTTCAGGTAGCTGACATACCTGCAGTTGTGTCGGCGGGTTCTTGTTTTACTGTACTTCCGTTCTACGGGGGTGCTGATACAGAATTCTTCCAGTGCCAGCACTCCTTGATTTCAGGTAGCTGACATACCTGCAGTTGTGTCGGCGGGTTCTTGTTTTACTGTCCTTCCGTTCTACAGGGGTGCTGATAAGTCCTTAGCCCGGCCAGGAAGGAAACACGCTAATGTTAATGTCAGAAGGCTTGTATTTTCTTCGGCGCCTTGCCTTGTAAAAAAAAACTTGACAGCTCGCGTCTCGATGTTGTTGAAATTGCGCGCGTCCCTCCTAGCTTGTTTCCTTCCTGGTCGGGCTAAGGACTTATCAGCACCCTGGTATGTTGAAATGATAACGACTATAGTGCGCTTGAGCAAGGTACCGTGAGTCGGCAGAATGCGATGCTGCAGTTGTGACCTGCGTGCTGGCTGATTTACTACGGTTTTGAAGTTGATGTCCGTGTTTGTGTTATAAACCGTCAGGGTATAGGGTGTTGCAATGTGCAAACGCACACGTGACAGCCTGTTACAAAGGAATTCACAAACCTACATACTGTAACAAGCTTATGTGACTGACAGTGTGTGACATTGACCCCGTGTGTGTGAGACCCAGTTGTGGCGTACTGTTGTGTCCGCATGGTTGTCACATTCACACCATCAGCTTCGCTGAACGTCAGACTGAATGAAACATTGCCTCTGTGCACAAATATTCAGTGTGAAAGTATCCAGTGAGAGAGAGGTCATTTGAACTGCAGAAGGCTTCATTTCCTCTGGCCCCACACATGCAGCTCTGACGGCACCTGCAACATCTGGCATTGCGACGCTTGTTCGGTCGTCCAGTTACGTACATCGAGATGGACAGTTATGTTTGGCTGGCTAGACAAGAAGGCAAATTCGCTAAGCTGTGAGGACATACATCCTACCGATGTGAGTTAAGTGGCGTCTGAACAAGACATGATGACAGCCAAAACTTACTGTCGGAGCATTTTAACTGATGCGGCGAATTGCATGAAGGGTGGACAGGAAGTGCCGCGCGGTGTGCGAGTGTCGTGGGTCTGGCTGTGCTAACAGCTGGTTTGAATGCTGTGCCACAAGCTAATAGAGACAGAATGGGTCTGGAAATGGTCGCCTCTAAAGTCAGGAGGTTGATGCATGTTTGTATGTACGTGTATGTGTGTTCGTCCGTCCGTCCATCCGTCTCTATGTTTTTAGTCCAAAACTTATCAACTAATGTCGATAAGTGGAGCAATACAACTGGACATTCTGTACAAACGGTGCCAGACTCAAATGTGCGGGCCGCCATTTTAAACAATGAGGGGGGGGGGGGGGGGGGGAAAAGTTTTTTATAAAAATTAGACAGTAATATAAAAAACTTCTAC
>Ga0123357_10011335_pt1 | contig 11420 bp, 11 predicted proteins | sample TergutEmb28metaG_FD_89873 | JGI IMG/M metagenome (GOLD analysis project Ga0123357, IMG submission 89873) | Embiratermes neotenicus P4 segment gut microbial communities from Petit-Saut dam, French Guiana - Emb289 P4 | ecosystem: Host-associated > Arthropoda: Insects > Digestive system > Gut ...
AGTTTTTTCACGGGACATTTAAATTTACGTACTATACCAGAAACGCTTTAGAGCGTTTAGAGGGGGAGGGGACTTTTAAATTCCGAGCGCTTTGGAGCGTTAGGGAGGGGAAAGGGTTAAAAGATATGAAGTAAAGAGGGTTAGAGTAAAATAGTAGCATTGTGTAGAGGGTATAAAGCAGAGGTGCCCAGTTCTGGTTGACTAATGTGTACAATGCTGTCTAGTATTTGTGCATACTCTTTATGGAACTGCCTTCGTGTCACCTTCAGCATCTAGGATTTTGTAAAATTTGTGTACACCAGATAGACAGCAAAGAAATGCTGTGATGTGGACATATGGAACAGATAACTTACTGGACAGTGGCCAGAAGGAGATATGACAAGGAGTGGATAATGTGGTGGAATGAAGGACAGGTAAAACACAAGCGTGAAATGACTTCTGTTTCAAGTAAAGCAAGTGATTCTGGATTCCAAAAGCTGAAATTATGTTTGGTTTGGTGTGTAACTTTGACAAGTCGACAGTGTGTTGGAGCTGTTCTGTTTTGATGTGTATAGTATTCATCACTTTGAGGGGAAGAAGTTAGTGAAGTGCTTTTACATCACTTTTCATGTGGGATTTTAATTTGCAAAATTCCAGTACCTATATGGCATCATATACCACACTATGTTTTTATTGTCTCCATACAGAAAGTAGTTTAGTTCAGAATTTATAGATATGATTATAAAGTACTGCAGTGTACAATTTAACTAATAAAAAACTGTCAATACAGCTTTTTATTAAATTAAATATCATAACTATTGCAACATGTTTCAGCTGGAAATACTAAGCCATCTGCAGGTCATATCTACAAAGTATATAATTTCTGCATCTATGAGCAGTGTTGAAGAATAGTAAAAAAAACTATGCATTATACTAGTTGATAAATTGAGATTTGATTTTTTACAGTTTTTATCATGTGTTTTGTTCATCAATTGCATAATAAGTGAAATGTAAAGTACTTTACAAGAATGATGTAATCATGTTGTGATGGCTGAGTACAGCGTCTTAAAAGTTATGAAATCCGTGCATCTATTTATTGCTGTGATGAATTCATAGTTAAAATCTGAATTTGTCAAAACTGGTAAGAAGTTAAATTTGTGATATTTAATTGATAAATAGTTGTGTTGATGTTTTTTTTTAACAACACTGTTTACATAAAATGCAGCGGAATCACCCCTATTGTAAGTACTGCTGTACCTCACCATTTAGATTCTTCAGTCTGAAGGCTGTTTAGGAATGACAATCTGGTATCATAATTACATTCACAAAGAAGCTATGAGTAAATTTTTTTATTTTCATCGCAATTGTTGATTGATTGATGTCTTCTGTAGGGCTTCTGCACCACTGTATGGCGCAGAAGCCAAAAAATAGTACATCATCTGAAGCTAAGAGCAAATTGAATCTGGGGAATAGTGTCATTCATATCAGAATTGTTGTTTTGTATGCATTTGAAACTTTGGATGTGACAGACTGGTGGTGGTTTGTAATGGCCTGCTGTGGGAGATATTTAGTACTAAGAAAGAGAGGAAGTAATACGAAGGTGGAGAAATTTGTGAGGTATTTCATAATTTGTACACCTCACCAGATATGGTTAGAGTAGTAAAATCAAAAAGAGGATGAAATGAATGGGTCCTGTAGCCTACAGGGGAGAGAGGATAAATACATACAACATTTTAGTTCAAAAATGTGTAGGGAAGATACCATCTGGGAAACCTGGACATAAATGGGAGGATATGAAAATGGACACATCATTTAACAGATTTTGACACCTTTATGCAGAATGTCCAGGTAGTTGCGACTTCTAATGCCTTAATTCATGTTGTCTCCCTGATAATGGTAAGGCCACTATTAAAGTTTTTCTGGCACAGACTCCAGAACCTTTTGAGACTTGAGACTGAAATACCCCTGCTTGAATCAACAAAATTCTTTTAAGGCTGAATTTGCTCTTTTTAGTAACAGTATTTTTTCCCTCCTCCAGCTTTGTACAGTCCGTTTCCTTTTTGTGATACAGTTGATGGTTTCTTCTGCATGTTTAATCATCATCCATTTAAAATTGGCAACATACTGTAATGCATTGATTTTGGTATTTTAGGTGCTGTTTTGCAGTTTTCTTTGAATGGGATCACCCATGATTTTGAGACACACCTTAACAACTTCTCACTTCAATGATCTGACATGGTATGATCCGTCAGCATATCAGTAATGAAGGCGTAAGTATAAAATAATGTGCATAATTTACGTAGTAGCCTGTAATTTCCTTATTTATGTGCTCACGGCTCATATGAAGATCATTCGCCATATTTGCAGAACGTGTTCAACTTGGTGCACAATTATGACATGATCCTCTGTTTTTCTGCTGCTGAATTAGGAAAGTTATTTCGGTCCTGTATTCAGGCATATACAGTCTTTCATGGTACTAAGTCAGGTGGATGTACTATGTAATACACTGCAGGACAAGTAGTGGATGGTTATGGATAATAGTGTTTGGAATGGTGTTGAAGGAAGCAGTCCTGGTGTGATTTTCACGGCTCTTGTTCTCCAAACAGCCAACAGTTAGCTGTTGTTATTATCAGTAAATCATTAGCCAAACCTCTTATCAGAATATTGACCTTGGCCCAAGGATAGTGTTGTGTCCTGGTGAGCCTGATTTAGCTTAAGAGTTTGAGCCCACCTGTAATGTTATAGTTTCATAATTCTTATTTATTTTCCATTTATCCAGTTTAGTTACAATGAACATAAGGATACAGAAACTGTCCTACATATTTACATGTATAAAAGAAAAAAATATCATATGTCAGTGTCCATCGATACTTGTCAAAGATGATACAATTTTGTATTTTTTGTACAGTAAATTAATTAGAATAAGATTTACAAGAATAAAAATGAATAAATAAATAAGAATACCAGTGATCTAGATTTATAATACAAGTAAGATTCTATGTATTGTTGTAATGAAAATACTGTTCTATTGAATAAAAGGAATGTAGAAAATAAATCTCTTCAAAGGATGTGTGAATAATTTTATTTCATTAGGTAGATTTTTTATGCTTATTAGGAGGTGGTTAAATAACTTTATTCCAAAAAAAAAAAAACTGCCTTTGGATATGTAGTCAGATTGGCCTTTGAAAGGTGCAAATTGGTATTGACTTGTATTAAAACCGTGAATTTCACCACAAACAATAGTAAAATATAAATTGTGAGTACAGGGGTAAAATTTATAATTTTTTAAACACTGTCTACAAGAGTCTCTGTATCTGGACTTATTAATGATTCGAATTATTCGTTTTTGAATCTTAAAAATATTATTACTGTGCACTGAATTCCCTCCCAAAAATTATACTGTAAGTTATTTACTTTATTCATGCTATGAAAATTCCAGCCGATGCCATTCCTGACTTCAAGAACATCATATGAGATGTTTGCATTTCTTTTGTCAGTAATATAAATAGCAGAAATATATTTTTTAAATTTATTGTACAACAGTCATGACTACTGGAGAATGCAAAAGGTGTATGATATTATTAGATAGACGATCTAATCCTCGTGAGAGATGACAAAGACTTCTGCATGATGCTATTCAGAATTATATGGGTGTGATTAGAAATAAGATTCAAAATTAACATTTACTCTTGGATTTTTGGATGCCTGGAGGCTGAAGTGGTGTGGGGTCAACCAAGAATTAATTTCCCTGTGAATCGAAGTCCCCTCATACCATAGTACCTAGGTCCATGGCCCTTGGACCCTGTTCTGAACCATTTCACATCTTTTTAACTTATTTCTGTAAGGTCATTTTTAATATTTTGTTTCATTGGGGTTTGGAGACTCCAGATGGTTAAGTGACAGTGCACACGCCATTGGCCTGACACTTGCTACTAAATTAGTTCATTGTCAGACTGGTAACAGCAGAGGACATCCATTGTGTTCCAATTCACACCAGAACAAGTGGCTCAAGCCATGTAGGCACTGTGTTTAGATTTAAAGCCTTTAGTTTGTAACCACTCTTGCAAAATTGTGGAAAGTGACCGTTAGCTTCGTCTGTCTGTTGGCCTGGCTGTCCACATGGAAGAGCTCGGTAAAATCTGACAACAAAGGGTACTTTACGTGAAGACCTATGTATATATTTATGATAATATCTTGCTGAATTCTGTGCAGAATGAGAAATATTTCAGGCAGAAGTTGCAGAGAAAATGTAAACACACATTTTATATTCAGTAACTTTTTTCCAAATATTGTGTTATTTATGGAATAATGTAGAACATGGTAGATCCAGATAGGCACAGGTGACAATGTAATATGGTGCATGCACTTTGCATGTTGCATAACAAAGACTGCAGACAGACACTCAGAATATTTAATACTTACTGCTTTTCCATGGCAACAGTGGTTATGTGAATGCACCTCAACATTACGTGATATGTACTTTGCTTCTCTTGTTACTTGTGCTTAAACTTATGGGGCTCAAAGATCCAGGGGTATAAGGAAAGATAATACCAATGCGATTGGTAGAAAAATAAGTTGTGACAATGTGACATGGCCTGGAATTAAATAAATTATTTGCTTCTACAGATATTTAGATTATTTATGACAAATTGTCCATGTTTTGTATTGTTTATGAATTATCATTTTAGTTTATGTCACGCCTCATAGGTGATCTCTACCGTGGTGTCAATAGAAACCACTAGCCAGCATCAGAAGGAAATTCTGCTCAAATATTTACTGTTAAATGTGTGTTCAGAAATTTGCCGCTTGAGCAAAATCACCAAACTGCAGCATCCAAAAGATAAATGTTGAATGTTAATGTGACTTGTCTCTATATAATCCAGCTCATGATGTGAGTACAAGAAACTGTCAGATTTCATTCAGAGTAGTTCACTATTGAAACACTACCCACATTATATGAAGGCATGTACCGGATTTGCAGAAGCAGCTTGTGCCCTTTGTTAAGTTGTAGTTTTATTTCACTGATGTTGTTCAAAGAGAAACACCCAGGATTAGTATGCTTGTCACATATGTAGTTGCACATCATGCAGAGTATTTTTTTAATCACCAAACTGTTATCTGTAGAGCAGATAACATAGTTGCCTCCTATGGCATGGGTGCAGAAGTTGCAAGCACCAGTTTGTTATGGCGAATAAGTTTGTATGATGGCACCTAATATTTGTGGAGCCATAGTGTGGACCTGTTTCATATCATCTTTCTGGCACCTGGAATTCTGAGGGGGCTCCTAAATTCTTGGATAATTTGTTCACCCTTGGCATAGTGACATGATGCAGCCTGCTGTGCCATTCTCAGTCTGGTGATAAAGAATACTCAGTACTTTTTCCTAACTGTCTGACTAATCAGTCAGCTAACTCAGTTGTACAAGATGCCTCCTATGAAGCAAGTGTGTGTGTGTGTGTGTGTGTGTTTAAATGTATGAAAAGTGAACACTAAATGAAAATGTCATCCCACCATCTGTTCCTGTATTACATCTCCTACCTGCTCATAATTGTATATAAAATTTGGTATGGGGTTGGGTTGGGAGAGGAGGAACGTGTGTTAAAATTAATTTTGACTCATTTCTGCCCAATATAGAGAATGTAGACTGGATGTGGCCAGATTAAGGTTTATTGTGGGACTTGTGTGTTCATGGTAATGAACATTCAGGTTCCTGAAAAGTGGGAAATTTCCTGACTAGCTCTATGAGTGTCAGCTTTAAAGAACTGTGTTCAGTGGAGTTGGTTGTATGTGCATTGTAAGCCCTAAGCACTCACATTAGTCTGTTTATTTGTGAGATATGAGTTTTTCACAGAATTGACTGTGAAGATACTGTCATATAGGATGTGATGTTATGTGGCCTGGTGATTAAGAACAGACATGTATGAGGAATCTGCTGTCTTCAAGTTTAAGGCCGAACCCAGTGACAGAGGAAACAAATTCCTTTGAAACATGAATTCTTGTAGACCAGGCTATGTGGTGTCACATCCCAGAAGATGGTATGCTACTGTAGTATTAATTTGTTACAAATAAAAGGTTCATAGTACAGAAGATGATAGTATTACTGAATGTTGCTAGTATGTAGTTGACACTTTCTCATTTTCAGGATGTCTTGGTTTTTAATCTTGGCTTTGAAACCAAGAATCTTAGCAGAGTTTTTTTTTATAGTTTTCCTCAGTGCCCCCAGGCAGATGCCAAGATAGTACCTGAAATTTTTATACCACCACTTGCTTCCCTCTTCTTTACAATTTATTATTTATTAGTTATTCTGTTATTGACATGGTATAATGTAAGCTATCCGACAGTGTTTTGAACTTAACTGTAAATAAATAAATGCAGGCTGTTTCACAAAGATTTATAATTTTAATTTGCTTGGTGTATGTTTCACAACATATGAGGGATCATAATAAGAGTGCAGTGAGGTATCTTTAGTGTGATTAGCTTTGCAGCAGTGTGTAAAAGGTTATGGTTAGAGAATTAAGAGTGTATGTCGGAACTCTATCAGGCGATACTGATTTATTTATACAGTGGCATATGCACTTCAAACTTACATTTTTTGCTTATAATCTTGGTTATAATTATGTATTAAAATCTTTTTAAGTCACTTATGTCACATATCATGATGGACACAGGTTTGGATATGGCTAGGTAACAGAACACATGTTCATGAACTCCAAGGGGGAATTTCTGGTGTTAGATAATGATGAACTTTGTGATGAAACATAATTTGGGAGGGATAACTAGAAGCATACACTGAATTTTGAGCAGAAATCTTGTGGAAAGCAGACATTCCATGGATAACCTCTGAGGTTGGAGTATATTATTTGAATTGCCACTGTACTTGTTTAGTGGTGAGGTCTAGAATATGAACGGCAGTGGTGGTTTGAAATCTGTCTCCTTTCTTTTGCCTCGAAATGTAACATAAAACATTCAGATACTGACTGTTCTTCACTGCTGATATAATTCAGACCTTAATGGATGATTCCTGTTGCTATAACATGCCATGTTTTTACAGTCAGGAGTTGTTCCCCCCTCTCACCTGTGTGTGATAGTCACTGTGGATATTGTAATTACTGTCTCTGTAATATGGGCTTTGTAAACCACTGTGTTTTACTGCTGCAGGGTTTGAACAAGTAGATATCGGATAGAGTTAAGTCAGGCGTGGTGTATGGTACTTCAGTTGGCAAATGAGAAGTGCCCAGATTACTGATAGTGGTGAATTTCGGAGGATGACAAAGAAGTTATCATGACGTGTTTGAGGTGTTTTACCAGCATTGTCCTAGAGTGGCTGACCTGATCTGTTAGACAAGGCTCAAATGTCTGGACTTCTAGATGTGCAGTCCTAAACAGCACACAGTGTTGATTGTCCATCTCAAATGTATTTTAAGCCAGAGATTTTTGTCCCAAAGCAAAGGAGCATGTTGACTGTGACTTCTCTGTAAGATGAAGAGTGAAACATAATTATGAAAAATATGAAATTTATGTACTGCAAGATGTTTTATATGGCTCAGGAACTGTGGTTCTAGTTGCAGTAACTTGATGAAGTATTGTTTTCATATTATGAATGTTCCTAATTGAAAGGTGTCACTAAAACTTGTATGTAAACTGACCCACAGGTGTGAACCTGATCCCTCCCTTGGATTGTATTGTACTGGCTCTTGGGGAAACGTTCCTATTTGCAGCTAGTAGGAAGATAATGAAGTGGTTGGAAAAAGTGGGCATTTAGTCAAGGTTGAGCCAGTTTGGCCAAAAGGGAGCCTAAAATATCAAAACAGATGCAGTAAATTCTCCAGAAGCAAGGCTGGTCAGATGCCACAAACTTCACATACAAACAGTAGGTTACAGTTTTGTCAACACAGTGCTCCATATACATGGTCAGACATTTAAGTTTGCGTACTCGCCACTGTGTGCTTGCTGTGGCAGCACTGGACAAAAGCCTTAGTATGGTTTGATGATGTTGACATATCAGCGTTTCACAGCTGTGTTGTTGTTGTTTTTCTATGGCAGTCTTTTTCTGAATGGCATCTATTACTGTCTGCGTGTGTTGTGGTGTGCTGCCTCGAGAATGTTGGAGCTTGAATTAGAGCAGCGAATGAACATTACATTTCTTGTTAAACATGGAAAGAGTGGAAACGAAATCAGAGAGATGTTAGTGCAAGTTTATGGTGGTAATGCTATGAAGAAAAGAGCAGTTTACAAGTGGGTGAAACGTTTTTCTGAGGGAAGAGAATCTGTCACTGACGAAGCGAGATCAGAACGGCCAGCAACAAGCAGAACTGAAGAAAACGTTACAAAAATTCATCAAATTGTGCGTGAAAATCGTCGGCTGACTGTCAGGAGCATAGCAGAGCAAGTGAACATCGACAGAGAAACAGTTAGGAAAATCTTAACTGAAGATCTTAGACATGAGGAAGGGTGTGCAAAAATGGTCCCAAAGGAGCTCACCGAAGAATAAAAGCAAAGAAGAGTCACAATTTGCCAAGACCTTTTGGAGAGGCAAGATGACATTTTGGGCCATGTCATCACAGGTGATGAAACATGGGTCTACCAATATGACCCTGAAACAAAGCGGCAAAGTGCACAATGGAAGACTGCCAATTCCCCATGACCAAAAAATTCCTTCGGTCTAAATCAAGAGTCAAAACAATGTTGCTGACTTTTTTTGATATTAAAGGGATTGTGCATTGTGAATTTGTGCCAAATGGACAAACAGTCAACCAAGTTTACCATTTGGAAGTACTAGAAAGGCTGCATGAAAAAGTTAGATGGAAATGACCCAAACTTTTTGCCAAAACTCATGGATCTTGCATCACGACAATGCACCTCACATGGCACTGTCTGTGAGGGAATTTTTAGCTACTAAACAAATAACTGTGTTGGAACACCCTGCCTATTCACCAGATCTAGCCCCCAATGACTTTTTTCTGTTCCTGAAGATGAAGGAAGTTTTGAAAGGAAGCCATTTTGATGACATTGATGACATCAAGCATAATACAACAGCAGCTCTGAAGGCCATTCCACAAAACCAGTTCCAAAATTGTTTGAAGGGTGGACTAGGCGCTAGCTTCCCAAGGGGGGTACTTTGAAGGTGACCATGGTGGTATTCAGCAATGAGGTATGTAGCACTTTTACCGCGATGAGTTCGTGAACTTTATTGTCCAACCACGTAGGATTCATTTGTGGTGGGGTAATAAAGTGAGCAATAGTACAGAATTACATAGAAACAACTCTGTCACAGGTCTTGCTTGTATAGTCCTCTGTATCCCATTTCTTTCTGTTTTCCTTCCTGTCTGTTGTGTATGTGTGCACAACATGCGCATCTCATTCAGGCTGTGTAAATGTGTCTGTTTCAGGGATATGGATGTGAGGTAGCTTTTCCTACTGTCCATGGCTTCTCCACAAGGCAAGAGCAGCAAAGAACCCACCCGAACGCTGCCAGAACGTGTGGGCCAGTTGTATTATGCACATGGACTGTTTTGTTCCAGTCACCCTGTTCCAGTCATTACTTTTGCCGTTGCCATAGTTCTGTTGTGCTGGTAAGTTGCTTGCGGATATGGCTTTGCTGTGCTGATAAATTGCTTGTGGATGTGACAGTGCTGTGCTGATGCATTACTTGTGGATTTGGTAGTGGTGTGCTGATAAGTTGTTTGTGGATATGGTACTATTATGCTGCTAAGTTGCTTTTGTATGTGGCACAGCTGTGCTGATAAGTTGTTTGTGGGTATATCACTGCTGTGCTGGTATGTTTCAATTGGATGTGATGGTGCGCGCTGATAAGTTGCTTGTGTATTTGGTAGTGGTGTGCTGATAAGTTGTTTGTGGATGTGGCACTATTGTGCTGCTAAGTTGCTTTTGTATGTGGCACAGCTGTGCCGATAAGTTGTTTGTGGGTATATCACTGCTGTGCTGGTGCATTTCATTTGGATGTGACACTGATATACTGGTAAGTTGCCTGTGGATATGGCATTGCTGGGCTGGTAAGTCAGTCATGAATGTGGCCTGTTGCTGACAAGTTGCCTGTATCTGTGGTAATGCTGTGCATCCTGATGTCAGTATCCTTTGTAACATTGGCATAATATGCAAGTGAATTGTTCAGTTTTTAATGTTCAGTATTTTCCTCAGACATTATTCTCTCTGGGGATAAACCAGGTGCATCTGACCAGATGCAGAAAATGTAAGCAGACATTTATGTGTATAAAGTGCAGTGTATGTTGATTTCAGCTACCCACTTCTTAACCTGCCTTTGCCAGGGAATGTCCCACAACAGCTGTCAGGAAACTTTTCAGTGTTGCAAGGCAACAACTCAGAAGTTGGGGATCCACAGTTGCCACGCTGGTTCACAGGCCCACCCTTGTGTTACATCCAGCAGGTAAGAGTGAGTGCATATATTTCATAATTATGTTCCACTGCAGACTCTTAAGGTTACCGCCATTCTGAATGTCAGGAGGAGAATGCTGGAGGGTCTGGCATGTAGATGCTTACTGAATAGTGTTGAATGGATTAACAGTTATGAGGGGTCCACTGCAGGGTAGTATCTAAATTTGTGCGGCTTGCAGCTGAATTAGAACTCATGTTATAAAACTGGTTGCAGGTTGTGATGAGGACCACAGTGTCCCCTTGGACTGAAGACTTAGTTCTGACAGATGCATTTCGTGCCCCATTAGCAGAAGTGTTTAGACTGCTTGAATTGATCCACAACTATCAGTTGGAGAACAGGTAGGCAGGCACCTGATGTGATGTTTCTTCCTTTACATGTTTAAATCACCTTATTGCCTTCCTTTATGTACTGTTTTCTGCCATGTGACAAATAACTTATGAGGTAGCAGTAGTGGCTTGTGCTGATGGTTGTAGTGTTGGTTGGTGTGTTGTGATTTTAGTAATTCTTGTATTATTACTAAACATTATAATTCTTTGCTCATTGAACTCTGAATGGGAAATTGTTACGGATATATGCGTTGCTATTGAATTAGAAGCATGCAGTTCATGTGCACAGAAAGTTCTGGAAAGACCTGTGTTTCTACTAAGATAGTGAACTTGGTGAAACATCAATATGCAGTAAGTGGTGATGCTGTCTGGAACAGTGTAGAGCACCCTTTCATTGCACAAAACCCATTTGAAAATCTTCAAACCCTGCATAGGCCACAAACAAATTGTTAGCAGTAAAAGTCATTTTATTTCAATTAAAATTTATTTTATATTGAGGGATAATGGGACTAAAATAACTATTAATCCATCATTAGTAGTCCTATATTCATTTATTAGTATTCAGCCTTGAAGGCCGGGCTTTGCAGGAACCGGAGCCCAGTCATGTGACCGGTATGGCTCTGGCACACTGCATCCTGGGCAAGTTCTTGGGGGTAGTTTGTCATTGCTTTCCCCCGCCTTTAGACGTTCCCACTTTAGCC
>Ga0123357_10011336_pt1 | contig 11419 bp, 10 predicted proteins | sample TergutEmb28metaG_FD_89873 | JGI IMG/M metagenome (GOLD analysis project Ga0123357, IMG submission 89873) | Embiratermes neotenicus P4 segment gut microbial communities from Petit-Saut dam, French Guiana - Emb289 P4 | ecosystem: Host-associated > Arthropoda: Insects > Digestive system > Gut ...
GCCTGTATAACCACTGTTGCCCAAACTACCATTGATTACGCTGCTGCTGTCGCCGTCCCCTCTCCCACCGCCGGCGCCCCCACCCCCCAATGCCACCACTGACTACTACTACTACTACTACTATGAAATAATACATGAATGATGGAGAAAGAAGAAATTTGGAAAAACATAATAATATACAACTTTGTCCACCACACTTCCCACACAAGACTACCTAGGTCTAAAATCCAGATTTATTTTCAAGTATTATCAAAAAGGTAAGGCCACAATGCTATTGCTAATTTGTAGGGCCAGGGTGGGTAAAATATGGTTGAAAATGGGGGCAGGGAGAAAACAGACAATAGAACAACATGGTCTTCTAAAACTAGTTCTAGCTGTATAAAACTTAATACAGAAAAAGTATTGTAACTGAAATAAATACCACTGCTGTAGTGTATGTTGTGATGATGCACTTACCGAAAAGATCTGGGCTTATCCTTCTCTTGACCGCAGCACAGGGTCGGTCTGTTTTTTCAAAACAGCGACACCATTCATGTGGGGACACAAAAATATCATGGTCAGCATCACAAGCATCAAGAAATGGCTTGATGCATTTTTCACTCTGGTCATGCTCCAAATCATACAGCTCTTGTAAAGACAGCTGGTCATCTGCATCCAAATCCAGATGCTGGAACATCCATCGCACCTCACTCTTGCATGAACCAGGGAAGTGAGCTGCAACAATTAAAATGCCAGTTTCTTAGTTGGATGTTTTATGACCTATGAAAATGAATGTTTGATTTTCATAAACTTACTAAAACCTTAATAGACAAACATGTTATGATGTGAAAATAGGGAAAATTAGCAATTTAGGTAATACCAGCAATGAGTTTGGGAGCTTACAGCACTGGCAAGAACAGTGTGACAAGTGCGTACATACTGCATTATACTAGTCTCTTATTCCTTCAAGTTTCCTCACTTCCAGGTTTATACTGCCACATGCAGCTGGTACTAGAAAACTAAGCACCACAAACAATAAAGCCTGAACACTGCTACAATTAGATGTACAAAAGAAATTTCTACACATTATTAGGAAACATCTGATATAAGCCACAGATTAGGTCCTCTGTGTGGGAGACAGACAGAGACTCAGAGAAAACACAAAGCAATACAGCCAACATTTCTATTATCAATAAGTAAAACAAGGAACTAATAAAAATACGTTTTAATTATTATGTTCACAAAAATTTTCTTTTTAGAAATTAAGGTATAAGCATTCTGAAAAAACTGACACTTTACAGCAAAGAAAAATTTACAAGTCTAAAACGAAGATTCAGCATTGCACTTCCCTGTATAATGTTCTGTTGTATCCAATGGGTTGCCTGCGCCTGACCTGTATGGCTGTTCTGTTTGTCTGATCATATGTATGACACCATTGATTTTACTCAAAACAAAACAAATAAGAATAATGAAAGGAAAATTCCTGAATATGAACTGTGAAAATGGGGTTTAACCTTGGAAAAATTTTATACTCATTTTCCAAGACAAATGATACATACTGAACCCACAAAAAAGATAACAAAACAGTACAAAGTATTGAAAAACAATTGTAATTATAAAACTCATGACATTTTACTTGTTAAGCAAGCCAAATTTGGAACGTAAACATAACACAGTACAAATGACTGGATCAGGAGAGCAATTTTTTACCCTCCTTGCTAGACAGGTAGGCTGGGTAGCGTAGTCAGTAAAGCGACTGGCTACGGGCTGGACAGTCCGGGGATCGAATCCTGGTGGGTCGAGATTTTTCCACACCTGTCCAGACCAGCCCTGGGTCCCACCCAGCCTCTTGTACAATAGGTACCGGGTCTTTCCCTGGGGTAAAGAGTGGCCAGGGTGTAACGCTGACCCCTTCTAGTGCCATGGTCAAGAAACAGTAGCTATACCTCTACTCCCTCTGTGGGCTGTATGGCCTGACAGAGCTTCAGTGCATGTACAGGGGTGCACTTTACCTTTACCTTTACCTTTTTTGTTAGACAGACTTCAATGATGCTGCAATAACCAGTGGCTTTAGTATTTATAAACTCTAAATTAATTCTCTGCACTAGACATTCATACATTAATTGTTATTTCACTATGACTATTTTAAAACATTGAATCAGCAAATTAACTAGAACCAATAGTTTGAAACACAGATATATTTGATATTATGGAGCAGTATTACTGAGACACATTCATGTTCTATAATTGCTATCAGACCACAAACTAGTCGACAGAAATCAGCTATTCTATGTAGCCTGCAACATTTCAATCCAAGGCCATGTTTCTTAACCCCTGCTAGAAAAATAATGTACTCATATTTTTTAATTTCAAAGATTGTGGTTAATCACAAACTTGTAAGGGTTCAATATGGAGCCATGGTTTGTCCATATTAATACAGTCAAATTAAGGATCACCTGAAAAACAGGAGGTTCACCTTATAATGATGCGTGAAGTTAAACATGTTCTGAAGGCATATTTTCCTGAATATCGACAACTGTGAAGAAGGGTCACATTATATGCTGGGTTATCTTATATTCAGATAAACACAGTAATCTTATGCATATTGGACCATGCATCATTGTGATAGTTGACGAATAAGAGACCAACTTGATGTCACTATTTATTAAGTTTTATTTCACTTCTTCTATGCTCAGCATGTTTTGGACAATAATACATCCATTATCAGGAGCCTGCTACTTTTCTATTGTATCATCACATTGGTCATGAGTTCTTTCAATGCAATGTGTGTTGGATGTATTAATGTCTGAAACATGTTGAGCATAGAAGAAGTGAAATAAAACTTAATAAACAGTGACATCAAGTTGGTCTCTTATTTGTCAACAAACACAGTAATGTATGTAATAACACTAGTAGTCAGACATGGAGGACACACACACACACACACACACACATGCACACGCACACACAAACACACACACACACACACACACACAAACACACACGCATGCAACACACGCACGCGTGCCCACACACGCACGCACGCGCACCCACACACACAAACACACGCACGCATGCGCGCACGCACGCGCCCGCCTGCCCACACACACACAAACACACACACACACACACACAGAACCAAAGGTTTGAAAGAGCTTAAAGATTCAGGTCACTGTACTGTAAGACATTTAACTTACACTCATTAGATATAACTAATTTCAGTATTGAGGCATTCATGGTTTTACTTATCCAGACAACAAGTTTGCACTACACAATATGGCACAATATCTTCCTCAACCTTTTCTCGTAGTATCAGTTACATCACCTGTTATTCAAAGTTTAATTCACCTCAGCACGTGGTGCATGGTACTTACGAGGTGGCAACCTTATTTCAAACTGTAGTATTATGCTAGGACTTCTTGTGATACAATGTATGAGAAAAACCATGAAAAATACCAATCAAGGTAGCTGGTCATCTGACTGCAATTTCAACTGCAAGTATCCAAACCAGAACCAGAAATACTGTTACATGTGAAAATTACAATCCTACTGAAGTTAAATAATGGAGGATCACATCCTGCTACCAAACATAAATTATTTCCATATGTTTTGTTTATTTATGCTTACAAAGACACATAGCTAGTTGAAGTGCATGAACTACATTTGCCCTCGTCAATGATAAAGGCTGGTTTCATTTGAAACTCTGTGCACCACAGAATACCTTTTCCTTTGTTGTGGGTACGCCTACGTTTTGCTTCTGCCATGACAACAGAAAACCAGTCCAGCAGACGGTTGCCCATGGCTTGCAATGCAGAAGGAGAGCATTCCTTGCTCCAAGAGTTGGATGAGAGGTGGTTAATGGATGGCTTCGTGTCCAGCACATCATTGTATCCCCTCTGACGGTCCTTGTCATCTGAGTAGGGTGGGTTTGTGGCAGCATACAGGTCCTGTGGCAGAGTGATTAAACAGTGGTTAGCAATTAGTCAATATGTCAACAAAGTCAGTTTTCATGTGTTTCACTTCATTTGTTGACTTCCATGAAATATAATATCAAGGATGACTCTAAAGCAAATACATAAAATTAAATGACCAAATCTCTTAAACAGTATGCTACATTGCTACAATTCCTGTACCATTGTAAAATACACACTGCTATTTAGCGTTATTTTGCAAAACAGGTTCCAGTACTTTGCTTAAACTTCTGCAACCTGGAAGAACTAGACTCAATTAATGAAGCACTGGTTAGAAAAATAATTCTTTCAGCCTTGACTGGACGAACCAGAAACTCAGCCACAGATTAGAATCCACAATGTAAGGAAAAGTGACGCTAAACGCAGAAGAAACCCAGGTGCAATTATTTCATTCTGCAGTTAATTCAGATCATTAGAAGATGCTGACCAACACAAGCAGTTGAACAATCATCACTAACAACACGGTCAAAATATTTTATATTTTAGATCTGAGATTCTCGCGACAGTTACCAGTAAGATTACTCTGTTCCGGGCTACACTGCTATGACAATACATGACATCTGAAACCATCTCTCTTTCTGCACACTTCTTAGATGTGGATAAGAACGTCATTACTAGCAAGGCGCAAAACCAACTGCAATTTTTCAATGCAAACGAACAAAGAAATCTTCAATTCCCAATAGCAGCAACAGAGGTCTCTTAGAATTATTAAGCTCCATAATACGACTTTAAAGAAGGACGGTTTGTTAGGCTCCTCCAACATCTGGAAGAATCGTTACAGTATGGTGTGAAGGCACAATGTGAAGGAACGAGCAATGAGTGCTGTGGAGGGGCGGAACGAATTGATTACGGACGGAAGCCAAGCGACGAAGAGATAAGCAAAGATGTCCCTGTGCACGACGCCACGAAGGCATATGGTGGGACTGGAGGTACAGCATCGGTCACTCTTAACTTTGTTAGTAGGGTTAGTTTCACGACACGGCCACTTTACCCCCAAGCAAACAGCCTCTGCATCCGTTGAATAGGAGGCTGGATTTGCCCCATAGCCGGTCTCGGAGTTTTGGAGAAAAGAAAAATTTCGCCACCCTGCTGGTCAGTGAACAATGACGTCGATTACTTGGTTGCCCAGTCCGCAGCTTAACCACCGTCCCGACTGAGCTAGCCCTGCACTTGGTTTAAAAGTTTTACAATATTTACAAGTAACAGATTAACTTCGGTTCTCCCACATATTTCCTGCCTCCCTGGGCTGTAAGATCTTTATTTACAACCAGGCGGTTCGGTAATTCTCACAACAAAATTCTTCATTTTTCTAATTTTAGTAACTTTCTGTAATGTTAAAAGAATACAGTACATCTTGACAACAAAGTGCAGCGTAATGAAACAATTTCCATGCTGAAATAAACAGAAGTCCCTTTTCTATTTAGGTGAATTCCCAAAATTGCGAAAAGCGACTCTTATCTTCGTCATGTCTGTCTGCTCGCGTGGAAAAACTCGTCTTCCACAGCCAGGATGTTCACGAAATTTTATATTTGACTTTTTTTCGAAAATTTGTTGAGGAAACTCAAGTCTCATTGAAATCTGACAAGAATAATAGACTACTTTACGTGAAGACTTGTGCGCATTTATGATATTATATCGCCGAATTCTTTCTTCTTCGACCGATAAATGTTTCAGAACAAATTTGTAGAAAAAATCAAACACACATTTTGTGTCCAATAACTTTCTTTCAAAATCGTCTACCGATTTTGATATAACGTGGAAAAACACAATAGAGCCAGACAGGCCACAGATGACAACATAATACGACGCATGCGCGTTGCATGCTGGATACCTATGGCTACAAACACACGTTCATAACATGTACTATTTATTTCTTTTCCGTGACAAAAATGGATATGCGAAAGCGCGTCAATGTTACATTTATACTTACACTGTCTGTCTTGTGTTTCTCTATGGTGAGTATCAGATCTTCACCCAGCACGATTTATCTCACTATTATCGGGCATTTGTTTCTGCCTCATAGTTAAATGTGCATTTTTTACAGTAACAGAAGTAGATATGAAATCCAAAAAAAGGGAGCTACAATACGCTCTTCATTACTATATCGCTGGCTGTTGACGATAGAACAGGCATTCAAATAATTGCCAAGCGATGCCTCCTTTCTTTCAAAAGCAGAGTGGTGTTTAAGGTCGAATCGTGAGTAAAACTGAAGAAGTAAAATGATGAATATTGAAAAAGAACATGCAAAATGCTAAAATTTGAATTTGGTCATACAAATGAAAAGTGATTCTGAAATTGAGTACTTTGACTCGAACATCATCAATTATAGAACGTCAGAAAGTTGGAAGAGATTTCAGAATTCTGTGTAAATTGCACTTCTACTCTTAAAGCGCCTGATCCTTGGGGAGGGAGGAGTTCTTGCCATCACACAAGAAATGAAAAAGATGAAAACCGTTCATCCACTTTTAGTGTCAATGGGAACAATGCTCAAAGAGGCAAGTTATTTTCTTTCAGGTTTTCACAGTGACAAAGAGTGCCAAAATGAAAACTCGCTATTAACTTTGCACATGCGCATATTGTGCAACTTCTTTATCCTGCCTTGATGGCATGGATAACTGCAAAGGCGGCTTCATAAAGAAGTGCCACGGGTCAATGGGTATACCTATTCTAGCAGTAACTGCAGATGTCTGGAAATGTTCCAAACGTGTCAAACCATCTCATATGCACATCCGCGTGCGTATGGGATATGCCGTATGTGCCCAGGCACAACCTCATGTCCTACTGCAGTAAAAATTTGGCATTTCATTTCTCATTGTTTAGGTTTGTATCTTTACCTACCGTCTTGTTGTTAACTGAAAAGCTTGGTTTAGTTTTAGATTCTTCAGTTTGTTCGGCGAATAAAGTAATGTCCTTTATGACTGAGTATTCAGTACATGTTCGCCAAATTAAAAAAAAAAAAGTAAAAAAAAATCCTTGGACGCACAACCTAAAGTAATGTGCTGCACACGTACATGGATATCTCACGTAATATTAATGAAGTAGAAACGAAAGTATTACATTTTATGAGTTTTTGATAATTATTCCTCGTGTCCAGATAAATGTTACTGTAATAACACCTTTTCTCCGCTACAATGGACGATATTGTAAAATTATCAAAGTACCTAGTTAACTAATGGGCTGGGCATGCAGCGAGTATGGGTGAGGAGAGGGGGGTGTATAGGGTCTTGCTGGGGAAACCGGAGGGAAAGAGCCACTGGGGAGACCTAGGCGTAGATGGGTGGATAATATTAGGCTGGATCTCCAGGAGGTGAGATGTGGTTATATGGACTGGATTGGGCTGGCCCAGGATAGAGATAGGTGGCGGATGCTTGTGAGTGCGGTAATGAACTTTCGGGTTCCGTGAAATGCGGGGAATTTTTGACTAGCTGCAAACCAGTTAGTTTCTCAAGAAGGACTCTGCACCATGGAGTAAGTAAGTAAGAACACAGTTAACTAACTGACTGCATGTCATGTCACTTGCCAGTCTGTTGAAGTCTTCGAGACGCAACGGCATTTCTATGTTGTCAATGAAAAGGAACGGGCACTTGTAAGATCGCATTGCAATGGTGAACGCGCTTCTGATTGCTGCCACGGTGACAGGTAATATTAGCCTTCCATCCGAAATATTAAACAAGACTCATGTTTGTATTCGAAATGACCATCACAACAGTACTGTCATATCGCATAGCTAAGGAAAATAATTCGCCTCTACCCGCAGGGAGAGTGAGCAGGTTGTATCTTACGAAGGTACTCCAGACGAAACTTTGCTGAAATTTGAGAATAAATATTTCAGACTGTATGCATAATTTATGAAAGATGCAGGATATCCCACTGCTCTGGAATCGGACAGGAAAGAAGGCCAGCGACGAGGATGAACTCAGAACCGAGGAAAACAGATTCTTGGGTCAATGCAATACAAAAAGGGGGCGGACACAAGAAAACGGAAGGCGTCAATCACACGTAAAGCTGACAGAAAAGAAATATATTTTTATCTGACTGTGCAACGTAGTAAACCAAACAGCACATGAGCCTTCAATGTATCTTTCTAGAAAAACAACATGAGTGTAAAATTAGGCTGTTTAGAAGTTCTTGAAGCATGTAATTCAAGTGCTGCCAAAGATGTCAGGTTTGTATTATGTTCGGATACCGAAATCCATCGGTGTTCCCAAAATATAATGTTGTTTTTTAAACTGAATGGCAGATATTCTAATAACAAGCCTCGAAATCTTCAAGATGTCGCTGAGCACCTTGCGACTGTACAGCATGTTTTGTTGCGAGGTAAATCAGACTAACTGGTAGACGATAAACACCTAGCCAATGAACCAGCCAAAGTTACATTTCTTTTTCTGTGGCGCAAGGAGCTCAGTTCGGCCCAGGTCGCCTCATTGTTCAAGTTTTCAGATTAAACACATTAGACACACACACACTCGGTGGGACTCCTCTGAATGATTGATCAGCCCGTCGCAGAGGACGTTAGCTACACAACATACAACCAACACATCAGATGAATATCCACGTCCTCAGCGGGAATCAAAACCGTGACTCCAGCAACCTAGTGGCTTCAGACCTATGACTTAGACTGCAAGGCCACCGGGATCGACAGACATACATTAACCTACTTGATATGCCACGAGGTTCAACATTCAAAAATCTGACAAAAGCGTTGTGACCATACAGTGTATTTATGTGTTTTGTAAGGTTCTCAGAACAAACAGCGATTATTTCCCTATACAGAATTAGCCTATTAGTTTCTGTAACCGAGATAGAGTGTTCGCTGAGCTGTAGGAAACGAAACTATAAACATAATTCAAGTTAATCTCAGTCTTTAAGTACATCATACATTTTTCATTCTTCAAAACGTCCTTCTTCACTTAATGCTTTTTATGTTCACATGTGTTTGGAAGTCTTATGCTCGCGTCACCTTCAGTGCTGAATGGCTTTTGTTCTGTTGACATTTGTGTGGTAAGTTATGTTTAAATTATAAGCTATATGTACACACATGGGCATGTATCTTCTAGCATTAAAATGAACTGGCTTCTTTCTTTTCTATTTTTCCGGCGGTACACCAACACTACAATTAACTAGTCTACTAGTAGCAACACTCTGATATGCCTATTTTAAAGTTACTTTCGTAGCATCGTACTGAGATCGCTTAGTCCTAACTGCAGCATCCTAATATTACTTGTACAACAGCCTGAGGACTCTTCTTCGGCGATGTGACGCCACATCCCGGAAGAAGGCTGACCTCAACTGAGTCAATACGAAGGCATAAATACCCGCAATATCTTAGCCAGTTTGAGGTATCGGAATACCATTCCAACACTAAGCTAAGGTGGTCTACTTTAGAACACATAATCTGACCCTTGAATTGAGTTAGCCTATATTGAGGTATATACAATCCTACCATCACAAAGAGCTCGCCTGTTTCAAGCACATCATCCTAGTAGTACAATGAGCTTGCCTAACAGGATCAATATAATGCGTGTATATGTCATCAAAACACAACTATATTTATTAGTATTATATTGGCTATCTACTACGTTAGGCCATGTAGTAGATAGCCAATATACTACTAATAAATATAGTTGTGTTTTGACGATATACACACATATTACATTGATCCTGTTATTTTGATAATACAAAGGGGGTGACGCACCTCAAAAAAATGAGCTCGCCTGTTTAAGGTACAACATCCCAGCTTTACAAAGAACTCGCCTATTTCAGGTACTTCGTCCTAGCATTACAATAAGCTCTCCTACTTCACGCAAAATATCCTAGCAGTACAATGAGCTCGCCTACTTAAGGTACATTGTCCTAGCATTACCATGAGTTTTCCTCTTTAAGGTACATAGTCCTAGCATTACACTCAGCTCGCCCATTTCAGGTACCTAGTCCTAGCAGTACAATGAGCTCGCCTACTTAAGGTACATCGCCCTAGCATTACCATGAGTTCTCCTCTTTAAGGTACATAGTCCTAGCATTACAATAAGCTCTCCTACTTCACGCAAAATATCCTAGCAGTACAATGAGCTCGCCTACTTAAGGTACATTGTCCTAGCATTACCATGAGTTCTCCTCTTTAAGGTACATAGTCCTAGCATTACACTCAGCTTGCCCATTTCAGGTACCTAGTCCTAGCAGTACAATGAGCTCGCCTACTTAAGGTACATCACCCTAGCATTACCATGAGTTCTCCTCTTTAAGGTACATAGTCCTAGCATTACACTCAGCTCGCCCATTTCAGGTACCTAGTCCTAGCATTAGACTCGGCTCGCCTACTTCAGGTACATCACCCTAGCATTACTCTGAGCCGGCCTATTTCAGGTACATTGTTCTAGCATTACTATGAGCTCTCCTATTTAAGGTACTTCGTTCTATCATCCACTGAGCTCGCCTATTTCAGGTACCTCATCCTAGCAGCAAAAGCAGCTTCCAGTTGGTCCCCACATCATGAGGTCTTGTGTGATATTCTCTTCTGCACACGACGCAACTCTGAAAAAAATATTTCGTATCGAAATCGTGCGATATACATTATATTTGTTGAGTTCCAGTTGTGTTTAATATTGTTGTTCACAATTCAGTTCATTCACCCACCCTGTTTTGTCACTTACTTATGTAGAATGCAATTAAACACAGTATCGGGGTAAGGGAACGAATTTTTCAAATCCTCGTGGAGTAATTTTTGTAATCCGGCCTCTCAATGTGTACAGCTTTTTGTTATTTACAGAACTAAAGCGGAGGTATTGACCAACACAACACACTAGTTACATGCAATGTTTTCTTATAATAAATGGAACAGTTCTTAACTAGCAGAGATTTAATTTCAGGTCTTATTTACAGCACGAACATCTAAAATACCAAGTTGCACACTAAAGCCGTACAGCCCCAAGCAATTCGCAACCATAACTCGCACTGACTTTTGCAGCCCTCCTCCAGATGGCAGTGCGACTGTGAGTTCTTTGCGGCCTCTTGTGACTTAAAAAGTGACGTAGAGTGGAAACGGAATCTGGTGGCACACGGCGACGCACGGGAGGAGAAGTGAAGTGGAAAGAGGCGAATGGAGTGGGTAGCCAGCAGTCTTCAGCTTGACTCGCACTCCAAGAAAGCCAGTACTCGACTGAACTGACAACCCCGCCGATATAAATGGACTCGTCCATTTCGCTGGAAGATCGAATCTGGTTTCTGCGCGTGTGCCATCACATTCCGTTTTCACTCTACCTACAATTACCCACTGCATATGAATATCCCACTCTACCCTGAACTCCTGAGTTTCTGTAAAGATGAAAGGACGCAAGTATACTCACGTCGTTGCACCCCCCCCCCCCCCCCCCCCCCCCCCCCCCCCCCCCCCCCCCCCCCACACACACCCCACCCCCCCCCCCCCCCCCCCCCCCCCCAAAAAAAAAAAAAACAATTTCTTTAAAAAAACA
>Ga0123357_10011337_pt1 | contig 11419 bp, 11 predicted proteins | sample TergutEmb28metaG_FD_89873 | JGI IMG/M metagenome (GOLD analysis project Ga0123357, IMG submission 89873) | Embiratermes neotenicus P4 segment gut microbial communities from Petit-Saut dam, French Guiana - Emb289 P4 | ecosystem: Host-associated > Arthropoda: Insects > Digestive system > Gut ...
CCGCGCTTCCTTCAGACCCCACCTCGCGATGGTGCCCTTGCGCTTCGCTAACCCTTCGCCGTCATCAGGCTGGGTAAAGGACTCTAACCTCCAAGCTGTCGATCATGCTCGGCACACCAATCAAAGGCCCCGGTCGGTCACGACCGGGGCCTTTTGTCTCTCGTTCTTCCCGCTGGCTCCAGAAAGAAACCGCCGCCGGATCAGGGTTTGGCGGCGCTCCAGGGACCGGTTTCATCCAGGGGGCGGCAGCGGGCACGCCGGTGTTGGAACTCTTTATCGCGGAAGCTTTTCGCTTTCCCGTCTTGCCACCCTCAGCAGGCCACTCGCCTCAAACCAGTGCAAACCTGCGATCAATCACCAGCAGCACCCGCTCGAGGTCGTGACCACGGCGCAGAATCAGGCCGGTGGCCGCGATCACGCTATACATGCCCTGCCGGCGCGCCATACGCGGGTCTTTCTCGATGCGGTAGATGGGAACTTCACTGGCCCGCCGGAACACCGAGAACACCGCCCGGTCTTTCAGAAAATCGATGGCATAATCGCGCCACTCCCCGTCCGCCACCATGCGCCCGTAAAGGTTGAGGATGCGATTGAGTTCAGGGCGGTTGAACGTCACCCGGCCGGGATGGGAGGGCAGCAGCGCGCCGCGCAAGGCGGCGCGCTCCGCGCTGGAATCGGCATCCTCCACCACAGTCATCGCAAGGCTCCTGTCCTGCAGGCGACGACACAGGATTGTGGCGCGCCGATCTCCGCCATGATTGCGCCAAGCGTGGCCCACTGCAAGAGCACTGGAGGGATCGGAAGTGGTCGAGCGGGTTCCAGGGCTTTGCGACGCCACCTGCCCATCCGTTTGCCCGCCTCCAGCAGAGAGCCGCGGTTTCAGGTTTCCGATTGTCGTAACTGCCCAGGCCGGACAAGGGGCGGCTCGAAATCCAGGAAAAACTGCGCCTCTCCAGCCGGGATGGTCAGCCATTTGCCGCGAATCATCCGCTTGTGAAAAGCGGGCATCGACAGCGTGAAAAAGGGGCTCAGTCCGTCCTTTGCAGAAATGGGACATGGGCAGAAACGGGTTTCATGGTCACGCGAATGTCAGGAACTATCATAGTAATGCCGCTTTTCTGCCAAGTGATCGCCGCCCTGGCAGGCTACAGGGCATGCAATGTGTTGGCCCGGTCCTTTCGGTCCTGGTTCCTCAGCCCCCAGCCCCCCGGGGTCGCTGGGATCGGGTCTCTGCACAGACGAAGCGGGCCGGCGCAAGCTGGCCCGCTTTCCTGTCAGGCCATCCATCTCCTCATTGATGCCCTCATCCTCTGCTGCGGTCAGGGCGCATGTCTCAGAAGCCGGGCGCCATCCACCCGCTCCGATGCCTCCCGGACCCTCAGTAAAATCTGCGGTTCCCGCCTTCCAGCTGGGCTGATTGCATATGGCCCTGACCAGCGGCGGCCTGTGCGGCAACCGTGTCATCACCACAGCGGCTGCCGCCTGCTCGATGCGCAAAGCCTGCCCCTTCGCGCCGAAAGTGCGGGCGGGAAGATTGTTTGTGTCCCCTCCCGACGGTCATGGCCCGCATCCGCAACACCGAAGCGGCGAGGCAGGATTTGCACGGCAATGTCAGATGGATTCCCGCCGCTCTGCAGACAGATTTCGTGCAATGGAGTTCGATGAGGCGCCTGGTCTTCCTGATCGCTCAGGGTCAATGCTGAAATCCGTGCGCGCGAGGCAACGCCGCCGCTTCGAGGCCGGCGACCCTGGAGCACAACCGGACAACCGCCCGCACCCTTGCGGGGCCCGGTCGAACGCACTCAGCGCAGCCTGATATAGGTCGCGCCCAGTATGGCCCCGGGTCCGCTCTGGCCGCCGGACTGGATGAAAATCACCGCCCCGTCGACGCCCTCGCCGGCAACCTTCTCCAGCGGCACGTCCCAGCTGTCGGGACCGCCGTTCCAGTCGGCGACCTTGACCAGGTCGCGCACCACATTGTGATAAACCACCACCAGTCCGCTGTTTTCGCCGCGGGTGATGGAGACCGACACCGATTTCGCAATCGGGCAGATCCAGACCTCTCCACGCGGCGCCACCAGGCTTCTTGTCGCTGCCGCCACCGGCACCGAGACCGTGACACTGATCTCACGGCCGCGCAGCGAGGCATTGACCTCCTGGCTCATCACATTGATTTTCCGGGACGTCTCGGCAATCGCGCGATCCATTGCGGCCCGGTCACCGCCGTTGGTATGGGCCAGGCCATTGACCACGGCCTGGGGCGTATAGACTTCACGGTCGCCACGAGCCTGTGAATAGGCGCGCTGGCGCACCGCAAAGCGCGGGTCGGCCAGCGTGTCCTTCCAGCCCAGATAATCCCAATAATCAATCGGCCAGGTGATGGCGATGATCGAAGGATCATTGGCAAGGTCGCCGAGAACACGGTCAGCAGGCGGGCAGGACGAGCAGCCCTGCGATGTGAACAGCTCCACCAGCGCCCGGGGTTCGGCAGGCGCAGGGCGTGTGGTCACCACGAGAAGCGCTGCGATCGCCAGTATGGCCACCCACAGCGGCCGGCAGAGCCTGCACAGACGCGGGACCGGATCCGAGTGCATCGTGACTTCCATGTTCAATGACTCAAAAAATACCGCACGGTCCGCAGGCATCCCTGCGATCGTACAAACGTAACTCCAACGCACCCCGTTACGTCCCAGAGATTATATCCCAAAATTCTGTCTCTTGTCCCGAAAATTGCCACAAAAGGGTGAGGCAGCACCATCAAGAGCCGCCGCTTGTGTCTCTCATACGTCACCCAGAAGTGCCGCAAACCCATCACAACACCATGACCGTCTTTACTTTTCAGCTCTGCCGGAACGTTTGACGGGGATTCGCTGGCCGGGCTGTCGCCAATCAAATTGTGCCCAAAAAACGGCAGAGCCGACCCTTGATAGGCCGCCTCTGCAGATCACGCCATTCACTTCACAGTGATGCCGGTCTGGTGGCGGCGGCCCCCCTATTCAGGTCTATCCCTGCCAGTTCGCCCCCTGCCGCCGGAACAGCCCGTGAAATCCGGCAGCAACAGGCAGGCCGGACCGAAGGCGATCTCGTGCTCCAGCGCTTTTTTTTGCGCCGCCCTTGCGATAGCGCCACGATAGCGTCCCTGGTGCGCGGGCAGCCATCCCCGCTTTGCGCCGCAGTTCTCCAGCAGAACCTTCCGCATGCGTGGGGAAGCTGCAGAAATCCGCCAGACAGCGTTCTTCCCGGCGGCGGGCAGGCTGCAGAGATGGGATCGGGCGCCGACCCTTGAGGGTATTTCGGCATTCCAGGCTGCCGGGGATGTGATTAGGGGGAAATCCCGGTCGGCAGCCCGGTCCGACCACAGCCGGCTTCACCCCCCCCCCCCGCGCCCTCCAGCCGGATCGCTTGCACCAACCGGCCCGGGTGTTGCATGAAGTTTCCGGCCTGCAGGGGCTTTCTCAATCGCGCTGCCGGCCGAAGGATGTGCCGGGCGATCGGGCGAACCACAAAAGCCGCCTGGCACGCCCGAGGCTCTCCTCTGGCGCCAGGCGGTTGTCAAAGAGACGACATGGAAATTATCGGACGTGGCTTAAGATGCGTGCGGGGCGGGCGCGAGGTGTTTCGCGACCTGGATTTTGCCGCTTCATCGGGCGAGGCGCTGGCGGTGACGGGCCGCAACGGTTCCGGCAAGACCTCCCTGTTGCGCCTGATTGCGGGTCTGCTGGCGCCCGCCGCCGGCGAAATCGCGATTCTTGGCGGCGACCGTGAACTGACGGTCCCCGAACAGTGCCACTATCTCGGCCACCGCGACGCCATGAAACCCGCTCTCAGCGTGGCCGAGAACCTGTCCTTCTGGACCCGCTTCCTCGGCGGCGACGACGGCTGCGGACTGCAGCAGAGTCTCGCCGCCGTCGGTCTCGATCACGCCATCGACCTGCCTGCGGCCTTTCTCTCCGCAGGCCAGAGGCGCCGGCTGTCCCTGGCGCGTCTGGTGGCGCTGCGCCGGCCGGTGTGGCTGCTCGATGAGCCCACCGCCGCGCTCGATTCCGCCGGCCAGGACCTGTTCATCGACCTGATGCGCCGCCACCTGGCGGGCGGTGGCATCCTCATCGCCGCCACGCACATGGCGCTCGGCATCGAAACCCGGCAGCTCCAGATCAAAGGTGAGGCATGAGCGCGCTTCTTGCGGTGATGCGCCGCGACATCGCCATCGCGCTCAGGATCGGCGGCGGCGCCCTGATCGGCGTGATCTTTTTCCTCACGGTGGTGGTGTTGATGCCCTTCGCGATCGGTCCGGATCTGGCGCTCCTGTCCAGGCTCGGGCCCGCCATCCTGTGGCTGGGCGCACTGCTTGCCAGCCTCCTGACCCTCGACCGGCTGTTCATGGCCGATCATGACGACGGCTCACTCGATCTCATCGCCATGAGCCGCACGCCTCTGGAACTTACCTGCGCCGCCAAGGCGCTGGCACACTGGATCGCCACCGGCCTGCCGCTGATCATCGCCACCCCGGTGCTTGGTCTGCTCCTCAACCTCGACCCCCTCGCCACCGCTGCGGTGGCCCTGACCCTTGCTGCGGGCACGCCGGCGCTGACCTTCCTCGGCATGATCGGGGCGGCGCTGGCCGTGGCGCTGCGCCGCGGCGGGCTCCTGATGGCCGTTCTGGTGCTGCCGCTGTCAATCCCGGTGCTGATTTTCGGGGTCGCCGCCGCGCAGGCGGTGATCGTCGGCCCCATGTCCTTCCGTGCACCTTTCTCGATTCTCTGTGCATTGTCACTGGTCAGCCTGGTGATCGGGCCACTGGCGGCCGCGGCCAGCCTGCGCCATGGTATGGATTGAGCCGCAGCGGTCGACCGGACCGGCCCCTGCGGCGCCGGATTGCCAGAGGGACGGGATGGGGGCAGGACTGGATTGACGCCCCGGGATTCGCTGGTAACAAGCGCAATTGAGCCCGCTCAACCATCCCGGGCGGTTTTTGTGCTGACTGCCGCGGTCGCTTTCAGTGACACTCTCCAAGAGGAAAACCATGAAGCTGACCCGCGCGCTGATTGAGCTTGCCAACCCGACGCGGTTTCTCACTTTGACCGCCGCGATCCTGCCCTGGCTTGCCGTCGTCACCGCCATCCTGCTGGGGATCGGGCTCTATCTGTCGCTGACGGCGCCCGATGACTATATCCAGGGTGCCACCGTCAAGATCATGTTCATCCATGTGCCCAACGCCTGGCTGTCGATGTTCGTGTGGGGGATGATGACGGCCGCCTCCCTGGGCACGCTGGTGTGGCGCCATCCGCTGGCCGACGTCTCCGCCAGGGCCGCCGCCCCGATCGGCGCCGCCTTCACTTTTCTGGCGCTGCTGACCGGCTCGCTGTGGGGCCGGCCGATGTGGGGCACCTATTGGGAATGGGACGCGCGCCTGACCTCGGTGCTGATCCTGTTTCTGATGTATCTCGGCCTGATGACGCTGTGGCGGGCGGTCGAGGACCCCTCCCGCGCAGCGCGGGCCGCCGCTGTACTGACGCTGGTCGGAGCCATCAATCTGCCGATCATCAAATTCTCGGTGGACTGGTGGAACACGCTGCATCAGCCCGCCTCGGTGCTGCGCGCCGGCGGTTCGGCGCTCGACAGTTCTTTTCTGATCCCGCTCCTGGTGATGGCGCTCGCCTTCACCTTCCTCTTCCTCACCCTGCATCTGGCAGCGATGCGCAATGAGATCCTGCGCCGCCGCGTCCGCTCGCTGCGGATGTTGCAGGCCAGCCAGCGAGCCGCCTGACATGTCTCCCTATGCCGGCTTCATTGAGGCGGCCTACGGCGCCGTCGCCATCGTGGTCCTGATCCTGATCCTCTGGATCACGCTCGACTACCGCAGTCAGAAGCGCCAGTTGCGGGAACTGGAGGCCAGCGGCATGGTCCGCCGCTCCGGCCGCAGCCCCTCGGAGATCTGAAGGCATGAACGCCCCCGCCACCCGCCCCAACCTCCTCCTGCTGCTGTTGCCGCTGGCGCTGTTTGCCGCGCTCGCGCTCCTGTTCGCGTTGGGCCTCCTGCACGGCGACCCCTCGCGCCTGCCCTCGGCGCTGGTCGGCCGCCCCGCGCCGCAGACCGCGCTGCCGCCGCTTGCCGGCATTGCCCGCGACGGCATCGCGCTTCCCGGGCTCGATCCGGCGCTGTTCAAAGGCCATGTCAGCGTCGTCAATGTCTGGGCCTCGTGGTGCGGCCCCTGCCGTGACGAGGTACCGCTCCTCAACGAACTGGCGACCGACCGCAGGATCCAGCTCATCGGTATCAACTACAAGGACAGTGCCGAAAACGCCCGTCGCTTCCTCTCCCATTTCGGCAATCCCTACAGCGTCATCGGCGTCGACGCCCAGGGCCGCGCCAGCATCGAATGGGGAGTCTATGGGGTTCCCGAAACCTTCCTCGTCGGTGCCGACGGCGTCATCGCCTATAAGCTGGTGGGCCAGGTCACGGCAGAAAACATCAACGGCGTCCTCAAGGCTGAGATCGACAAGGCCGTTGCGAAAGGAGCGCAGACATCGTCGCAGGACCGCCCGGACTGATTCCGCCAGAGACCTCCTGGCCGACGCCATCGCCACAAGGTCGACCCCGCTCTTGCGGCGCCCGCAGCGGCAGGCCCCGGGACAGAGCGGCGGAAAACCGCTTCGCTCAGCCCACGTCCCCTTCCTCCGCCGCGCTCTTCTCCAGCGACGATGGCGCCGCCTCATGGCGTTTGATCAGCGGCATCTGCGTCATGACAAAGATCACGGTCAGCGAGGTGGCGCCGAACACCTTGAAATACACCCAGATATCGGTGCTCAGCGTCAGGCGGACGAGTTCGTTGAGGAGCGCCATGACGATGAAAAATCCGGTCCAGCGCAGCGTGAGGATACGCCATCCCTGTGCGGTCAGATTGAATACCTGATCGAACAGCACGGCGAGGAAAGACCGGCCGAACAAGAGCCCGCCGCCGAGCGCTGCGGCAAACAAGCCGTAGATCACGGTGGGCTTGAGCTTGATGAAGTCCTCGTTCTGCAGCGCCAGCGTCAGGGTTCCGAACACCATCACCACCACCGCAGTCACGACCGTCATAATCGGCACATGGCGTGTCACCACCCAGGAGGCGGTCACCGCAAGCGCGATCGCCACCATGAAAGCGCCGGTGGCGGCAAACAGCTGAAACTTCCAGTTGACGACAAAGAACACCATTAGCGGTCCAAGCTCGGTCGCGAGCTTGAACACCGGGTGGGGGCGGGTCTTATCCATTGGCATCATCGATCCCGGCAATGGCACGGGCAAAATCGGCGGCCGCAAACGGTGCCAGATCGTCGACGCCCTCGCCGACCCCGATGAAATGCACCGGCAGGCGGAATCTGCTCGCCAGCGCCACCAGAATGCCGCCCCGCGCGGTGCCGTCGAGCTTGGTCATGACCAGCCCCGTGACACTGGCCCGGCGACCAAAGGCCTCGACCTGCGACAGCGCGTTCTGGCCGACCGTGGCATCCAGCACCAGGAGCACGGCGTGGGGCGCCGAGGCGTCGAGCTTGCGGATGACACGACCGATCTTTTCCAGTTCATCCATCAGCTCGGATTTGTTCTGCAGCCGCCCGGCACTGTCGATCAGGAGCACATCGCTATTCTGCTCCCTGGCCGCGCCAAGGGCCTGGAAGGCCAGGCTGGCCGCATCCGACCCTTGCGCGCCGGCGATGACCGGGACGCTGCAGCGTTCGCCCCAGACCTTGAGCTGTTCGATCGCGGCGGCACGGAAAGTGTCCCCCGCCGCCAGCATGACCTTATGCCCCTCCCTGGTGAAGCGCGCCGCGAGCTTGCCGACTGTCGTCGTCTTGCCCGAGCCGTTGACCCCGACCACGAGAATGACGAAGGGTTTTCTGCCGGCATCGATCACCAGCGGTTGCGCCACCGGCGCCAGTTCTCTGGCGACCTCGGTGGCCACCACCTCCTTGACCTCGTCGGCCGAGATCGCCTTGTCGTAGCGGCCGCTGCCGACCGCCTGCGCAATCCGGCCTGCAACCTCGACGCCGAGATCGGCGCGCAGCAGCACATCCTCGATGTCATCGAGCATGGCGCGGTCGAGCTTGCGTCGGGTGACGAGATCGGCGACCGCCCCACCGAGCGACGATGAGGTGCGCCTGAGCCCGTTGGAGAGCCGGCGCCACCAGCTCAATTTGGGGGATTGGGACGTGGTTTCTGTCATAGTTTCTGTCATGGGCCAAGGTGTTAGCCGTTCCCGTCGGCCAGCGAAAGCCGTAAACTTCCGGGACAACGGGGAACCGACCGTGCCTGACGCCCAGGGATTAAGCGCTGATGAAATTCTGGCGCGGCTTCTATACCGCGACGGCATGATGCTGGTGATCGACAAGCCCGCGGGCCTGCCCGTCCACCGCGGACCGCAGAATGCTTTCAGCAAAGGCGGCCCCAATCTCGAATCAAGCTTCGAGGCACTGCGCTTCGGCCTGCCCCACCCCCCGGTGCTGGCCCACCGGCTCGACAAGGACACCGCCGGATGTCTCGTTCCGGGACGAAACCGCAAGGCCACCGCATTGGCAGGAGCTGCTGGCGGGCGGTGGTTGAGCGCGGCCCGAACGAGCAGCAGGCACCATCGACATGGCGCTCCGCCGCCTCAATGGCTGGTGGCACCAGCCTGACCCCGGCGGGCAGAAAGGTGATCACCAACTGGACGACTGCAGCTTCCCTGGACGTTCATGTTCCGGTGAATGCCGCGCCCAACCCGCCACACCCGGAAATTTCAGGGAGCGACGGCAATGAGCGGCAGATCGCACTCAGGCGGAGGAGACCCTCAAAACCTGAGCCTCAAGTCACTATCTCCATCTCCCAGCCGGAATGTCGCTTGAGAGGTGCTGAGGTGCCGCTGCAGGTGCTGGGGATGCCGATCGAGCCCAATCCTTGCACCATGATATTTTGATGAATGGAACTGCCCAGGTCGGGCAAGGGGCGGCTCCGCAATCCGCAATCGGCTCGAAATCCAGGAAAAATTATGCCTCTCCAACCGGGGTGGTCACCGATTTGCCACGAAACACCTGCATCACCAAATGTGGCTGGGGCCTTGAGCCTCGACAGCATAAAAAGGAAAAAAATCACAGTCAGTCGCCAGAAAATGGAACAAAGACCGAGACTGATGAATATTGGCGATTGGCGTTTTGAGGACAGAAGCAGGTAGCGCCGAACCAGCCGTCGCACCGGGAAAGACAGGCTCTCCCGGCTGAGGCAACAGCCTTGCCCTCAAGACTGGAGGTGCCGCTAATGTGGCTTTGGCCAATTTGCGTCACCCTGGAACTAAAAAGGACCCGGAGCAGCTGGGTGCTTCGCATCCGGATCCAATTCAGCATCTAGGAAGTCGACGGGTGGGCGAAAGCTCGCCCCTCACTCCGGCAATATAGCAATTCCCGCAGCCTTCTCAAGGGTGCGTTTTTTCTCTTCCGCCTTTCACCTCGCTTCGACGCGGTCAAGCTTGCGCCGGGCGCCGACAGCACCGCCGAGCGACGATGAGGTGCGCCTGAGGCCGTTGGAGAGCCGCCGCCACCAGCTCAATTTGGGCGATTCAGATGTGGTTTCTGTCATGGCCGAGGGTGTTGGCCGTTCCCGCCCGCCAGCGAAAGCCGTAAACTTCAGGGACAACGGGGAACGACCGTGCCTGACGCCCAGGAATTAACCGCTGATGAAATTCTGGCGCGGCTTTTATACCGCGACGGCATGATGCTGGTGATCGACAAGCCCGCCGGCCTGCCCGTCCACCGCGGACCACAGAATGCCTTCAGCAAGGGCGGCCCCAATCTCGAATCGAGCTTCGAGGCACTGCGCTTCGGCCTGCCCCACCCCCCGGTGCTGGCACACCGGCTCGACAAGGACACCGCCGGATGTCTCGTTCTGGGACGCCACCGCAAGGCCACCGCGACGCTGGGCCTGTTGTTCAAGCACGGCCGCATCGGCAAGACCTACTGGGCGGTGGTCGAGGGGGGACCTGGAGAGGACCAGGGCACCATCGACATGGCGCTCGGGCGCCTCAACGCCGAGCGCGGCTGGTGGCAGAAGCCCGACCCCGACGGGCAGAAGGCGGTCACCAACTGGACCGTGCTGGGGCGCGGCAACGGCCTGACCTGGCTTGCCATGGAGCCGGTCACCGGCCGCACCCATCAATTGCGGGTCCATGCCGCCGCCATGGGCTGGCCGATTGTCGGCGACAATATCTATGGCTCCGGGCCGCGCCAGGGCGAGCCGTTTCTCCATTTGCAGTCGCACCAGATCGTCATCCCGATTTCCCGCAACAAACCGGCCGTGTCGGTCACCGCACCGGTTCCTGCGCATATGCAGGAGCGCCTCACCCGGTGCGGCTGGAGCGCGGACGACCGCCGCAGCTCCTGATATCCTCCCCTGTCGTCGACGACCTGCCCGGATCCGTCCGAAGCTGCAGGCCGCAGCAAGCTGTTCCTGCCTCGCCTCCCGCCACAGAGCCTGCTTCACCATGTCGGTCGAAGCGCCTGATCTCACCACCTATGACGCATCAGCATCTGGAACAGGATCGTGTGGAGACCGTCGCCGTCCGGAGCCCGCGATCACCTTTGCCCGTCGCCTGTCGATCCAAATTTTTGAGGGTCACGTTGATTTGCAAAGGCGCATGCGCTCCCGCCCTTGAGCCGCCAGCCCTTGACGCCTGTCCCTTCCAGGCAAGGCTCTGATCGGCCGAGTGAAATGCTCCGCGGCCGCCAACATCCGGTGGCATCTCGTCCTTGGCCAACATCCCAAGCCCACCTCTTGAAGCTTGAAGCGATTGACCCTTGACGAAGCGATTGACCATTGACGAAGCGATTGACCATTGACTCTGCGACCAGCACCCACATTGAATGGTCCCCGCGCCGCAGGCTGCGCCCGTTCCCGCGGATGCCAGGACGGTCCCATCATCAACGTCGACCGGCGGGATCTGATTCCAGATTGGACCAGAAGAGCTGACATGTACACCGACGCCGAACTCGACTCGCTCTGTTCAACCTATACTTCCGGATCAGTTCCTCGGTCGCTGAAAGCGGAGATCACGGCCCAGGTAACGAGCTGGCGGTGGGCAAGCGCGTCCATGACGAGCTGGATCGCGTATACCCGCATCCCCTTCATGCCGCAGTTGCATGGCGGCCCCGCACCGCGCTGGGTCGATGATAATCAGGCCGATCCCAGGACGCACGTCCATCATGGTCTGGATGCAGAGGGACGCATCATAATCGAATGCGATACGTTTTTCGACAAAGTCTGTCTGTACGCGCCACAACGACGCCTCACCGTACTAATCCGTGCATAATATTGATGACCTTAAGCTGCGGCGTACTTACAATCCTTATGCCTGAAAAATGCGCGGACGGAATCTGGCCTCATTTGTAGCTTACGCAATCCACGCCTAACCGC
>Ga0123357_10011338_pt1 | contig 11417 bp, 10 predicted proteins | sample TergutEmb28metaG_FD_89873 | JGI IMG/M metagenome (GOLD analysis project Ga0123357, IMG submission 89873) | Embiratermes neotenicus P4 segment gut microbial communities from Petit-Saut dam, French Guiana - Emb289 P4 | ecosystem: Host-associated > Arthropoda: Insects > Digestive system > Gut ...
ACAAAGGAAATTGCTTCGAGAGGTACCATACCCTGAAACACTACTAGAATACCTGATGAGTACAGAAATAAAATTTTAACTAAATAAGTTTATATTGAGAAAAGTTATGTTAATGTAAAGGGACTCGTACGGTACTACGGAGTTGTAAGGTTAAAGGTCCGGTTGAGAGTTTAAATGTCCGGTCCAGCGGGGGTGGGCAGTGTTCACAGCTGTCGGGCGCCAATGTGTTAAGAGAGATTAATGTCTACAAGAGAGGCAACTTATAAGTGATTGTTCCAACTGCTACAGTAAGAATGGAGTGGAGAAATTTGGAACAATAATTTTGGATGAAAGAAGTATTAACAGTAGTACAACAACAATATTTAATTACACGTTTCATTGTTATATACACAAGTAGAATTATGTAATAAAAGACCTTTCCATTATTGTATTAAAAAAATAAATAGTAACATATTCCATGCAATATAAAACATATATAATGTGAAGGAATTTGAAAGGTCAAACAAAACCTTTCCTGATAAAACGTACCGTTGTAAATATTTCTTCACTGTGTTTTTTAATTTGGCATAAAGAAAGATTCTAATTTAAGTCAAAACATGTAGGCAAGTTGTTTGTCGTCTGAAGTCACTAGGAGCAGTTGTTTGAGACTGACAGGATGCTGTTTTATTGCATTAGACAGATATGATGCTATGTTATCGATGTCTTGTTCTTATGGCTTTTGTTTATCAGCACAAAGAACTACTTGTTTTTATTAAAGTGTTATATTACTGATAAACGCCACTATATAGTTCTAATATATTGGTTTTTTATTCAGCAATGCTACGTGTTTTGGCTGTCTACATCTGCCGTCATCAGGAATGACTGATGTAGACAGCTGAAACATGTAGCAGTGCTGAATAAACAACCAATATATTAGATCTGTGTGGTTGTGTTTGTCATTAATATAACACTTTAATGATAAGCATTACACAATTGGGTAATGTCACCTAAGCTACTTGTTTCCTAAATTATCTTTACAACTTATGTTTTAATAGTGGTAGGGACCAGAATTTTCAGTGCTGTTTAATTGAGCTTCATGCACTTGGGCTGTCCTGTGACTCAGGCAATTATTTGCCAGCCTCCCGCCATGGAGGTCCAGGATCGATCCTGGGCCAGTCTCTATGGGATTTGTGGTGGATAAAGTGATACTGGGACCGGTTTTCCTCCTAATACTCTTGTTTTCCTCTGTCAGTGTCATTCCACTGGTCAGCCAAGTAGCACTGAGACAGAACTTATATGGATTTTTGCAGATTCTCTGAATAAATTCCAAATCTGTTTATGACATGGTTCTGATTCTGAAGGGTCTGTTCAGTCAGACAGCATTTTGTTGCAGCTGCAAGACCTCAACATATCAACTTACACTGGACCAAGAAGCCATGATACACCAATAGTAGAAACACCACTGCCAGAGCAGGCCAGCCATCTGTTGCAGCCTTTTTTAATATATTATTCTGAAGGAAAGGTGGTAGGTCTGTCTGTGAAGGCAGGAGAGGGGGAATGGTCCATTAACATGAAGCGGGGGTTGGTAAGCCTGCTGCAGCTGGATCTGTTACACCTGCAGTCTTCTGCATTTATCAGCACTGAGGTACATTATCTTCATTATCTTCCTAAGCCTGTGAAGTTGTTTAAAGCAGTGATCAAAAGCATGTGGCCTGCAGGTTGCATGCATCGCACCAGTTCGTTCTGTGCAGTCCTCAGACTTATTGTGTTGTAATTACATGATGTGGTCAGTACTTTAATTTGAACGATTAGAAATGGTTTTTGTTAAGGTCTGTAAGGGCTGTAAGGGCTCAAAGAATTTTGCTGTTCCTCAGTGGTAATGTAAAAAACATGTCAGCGTAGAGATAGCACTGAATTGAACCTTTGTTATCCTGGATCTTAATCTACACTAAAAGGAATTATATTCAAAAACTATATTTGTCCTCTTATTAAAGGCATGTAATTCATTTTAAATGAAATATTTAACATACAGGTTGCTTAAAATGGCATGTGCCTCTCCTTAATTTTCAAAATTGGTTCTTTGACCTGCATGTGATTTGAGTGTGAGACTCCCCAATTTAAACTCTATTGTAGGCTGTAGATTACTTTCTTGCATTAAACTTGTCTGGCCACAGATTGCAGTCCAGTGTGTATTTCCTCCACAGAAACCTTTCTCTTGACCATGGTGGCCAAACCATATCTGGGGCCCACCCAGCCTCGTATGCAAGAGTAAATTACACTAAGTGTGTGATATGCAGCTAGTGTGAAAGTTAAGAATACAAGGAGTTATACTTCCATAGTGTGATGCCTCAGCTTAGCAGTACCTCCACCTGTGCCAGTGGATAAACATTTCCATAGTGTTAACATTTCAGTGAACTGTGCACATATTCAAAGTTAGTTCCATTGACTATAAAGTCCAGCTTTTCACTTAGTAAATGGAACACAAAAAAATAATCACCATGTTACACATTGTAAATACACCTACTGCTGCTACTGACACATACAAGGTGGGATCCTTCAAAATTGCAAATCTTAAAATGTTGCTTGTTTCAGAACAGTCAGTATGGCCACTGCAGTGTGCAGTACTCAGTTCAGAGCCACAGTAATGGAACTGTGGCTGTCCAAAAGTTTGTGGACCTCCCAAGCTGTGTTAACTTCCCAGTGCAGAAGTTGAGCAATGTGCAGAAGATATTCTGCTCCTCAGAAGCCCCCACGGTAGGTGTCTAACAGGCAGTCCTTCTCCTGCAGCTTCTCAGGAGCCCCCAGCCCATATGGTGGGTGTCTGCCAGTCAGTCCTTCTCCTGCAGCTTCTTAGGAGCCTCCAGCCCCCATGGTCAGGAGCCTCCAGCCCCCATGGTGGGTGTCTACCAGTCAGTCCTCCTGTAGCTCTGCTGGAGCCCCCAGCCCCCTCGATGGGTGTCTACCAGTCAGTCCTTCCCTGCAGCCCCAAAGGACCCCCCAGTCCCAAATTGGGTGTTGGCCAGTCAATCCTTTTCCTCCTACTCCTCCCCATTTCAGTAGAAGATGAAAAATCTCCTGTCCCTTCAATCTCCCCACAGTCTTTCCTTTTCAATGCCTTGCCACTTGCATCCTCACTTCTTGGTATCACCCAGTAGTTGACTGAACAAACCTAATCTAAGGTCTCCTTAAGCTTTATATGAAACATCCCTGTTGGTGTACACAATATCCAGCAATACCCCCTGTTATGGCTCGCCAGGATGAACACCACAATATCCCTTGCAGCGCCATGACACCCTTTGGCAGATCCTGTAGGATGGGGGTTCCTGAGAGGGGTGGGGGTAACAGAGCAAACTACTGCCTGAATTGACTCACTGTTGCAACCTCTCCCATAGGAAGGAAACACCAACACGTTTTACAAGTCACACTTTACTACCAATAATAGGATAAAAACAATACAAAAGACAAATAAAATAAAATAGAATAAAATTGAATGTGTAAATTGAAACACAAAAAACAAAGGAGGTAGCGCTCTGAGAAAATTACTAAAAACCCTAATACTAATCTATACCAGGGGGAGATAGCCAGTCCAGGGTGCTAAATTGGCCTGCAACATGCAGGTCCTTTTGTTCTTTATACAGTTATTAAGAAATGTCACAGTTGACATGCAAACAATACAGCAGCGCCTCTACCTTGTGTAATTATTGTAACTGGTATTTTTAAAACAGCTTTCAAAAACAAAATAATTATTACTTTTTATTAACATTCTTGTGGACCTTTTTGTAATTAATTTTACCTTTGCATACTTTACATGCATTTTTTAAAATGTATTTTTGATGTATAAGGGGGAGATCTCCAACTTATGATTTTGGTTTCTGTTTGTGTTCACATTCTTGTACCATGGCCTGATATGACATGAGTCTAGGGTTGATGCTGGTTGCCATCTACTGAAACTGTGTGCAAAGTGAGTGTTGGTTGTGACTGAGGACACTGATGGATACTATAAGGTCTCCTTCCTGGACCTTAAAATGCATGAATTTTCTTATCCCCAAATAAGGCCAACAACACTGAAAATGAAGGACAGTGGTTTTTTGTGTACTCATAAGTCAGTTTATGATCCTGTGTGAGGTACACAGGTGAAAATGTTGGTGTTATTGCAATGGAAGTGGTCATGTAGACAACAAATACAGACAGAATTTTTGTTGGTGGGGAACTTGATAAGAGGCCTTGTATCCAATCGAAAAGAGTGTTGAAGAGCAAAATGAAGACGAATCTTATTGCAGTTGGTTGTGAAGAGTTAGTTAACTGAGAAAATATATCACATGGAAATAGGTTATAAAGATGAGAGGTGGATGAAGCTGACTCAGAATCATGTGCAGTTGTGGAGTTTGGTATTAGTAGTGTTAAGTTGTCAGATTCTCCTACCATACAACATTGGCAAGGTACTGTCAAATTTAGATGCTATTTGTTGCAGGAAACTGTGAGCTCTGGCAGTATGCGTACCTATATTCTGGAGCCATCTGGTCCTGGTGGGCACCTCCTGATCCACAGCATTCAGGCTGATGGGGTCACCCACTTGCAACACCCTAACTTGTACTTTCTGCAGTCCCGGTGAGTGACAGCAAGTCACATAACCTTCACTTATAGTAAGGCACTAATTACTGTCCTGTTTCTCTGGCAATGAAAGTAACACAGCATACACAAATCAAATTTTAAGTACTTCTGTCTTTATCTTAGCCTCTCTTTCATCCTACATTCTTCTATACAGTGTTGGTTATTTTGCTATGGTTGCAGGGTGAGCCTATATATGTTGTGGCAGCAAAAGATGGAAGCGCCTCTTCCCGTGAAGGGAGGGGGTGAGAGAGTGGAGCTAGTGCATCAGATGCCAGGCGCAGATGTGTCTCAGGGCCGTAGCCCCACCAGTCAGCAGGATCTGCTCACCATGGTACTTATGTTGCATATGCACGTATCAGTATAGCATCACATAGCATTCTTTACTAATGGGGCTTGTGCTTTAGGTGACAGAGATCCTCAGAGAGCTGGCAGATAGCCTCGAATGGTGGCACCTGGAGACAAACCTGGATAAAGTGCATGAAGAGCATGTAGTTCATGCTTTGCACCTCCTGTCCCTGCTGGAACTGGACAGTCTGCACAAGTTGTTCTTGGAGCTGGAGGTTGGCACCAGCTACCAGCGTGAGACACTGAGGTTTGTTGTGTTGTCAGCACTCCTGTAAATGTGGTGATGTCTCTGTTCAAAATCATGGAACTGTGCCTGGTGTTGAAGATGTGATGCTGTGTCACTGTACGGTTAGTTTGTCTGCTTGACCCTGCAGATGAACGCAGTAAGGCTGTCCAAAATGTCTACAACTACTGTTCCCATTAACACAGTGTCACATCTCAGAAGACTTTCATCTCAATTTACACTGCAGTGAAATCATCATATCTCACTTTGTGCCTGTTGTGTTGGCAACAGGAACCTTTTTCTCGAGCTGCTGCCCCTTGTTGGGTCCCATGATTCCATGCTACTTGTACGAGACCTTGTGGTCAGAGGAACCGTGAGGAATGATACGGCCATCCGCCTGCTGTCATCGCTTCCATTTAACGTTCACCAACCATCAGAACAGCTGCTCACAGATTTGGAGGTTGTAGCAGACAAACTGTGCACTGCAAATTGCAAACTGATGACAGCCATTCACAGTTGAACATGTTGTGGTCTGTGTACAGGTGCTGCTGCTGGTTCCAGAGGACACACTGGTGCATCCGGCAGCATTGCTGAGTTTTGCCACACTGGTGCACAAAGTGTGCAGCTCTGGGTGCTTGGCAGAGACTGTGGATAAATATGTGGGTCAATACCTGGACCTTTTTATGGGTATGTGGATCAGTGAGTGAACCAGGTACCTAGGGGTATGGCTGACACCTGACTGACTGAGTGACTGACTGAGTTGCTGACTGAGTGACTGACAGAGTGACTGAGTGGCCGACTCACTCACTCGTTCACCCACTCACTCATTCACCCACCCACTCACCTATCGCACATCCACCCACTCACCATTCATCCACTCACATAGTCACCCACCCATCCACTCACTCATCACTTACAAACCCTCTCACTCACCCACTGACCCACTCACTCACCACTCACTCACTGTCCTCCCACCGACTCACTCACCCACTCACTGCCCACCCACTACTCATCTACCCTTCCACTCACCACCCACCCGCTCACTCACCCTGCTCACCACCCACACACTCACTCGCTCACCACTCGCTCGCCGACCCCAACCAACTCACTTACCCACTCATCCACCCACCCACTCACCTGCTGTAACCGTCTCTTTGACTTGCCCGACTTCGGTTACAACTATTTGTAGCTCGTCATAGGCACGGATCCCTCTCAAGGAATATACAGGAGGAATTAGAAGCTGCTTTGCTCTTTCACTAACTCTTTATTCTCTGAGATTCCAGAACCGACTATCTCGGTTGCTCGTTGTTCATTGAGAATTCACAACCACGAACAATGTACACTTGAGCACAACTGACTAATCCCTAAATACAAAACGTCAATCATATACGGAAAAAGAAGGATGTCAGCATTCTATCCTTATGTCTCTCTCTCCCCTCTGTCAAAGAAACACGCTACTGTAAAAAAAACAAGAGTGTAAAAACATTTCCACAACAACTATACACTTGCATAAACCTTAGTGACACAGATACTATCGGTGAACACCTGTCCGTAGCTGACATCGCAAAAGCATGAGGATCAAATCATATGTGGGAGGGGCAATTCAGCAGTCTTATTCATATAGCCTGGCAGGCGCACGTGTGCACACCCAACAAACTTTACCTCTCCCCTTTCAATATAAGCTAGCCAATGCTTGACGACCAGTCTATCTTCTCATCTTCTTGGTTACCTAATCTGAGATTTGAACTACGGATGCCAGGCCCATTACACTACCCACCAACCACTCACCTACCCTCCCACTCACCACCCACCTACTCACTCACTCACCCCACACTTGCCTGCCCACCAACTCACCCACCCACTTACCCACTCACTCACCACTCATTCACCCATCCACTCACTCACATACTCACTCACCTATTCACTCACAAGAGTCCCTCTGCAGACTCCATACATAGTTCCATCTGTGGAACTGAAACATTTGCCACTGGGTTCACAAGAGATCATAACACTGCCTGTTGTCCCTGCCTTGAGCCAGGTCAATCTAATCTACACCCGTCCCATTTCTTTTAACACACATTTAGACATGATAGTCTCATTCCTGATTAGGTCTTACAAGTTGTCTCTTTCCTTCACATTTTGCCACCAAAATCCTATATTTATTTTTCTTCTTCTCCATATGTGCCACATGCCCTGCCCATCACATCATCCATGATATAATCACCCAAATAATTATGAGAAATACAACCAACCAGTACACATACAGATGTGTATATTTATGGTATTATGAATGGCATAGACTGCTATGTTTCGGTCACCTACTGTGGCAGCATGGTGAGGCCAGCAGACACAACAGCACTTTGTCACCATACACACAGTACACAGCACATCAACACACAGTTCAGCACAAGTAATTCTATTAATATTCCATATTTTAACATAGATTTTAAACCATTTGTTTAAAACTCAACATTTTATATTCGTAAATTGTTTGACGTCCTTTGTAACACTTCCTTCAAAGAACACCTCCCTGAAGATGGCCACAATAGATGGCCGAAACATGTAGCAGGCCACACTGTTTAAAATATAGTAAATTTACACATCTGTATTTGCACTGGTTGGTTTTATTTCTCATATTGAATCATCAGTGCATGGACAGGAATCATTTAAAATTCACACAAATAATATTTATTGAGGTGTACAAATCATGAACTTCCTCTTCTTCTTTTGAACCTTGTCTATTATCCTATTTCTTTACAGAGTAGGACATTTTAGACATTTCAGCAGTCGGCTGTGCTTCAGTCTTTCGATGAAGAAGAGCCATCTTTCTAAAGATCATACGTCTTAAAACTTAGGATGATGGACAGTGTCATAGGAGCAAGAGGAGCCTTTTGATTTTTACGACATTTTGGAAACTGGCTCTGCTTCTGTCTACAGGTCTTCATCTGAAGAGGGAAGCAGAGCCAGCTCCCAAAATGCCATGCTTCATTACAAATTAGGATGATGGACGAAGTCCAAAAGTAGGAGATTGTTTCGCATAGTCATGTACCATTGCCAGAGCCCTATAGAGATGAATGAAGCTCCTCATTATGTGGTTTTCTCCAGTGTCCTGCTTCTTCTTCCCTCCTAGCCCCCCAAGTCCTCAGCACCCTCAGTCTACACTCATTCCTTAGTGCTTCACACCAATTTACACACCATACAAAAGAATGGGTTGAATAATCATTCTGTAATGACCGATACCGGAACTGTTTATTCACCTGGTACATATTACAGGCAGCAAGGACTATGCGCACCAGATGCTGTATCTGGCAGCACTCACCAACTTTGAGCTGCAGCAAGTTGTACAGTTACTGATGCCGCTCATACGTGGTGATGACAGCAGGTATCCACATCACACCCGTGCCCTGGCCATGTGGGCCACTATGGGCTGCACTGCACTGCAGCCAGAGCAGGTACATGTCCCGGTTTCTGTGCACCACCCTAAATGAGAACATTTGAGGTAGTTTAAATTTTGAACTCCTCTGATTGGCTGTGGTTAGAATTTAAACTCCAACATTGTTGTAGGGTTCGCTGTTTCGTGTTTCACTAGCATCACTTTGACCGCCTACTGTATATCATTATCCCTTGATAACATGTTTTTTCTTTAATCAGTTACATTTAACAGGCTTCAGTAAGTAGCAACCATATGCCAAACAACATACAACAAAACCTTCATACCAAGGCATGTTGCAGGATGGATTCCTGTTTAGCTGTCTATCACTGTTTTAGTCTCTTTACTGACATAATTCCTTGTTGGCACTATATAAGTCACATGTACATCAGTAAGTGATAGATATGTTGCAGATGTACCACCCATCCTGGTCGTGGCTGAAGTATAAGCAAGCAATAGATACGAGTATGTTGTTGATTCACTTCCTACACAGGTTACAGTTGATGTCGGTAAGTGATAGTGGTGTTGCAGGTTTACCACTTGTACTGGCCTCTGCTGACAAACTGTAGTGAAGACCTGGAGGTGCGGGTGGTCGCACTCACAATGCTGGTGCTGGGGCAGCCATCTGGGACTTACCTGTACAATTTGATGCTGTTCATGCAGCAGGAACGTAGCACACACCTGCGCCACTTCTGGCACACAACTTTGCACTCGCTGGCCCACAGCCAGCACCCGTGCCATATTCACATGTGAGTAAACACCCTATCATGTTTCATTTTTGGCCAGATGTCTTTGTAAGTTGCCACACACAGTGCCAGGAACTTGCTGCATGGAGGCAAAACAGAGTGTCACATTTACTGTTATTTTATTGAATATTGATGTAAAATGTTTGAACCTGAACAAGAAGGTTAGTGTTGTGGTAGCAGCAGTATGCGTGTTGGACACAATATGTTTATAATATGTCAGTTATTTGTGGCCAACCTCACTGCTATGGCAGGATACCTCTTGAAATGAGGAAACAGAACCAGCAAATGAACATCCTCTGATCTGTATTCATGTTTCACTTCATTTTTCTGTATTCCCCTCCTGAATTCTAGCCATTCCATTCATATGAATGATGATTTGAGGTTTCAGCAGCAAGTATTTTGAGGATTTGGTTCTTCTGGGCTCTCATGCAGAGTGTCAGTGTCAGTGATTCCAAATGTTTTGAAGGAATATACTGCCAGCATCTTCAGCTGTCAAGGAGTCTTTGAAGAATGTCAGATCTGGGAGACAGGCAGTAACTTACAGACCCTGTGGTCCAATTTTTTGAGACAGGCAAGTCTGGCTAGCCAATCAGGGGAGGTGTACATAGGGTCAGGCATGATTTTGGGAGCCCTGAAAACAACTGTAATTGTATGTGCAGTTGAGAAGCATGAACTTAACCAGTAACCTTCATTAGTTCTAACCTACCATGCAGCATAACAGCCCAGAAGGCCTGAGTGGTCACATGAAAGTTGGTAGTAGGTGTGAATGTTATTTAATGATGCTGTAAATTGCAAAGATTGTATAGCATTGGTGATAGTTGAACAAATGAGTGTGCAGCACTGAAGGACTGATTCTCACAATATAAAACCAAAGTGCTGAGACTGCATTGGGACCAAACTGGGATGAAACTGGGACCAAATTGGGACCTCTTCATTGAGGGGCCTGTTACTGAATGTTGGCAGTGATAACCATATAAAAAGCTTTGCTAGTGATAAGCACTTTGAACAGGTTGACATATGCGAAATGGGAAAGGAAAGGAATAAAAAAGTAGGCAGAAACATGGAAGTCTTGGCCACTGTCATCTCCACTATCTGTGGGATTGATGTTCATGGCCTGAATTTTTATAGTAACAGTGTTTTTTAAGATCCAAGTCTTGTGGTGTGTGACATTGTGTTGTTAGGTGATAATTCTGACTATTGTCTTTGAAACATCAGCATCTACTCACCCCAGAACAGCATCACATCTCACAAAACTAAAATCTTCAACAGCAATGCTGTGGAAGCTCAGATTTCACTGTATTGTTTTTGTTGGCAGTAGCTTGTAGCCTTTCTAAATGTTCTGCAACACAGAAAGTTCTTTGATATCCTTTGGAAATGATATTCTGATTTAGGTAGTGTATTAATTCTGGAGTTATGGTAGGCATGCTTTACATGCAGGAGAGATGTGGCCAAGAAGTTGGTACAGCTTGTTGTGAAGCCAGAATTGCGCTACTGGACTGGTGGCAGCTATATACTGGATTATGCAGACTCAGATAATGGGTTCAGTTCCCAGGCCAACCTCATCGTGGTGTCCAATTCTCGAACAGGACTGCCAACTGTATTCAACCTGGATATTGCGAGTCATACCATGGGCTACAGCTATAACCAATTCAGTGTAAGTGCTGTGATAAAACAGAGAGACTGACTATTCTGACCGTCAGTGACTGTCAGTGGGCCTAACATGAATACAGTAAGCCCTCTATTGCCAGATGTCTGAAAGTGTGATTTTTCTGCACTCTACTTCATCAGTAGAGGAGGCTGCCAGCACCAAATGTGGTACAGAATGGCAAACTGCGGAGGCAGTGCTCAGTTGCATTCAGGACAGTTCAGACAGTGCAGTTGCCTGGCTGCAGACTGGACATCCAGGCAATTGTGTGTCACCTTCCAGCAGGGCAGGAGACTTTTCACTTTTGCGAAACATCCAGTCTAGGTCTGTGGCCCACCATGCCTTCTCTTCAATGGGTAAAGCGGGGGGGGGGGGGGGGGGCTTTTCCCCCCGGTTATGGGGGGGGGGGTGGGGGCGGATGCCTCCCCTCCTTTTTAT
>Ga0123357_10011339_pt1 | contig 11416 bp, 6 predicted proteins | sample TergutEmb28metaG_FD_89873 | JGI IMG/M metagenome (GOLD analysis project Ga0123357, IMG submission 89873) | Embiratermes neotenicus P4 segment gut microbial communities from Petit-Saut dam, French Guiana - Emb289 P4 | ecosystem: Host-associated > Arthropoda: Insects > Digestive system > Gut ...
TCAGTTGTCAATGAAAATTACAAATGTATCATACGAAAGGGGGTTGGGTGGGTCGGGATGCAGAAGGTATGGGTAATATCCCCCCCCCCCCTGTGGCGCTGCGGCCCAACGCGGGCCAAGGCATCCTCATTCTTGAGGTTTCAAATCACACACAACGACGCACAACCGTCGGTAGGACCCCTCTGGACGAGTGATCAGCCAGTCGCAGAGACCTCTACCTGACAATACAAAACACTCAAGCAGACGAACATCCATGTCCTCGGTGAGATTCGAACCCACAATTCCAGCAGACGAATTTCCGCAGACCCACGCCTTAGACCGTGCGGCCACTGGGACCGACATGGGTCATATAAGAAACATAAAATGTACTTGGAAAACTTGAAATGAATACCTAGCCTGCAGTGGGGGGTAGATGGGAAAATGATATTACAGGAGATCTTAAAGACAAAATATATGAGATAAGGACCGGGTATTACAGCAGAGGGGAGGTGAGGGGAGGATATGTATGTAATTCCTGTAAAGACCGTAATCAAACGTCGGTTTCCGTTATAGGCGGGGATATACTGACATATTAGATTCTATAGAAGGGTCTGTTCCATTGAGATGGTTATGTGATTAAGCCCTGCAGACAAGCAACTCTTGTCTTCAAAGAACTGTGAAACGCTTGCCATGCACTGCAGCAGTCTTTAGCTCCCGTGCTGACGGTTTGATGTGCGGATTGTTCCTGCTGTGTTACTTGGCCACTGTCTGACACTTCCGGTCGACTCTTAATTCTGCTAATGGCCTGCAGCAGCGCATTTAGTGCGGACATGATCATCACTTCAGACGTATATGAATGCAATTCCATTATACGAGACGAATTTTTATTGCTATCCGTGCACAGTAGCAATTAATCGTATAAATTGTTGAAGGCAGGGTCTTGCATCACAAAAGCAAAATTTCAGGAAGGTTTAAAATTTCCAGAGTACCACTAATCAGGGGTGTACAATCAAACGGTGTTGAATAAGAATTGAAGTAGCTTCGCAATATTTTATACAACCTTGCACACAGCAGTAGATGTGTAGTTTTTAATCGTATGGTAAGATAAGTTGTGAAGAACGAGTTTTATGACGTATTAATGTTCAAAACTTTGAACTTTCAGCGACGACTGTTGACATTTCGCGTCTCTAGGTATGATTTCTACAGATAAACCTTAAATTACACCGTTCTTCAAATCATAACTCTCGAGACAAAACATTAGGTTATAATTTCAGTCAATATTCACGTCATAAATTTGAGAACTCCTTAAGAGAAATTTCATAGATGCTTACAGCACGATGACGCTGAATTCCGACCGAAGCACAATGACCACGCTTTTGATTACATTTGGAACGGCACAACTCAAAATAATCTGGCAAAATTTCGACCTCTTGCTATTACATTCTGATGAGTTACGACCGCCAAAACAGACAACATACATTTACACACACATCAGCGTCCTTATTTTATGCGACAACTACATTACCTAACATCCCGCCTCTATCTCGTCCCACGCGAGGGCTGCTTTTAGGTAGGTTGCTTAAATACAATAATCACGACGACAGGAAATACAACCATAGCTGCTGGGCGGAGACAGTGACCCTGTAGCGTAGATGACTGGTCACCTACCCTGTCTTCGATCGAGCTAGCATCGAATAGTATTTCCCATTCCTACATGTGACAAATATACGAGTATGTAAAAGATAAATAAATTACTGTCAACTATTACAACCACGCAATATTCAGCAGTCGAGGTATTACTATGGAGCACTGTCGTTTATTATCAATTAACGTCAATTACTGTTTATTATTGTCACACACTACTCGATAGCCTTTCTCCTCCGACCTTTATTTTTACAGCAAACGAAGCATTAATTCACCCACTGGAGTTTTGCCATCTGGTGTGAAAATTTGTATTCGATGCTCAACTGTTTCTTCTCCATTCCGGTAAGTACGCATTAAAACACGCAGTTTCTACCTTCTATAACACTTTTTATTTGATATGTTGAAAAGTACGCGGCAGTTTGTGTAGAAAGCCTGCAAGAAACAATTGCAAAGTCACGCGCACTCATTACAATCATGGTTTAAAATATAAAACTGCGCTGTGGAAACATGCAATTTGTAATGCAATTAGTTTCCCAGATTTGTCGGATTTTGAGCTGAATTAAGAGTCTAATAACTGTCACGTAAAAAAATAACGGAAATTAAAACCACTGTGCATAAAATAATTATATATATATATATATATACATATGTATATACATATATATTTCAGTAATAATTTGTAACACGTCGATGCAATGTTTATGAGATTTTGAAATGATTAATAAACAAGTTACATGTAAATATTATGCAATGAAAATAAGCTCTAGCTTTGATATTTATAACATTTATGACCCACTAAATGCCCAGTCTACAACCGCTCATCTGCATTATGGCGGACACACAAATATTCCCAGTTACTAGTATTAAGAATCTGATTCTGATCTAATTTCTTCGAACATTCACGCGCACCTCAAAGACAGATGGAAACCCGTGTTTGTATACGTTCGTCGGAGCACTGTAACAGCACAGCAGTACTGCCATCAACAAAGATAATCTAAAATTCAACATTTTCTGTTCATCCCTGCTGGGTAGTCGTACTGTGCACGGAATAATATAGCAGCTTATCAGAAATCTACATTCTCACCCATCAGTCGCGAGCTTGCTAGCAATTTCCGTGTTGATATCTACTTTTATTTTCAGTTATCTTCTGCGTGCGTGTTTACATATACACCACCTGTTTTTACCTTATATCTCTTTTTACAACGCCAATGCACTATAGTGACGTTACAAACACATTATTATACTTCCACATAAATTACGCGAAGAAAATGAAGAGAAATGGCGCAGTTAGCCAGCAGGATTATAAGCAGCAATAATAAACGCGTGAGTTGTGCATGTGTTTGGTTCAGAGAAACATATGGAGGGGGATGGGAGCTCATAAAATACTGCCAATCCATTGTAGGACGATGTTTTCTGTAAAGTTCCTTGCCCTTTCGTCTGTTTTTTGGCACTTTCTGGACTACAAATATCAAACATTTACCCACCTTCGACAGGAAGGGAAAGTGAGCGAATATTCGGAACGGAATTGTCGTGGTCTGTCGCTCGACTGCTGGGATCGCGGGTTAGAACCCCAGTAAGGGTACGGCTGTTCGTCTATTGTGTTTGTTGTGCGTTGTGGAGGTAGCGGCCTCTCTGTCGAGATTATCGCTCGTTCAGAGGAGTCTTACCTGTTGTGTGTGTGTGTGTGTGTGTGTGTGTGTGTGTGTGCACGTCTGTGTGTGATCTAGAAACCTCAACAACGAGGCGACCTGGGCCCAAGTTGGGCTGTAGCCCCACAGAAAAGAGCTGTCGTGATGTGAACTGAAAAGCCTCTCAGTATATGGTTAAATAGGAGAAATACAGCAAAAAGCTCCGGTTAGAACACAAGTCCTCAGTACCGGGAACAGACAGCGGGATTTCCAATGTAAGAAGCTGAAGTGGAGGCCACTTGACCGGCATATTCGATGAATGAAGATGGTCTGGGCTTACCGATGAAGAGGGTATTTTTTTTTTTAGTAATGACTGAAGATTGTCTGAACTCGATGAGAAACTAGTTTAAATTTGTTTTAGTTGCAATTGAACACGGCCTGAATTTGCTGATTAACAAGAGCAGATTCATGTTAGTAGAGTCTGAACATGTTTTGAGCAAACTGACGAAAGACAGTAGATTTATGTCAGTAGTGAGTAAAGAACACCAATGCCTGATTTGTAGTAGGCCTTTTTGTACTGCATCTTAGTCCACACGCGAATGAATCTGTTTGGTTTGGAAAAGTAAGAGCAGAATGGAAAAAATTACTTAATGTGGATCTCTGCAATATGCACACTTCAACAAATATTAATGGGGTGATGAAATGCAGAAAAATGAGAATGCCGGAGAAAGTAGCATGAATAATAAAAAGAAAAATGTATATAAATTTTGATTGAAAATGTGAAGTGAATAAAACTTTTCGGGAACCTAGTCTCGATGAGCAGACAATATCGAAAGGCGTTTAAAAGAAATGAGGTGTGAGAAATTGAATTAAATTAAGCTGGCTCAGCACTGGTTCCTTTGGTGGGAGACTGTGAACGAACTATTAACCCTTTAAACGCCGAGTTACATCCCACCTGCCATATGCTGGCATTATTAGCTCACTATATTCTCCACATTAGCAGGATAAGGGTTAAACGTGAGACGAGTTTCTCATCGCGGTGACAGTAAAGGCGGCTGTCTTCTAGTACGTGACGCCGTGTAGTCTGTTAAGCAAGATTCTCTTAAGGATTTACCCTATGATGGGGGAAGTAAGGTTCTTCTGAAACGTCTTTATAAAACTAATAGCGTCACGTACCAGAAGACAGAATCTTTATGGGTTTTGGGATTCCATAAAAGGAGGGGAATTTCTGAGTTAACTAGGCGACTATAAACTTCTCAATAACTAACGTCTACGACCTTTGAATGCAAGTTTATTTTTGTACTGATACAAAATGAATAGACAAATCTGTCGTTTCTACATTCTTACAGGTGACGTCACAAACACCGTACTTGGCGTATGTTATGTAGTTTTATACTACGTAACGCTATGCAACGTTTTTCTTTCTCACAAATAAAATCCTTGTTATATCCCTGCTTATTCTCCGCCCCAAACCTACTTAAAGGCAACATTTGGTCAGTAAGAAATTGCATCGTATTTATAATAATTTTTGTCTGCACAGGTCTGCACTAAGTGCTTCTGCAGAAACATAATGTTGAAATTATAACTGACAAATGCAATAATTTAAGTTATCCCTCTTCATGATCTTAACAGACTACAGTAGAAACAAAAGTGGGTCAGAAAGTTATAAACAGTAATTTAAAATCATACATCTTATCAAACTTCCCCCCCCCCCAGAGAGTAGCGTCTCACAGAAGTCTCTTATATGCCTGACGTTATGGCACTAAAGGTTTTGTGTTGAATTTGAGTCCGTTAACTGATGTGTGTGAAGTCGCACAGGTGTGTAGCGTGCTCTGATGTTAGGGGAAAATTATCATAAAAGCAAATAACATTTTTATCATGAATTGGCAGGAATGCTGACTCCTGTCTTGACGCTCGACTCTACTCGCGTTCAGACAACAGGGCAAACCAAACACAGTAATATGTTTCTGGTATCTCATGAGCCGTTCACATTGGCTGACCGGAATGCTGTTACCGCCTGTTCCAACCCTACTCGAGGCATGGATAACACTGTGTTTCTGCTCCTAGTTTATATTGTCCTGTGCAGGCGGAGACTCTAAAAGGTCGATCCTTCTAGTTATCTATAAAAATGGCGTAAATCCAGATAAGAGGAGGCCCTAGGGCACTACGGTTCGCAGCGCCGCGGAAGAAATACCCTATGTCATTGGTACCAACCGATTAACGCGCGAAAATAGATCCTCTAGAAATTAAAGAAAATTCGGACACACGGTAAAGGATGGTCCTCATGCTTCGGTGTTGGCCACAAGCTGAACAAGCCTTCATCATAAAACTCTGTACGTTAAAGAATTTTTATAAGGAACACTTAAACTTTTGTGTGTATTTTAAATACGGTGTCTTACACTGAGGGATAAATGCAATTTACAATTACCATTACAGAGAGAGGAGTATAAACGCGCGAAAGCAAGAAATAAGGTAGACGATTTGCGATATTGCGTAATGTGGAAATTCTCCACCTACTGCAGTTAGGATATCGAAACCTATGAAACTACGATGAGAAGGGTTGGACAATTAGCTAGGTTAAGGGAGGAGTGGCACTGCGGTAGCACAGTGGTTAAGGAGCTGTGCTACAAATCGGAAGGTCGCTGGTTCGATTCCAGATGGTGTCATTGGAATTTTTCATTGACATCCTTCCGATCGCACTATGGCCCTGGGGTCGACTCAGCCTTTAAGAGAAATGAGTACCAGGAGTATTTCCTGGGGGTAAATAGTGGCCGGTGCTTAAGGCTGACAACCTTACCACCATCCTGGGTCATTGTCACATAATCTGGGAACCTTAACTTCCTGGAAACCTCTGAGAACCTCGGGCCTGTAATGGGACTGATTTACCTTTACCTTTATTAAGGGAGGGGTGGAATTGATACAGATCGTTCAGGAGAAAATCCCTTGGGCGGAAATACTTACTGAGTGAACTTCCGCACCAAACAATACATTTTGTTTTACATTCAATTTTGTTAAACCGAGGAGACAGAAGAGTGTACCGTACAAGAGTTATGTGACGAGGATGAACGATGGTCGGAAATGGTTGAGGTTGGTACTGAAGGTATGATTTCGACATTAGCTGTGTAGAAATGTCACTGCCACAGAGTCAGTTAATGGTATATAATTTAAAAATTTGCTATAGTGCGGTACGTTGTGTTTAAACACGGGAAAGTGAAATCATTCGAGGCGATAAAATTAATATAAACCCAGTTTTGAGCCACAAATTGAACTTTTCGTATCAGAACTTCGTTCTATGTATCGCCGAACATGAAAGCAGTGTCTACCCTGTCTACAATGTACTATTTGCCTCGACAAATCTGAAGCACGTCAAGATACTGACTCTGCATTTAAAGAATCTGGCTGCAGAGACTGATTCTGAAATTTCGCTTTCTAAGAAACAACTATAACATTCTATGAAATTAAGGGATACAATTCATATGAAGATATAACAGCGAGGTGAGTCCGGAGTTTGTCTGCCCCTGACATGATCTACGAGTATACATTGCTTTATAGCTTTTTTCTTTAAATAGACCCACTGAAAAATTGGTGACTTGGACGTAGTCCGTATAATTCTAGGCTTACATCGTACTGAAATATACGTTGTATAGCACAGTTATATATATGTTGTCACTCCATCTACTCGTGAGAATAATGACTAACATTCCTCTTTCAGTTGTTCTATTAGAATGGTTAACCGTGATTAATTAAAATGAATCAAGTTTATATTTTCAAAGTTAAAGGCTTTCGGCCGCAAACTTGTTAGCAGTTAGTCTAAAATATTTAGAACAGTAAATCTTCCATACTCTCTGAATGAAGCGTTTCCCATTTTCATTCACCTCTCCTGAGCGTCTTACTCATGAATATATTTCCATATCCACATTTTTCATATCGTGCTTACAACTCAGTCAATTTACACTAGAATCAATAAGACATGCAATTTGTACCAGACTCCTGTTACTTCATTCATATTTTATTAGAATACAGTCATTAATATTTATTAACACGTTTCTGAAAGACAAAAATGCATAAATGTAATTCCAAGTAACTTAGGCAATTTGAGCTATGAAATAACTTTGAAACCATCTCTGTAAGAAACAACCGTGCGACTGTGAGTCTTGAGTCTTTTATTTCAAGATATCGTTACAGGGCACAAGGTATTCACACAATTCTTCGTCTACTGATACTTCTGTGGCGTTTATGAATTAGGCCCATATAGTCTGTTCAGATTCAGCACTACTACACATTAAACGTAAAAAGTAAATCATTATTACTTATGCAGAACCAAAGTAAACACAGTAATCTGCAAGACACAGGGCTTGAAATTACGAACCAGTGCATAAATGACAAGACAAAGGTTCAGCACAAGACAGGCTGTAATTAGTTGCAGTTATATGTTGATACATGGTCAATAAAAAACCGAAATATGAAGATACGCTGAAACTATCACTACTGCAGAGTTGGCCTTTAGAAAATTGTGCTATAGGTTTTTAAACAAAAATTTGTGTCACCACTTCGGAGCCAATAAATTTCGAACCCTGCTTCTGTGTTCCTATAACCAAAGTTAGAAGCTAAATTACGTTAAAATGTTAAACCTACGTTAAAATGTTAAACCCTGCTGGTTATTATTATTATTATTATTATTATTATTACATTTCTGACATTGGAGCTTCTCCTGCTGTGCACGTGGTGGGTTATACTGTTTACTGAAAACCTAATTTTAACATCATGTTGTTTTCCGATTACAATCAGAGTTATTCTGATCACTTTAATACCCTAAGAACTGCAGTTAGTGGCATTATCCAGCGATTAGTACATTACTCCAGAAGCCTTTTTTTTCTCGATGCCCACGCTGTGTTTCCAAATTTTCTTTGTAACTGTGCGTAGCAGGGGATACATCCAATTGCAGAAATGCAGTATCAGAGGAATATAACCCCAAAGTATCACCGATCGTACACATGTCGAAGAACTTTTGATAACAACAAAAGAAACAGAACTACCTCTTAATTACCTTATGAAGTAATTAGGCTCTTGTAATTTATAATAATTCCAATAGAACACTTGGCTCACCTCCGCGGTTTTCACTGTCCGCTGGTTTCACTTGGATAGGACGGTTCATCTGGAACATAACAAAGAACGTTGTAAGTGATTTAACCGCTAATACTATTAAAATAATTCATTCGTTTATTAATATTTGATGTATTTCATGTCACTTTCACAGCCACTCTATCATTTTTCCGAAACTTTTAATTTTTAAAAACTGGATCCGAAAGAAGGATTTCCTTCCAGAGATGAGTCATATATTTCTCATAATTTTTACCAATAAGCAATATAAATATTGCATTTACAGGACAGCAGACACGAGGAGAAGGAATAAGAAGCACAACTGCCAGTAGATGAAAAGTCGCTTGTCTGTAAACACGGTTTCTGTCCGGTCTAATTCGAATCTATTAGTTATTTTAATAGTAAGTAGAACTATTATTAAAAACGTAATAATTTGGAGTAAAAACCGTTCGAGTCGTAATGGAAGACTTTTAAATAAAGAAAACGGGATCGGGGATCATTAAGGAAATAAAAGTCACACAGATGCAAAAGTAATTAAATTCCTGAGATGATATGAGAGATGTACCTAACATTATCACATAAGAAATGAAAACATAAGACACAAATTAAATAAGTTTTTAGATTTAGGTAGAATTAGGTAAAATAAACGTAACTGGAGAGAATACATCGAAAAGATACCTGAAAATCAGCGTCTATTAAAAAGTTTCAGGATTAAGAAACTCAGGTAAACCACAAAACAGATGGAAATAAAACCGGAAGACTTCAAAAAGTCTAGCTCTTAACAGAAGAAGATATGAAGAATAAATCAATAATGCGGATGATGAGAGAACTCTAGATTTAATTTTTGAGTTCGTGGCTATATTTCACGAACATCTGCCGAAAAAAGTAAGTTTTACATTAAGGAATGTGATGACAGGTATAGAATATTTGCAACGTAACATTTTCAGCGTTGATTAGGGAAAACAAATCCTTATGACGCATTTTTTCTAAACACAAAAAAGTTCTGTTTCCTCTAACATTACGGTTACAGCAAACCCGGTAAGGTAAAGGACTCTTCTCACGGCTATTGTATTTGTGGTCAACTGCAGTACAATTCTTTAAGTTTCAATGTTCCTGTGTGCAGTGACATAACAGTTGAGACAAATGCATTTCATACCATTTCTAAAGTAAAAGCAACCAGATGCACCATTGTATCAAATTTATTTATTTTAGAATGACACTCTACATATTTCGGACGGTCTTTCCGTCCATCATCAGGAGTTCAAGACTGTACATACAGCAACAGGCTGTCTGCTTACTAGCAAGCTGACAGCAGTATCTGTTTGAAAAATGCCTGTTGCTGTATGTACAGTCTTTAACTCCTGACGATGGACGGAAAGACCGTCCGAAATGTGTAGAGTGTCATTCTAAAATAAATAAATTTGACACACTGGTGCATATGGTTGGTTTTACCATGGAAATAATATTACGATGCACGGCCCTATGAACGTCAAAAGTATTTCATACCCTTTGGACGCAAAACAGAATTGACATCAATATTTTACTTACAATTTTCGTAATGTAATAAAGATAGGGAGTATTTTCTGCTGCTTAAGTGCATACTGCTTAACATCAGAAATGAATCACTATACTTAACTGCAGTGAAAATATAGACACTGGACTGTACAGACAAGACTAACTTGGTAGTTGGCTGATTTAATACTATTCATTCTAATTGAAAGATGTTTAAATAAAAAAATGTATTTATACATCTGAAACATACGAGCAGGTTTTATTTTCTAATATCTACAATCTACAATATCTACAATTACCTGCAACGGAATAAATACACCACATAATTCATTCCCTTGGTGCAAGTAGTAATATGACGTGTTGTTATGACTTATTTAAATTCTAGACAACACTGCACAACCCCACTATTTACTCCCATATATGTAGTCACTTTCTGATTTTTAGTCTCTCTATAAGCAACATGATTTCGTTGTTCGTATATTTCACCCTTCCATTTCAGATAACAATCATTCACTTTTTTTATAACACAGTACATATTTATTCTACAGAAATAACAGATAATAAACTATTACAAATCATTGTTACGATTCAGGAAATTAAATTTTGGACTATAAGCTCTGAAGCGGGTGCAAGCTTGTCCTAGCATTGTTTCGGTTTACCTCAACTGTTGCCACATAACTGGTAGCTGCTTCAACGTACAAAGCACACTGGGAATACTTTCAATTAGATAAGCCTGTAACAGTCACAGATAACAAACTGAGGAAGGACAAACACACCTGCATTAATTGTAGTAGCCAATGATGCTATTAACTAATGTGGGGTTTGGGGGTACACAAATGAACACCGATAACACAGTGGAAGCTTTTGTGGTAACAGAATTTGAAAATGAAATGATGAATTAACTCGGAAATGAGCATATGTACTAGGTATGATGGTCTGTGTAAATAAGCCAGATAAATGTCATCAGATAAGATTGTTATACGAGTCACAGGTATTATAATAGCTATTGTGTGGGTAATCTAACCAGGACTCGAACTTGTGTTCGAGATAGGACATCCAGCGCAGACACCGTGCAAGAGGGAACCAAGTAAACAAGTCTGAAAGTAATCCGGATGCTTTTCGTCCTTGAACACGAAAATGCATATTTTACGTGAAGGTTCACCTAAAACTACAGCTAATGACACTTAAAGTGAGAAAGGTTTTAAGGCTTAACAATTTGTATGGTCTTATTTATAGTTTATTTTACGACGCCGTCAGAGGCTCTGATTACAGTCTTGTGTCGATGGTAAGATTAATTGCGAATGGTGAATAGGAAAGCATTTCAAAAGAAGCAGTCTTGGTCTCTTCGAGGTAGTTCGTACGCATTTGCCTTGAATGACTGACAGAAACCACGGAAAATATGAAGATTCCGGTGTTCAGGTGTAGGTTCTAACAACACCCCCCCCCCCCCCCCCCCCAAAAAAAAAGAGGGCGCGCCCCCGTGCCTATTTTTGTCTACACAAAAAAAAAAAAGGAAAGAGGAGAGGCAACCCAAACAAATTATAAAAAAAAAA
>Ga0123357_10011340_pt1 | contig 11416 bp, 9 predicted proteins | sample TergutEmb28metaG_FD_89873 | JGI IMG/M metagenome (GOLD analysis project Ga0123357, IMG submission 89873) | Embiratermes neotenicus P4 segment gut microbial communities from Petit-Saut dam, French Guiana - Emb289 P4 | ecosystem: Host-associated > Arthropoda: Insects > Digestive system > Gut ...
ATGGAGGAGATTGCATAACGAGGAGCTAAATGACTTGTACTCCTCACCCAATATTGTGCGGGTGATAAAATCGAGAAGAATGAGATGGGCTAGGCATGTGGCGCATATGGGTGAGGAGAGGGGTGTGTACAGGGTGTTGGTGGCGAAACCGGAAGGAAGGAGACCACTGGGGAGACCTAGGCGTAGATGGGCGGATAATATTAGGATGGATCTCCAGGAGTTTGGATGTGGGTGTATGGACTGGATTGGGCTGGCCCAGGATAGATACAGGTGGCGGACGCTTGTGAGTGATGTAATGAACCTTCGGGTTCCGTGAAATGTGGGGAATTTCTTGACTAGCTGCAGACCAGTTAGCTTCTCAAGAAGGACTCTGCACCATGGAGTAAGTAAGTAAGTATGTACACTTCCTACAAAAAGAGAATTTTGTGAACTGGTACCTTCCTGCGGTGTGTGCTGGAGAAAGGGACTGGAAACATGTTCCATGTTCTGTTTGGCGAAGAAGTTTGGTGTCATCTCAGTGGTGGAGTTGACTCTCAGAATAATAGGTACTGGTCCTGAGAAAATTGTATGTTAAGCCATGAACTGCCATTACATGATGTTATGGTTGGTGTTCAGTGTGCTGTGATTGCAATTGTTATTACTGGTTCCAATGTTTTATGACAGTAAGTAAACACTAATATGTTACACACATTGTGACTCAATTTTTCGAATACCAGCCTGCTTGCAAGAGGACCTGTGCCTTTTTTACAGCTAGACATTGTGACAGTACACACAGCAAAAATTGTTTTTGGTGATGCAGTAAAAGGCAGGGGATTGCAGCCTCCTGATTCACGTGATCAGAACTGGTGTGAATTTAACCTGTGCAGCATGTTTAGGAATGAAGTATGTGGTAACAGTCACCACACTGAAATGCTCTAGAAAAGAGCAAGTTGAAAATCTTCCAGGATGTGGTGTCTTTTAATTTCAGCAGCATTATTTTATGTGGAATGAATGGTGTCTCTGTTACATGTGACATATCTTTGAGCCCAACAGAACAATTTCCACCATGTTTCTGTAAACTTGGTGAGTAAGAACCAAATATTATCTGCAGTACTTTGAACTAAAGCTTTGAACTTGTTCTTTAAATGGGGATTGGGACAGTGTAGTTATTATACAGAATTGCTACAGGTTTGATAGTCTGGATTTTCAACCCTGGTGAGGGCAGGAGGTTGTTTCCTCTCGAAAACCTGTCCAGACTGTCTCAGGAGCCCATCCAGCCTCCTTTTTTCTGAGTACCAGTACTTTCCTTGGGGGTAAAGTTGCTGGGGCTTGACATTGACCACCCACCACTTCCTAGTGCAAAGGTTCAGACTTGAGAGAACTGTAATTCTACCTCCCTTCTGTGACAAATGACAACTCAATATTAACTCCAGTGCATTGAACTACAACCCAATCACACTGACTCACAGGAAATTGGAATACTGGCAGGATGTGACCAGCTGTACGAGACATATAGATGGTGTGTAATGTATTATGTTCACACACACACACACACACACACACACACACACACACACACACACACACACAAAATACTAGTACCTGTGATAGGGTCTATAAAACTTTGCCATAGCACACAGGATTGATGTACGACATTGATAATATGAATTTATTTTTAAAAGGTCCGTAACATAAATTGCTGGCCTTAGAGATGTTGGTATGTATTTTTAAGTGATACACTTACCTTACAAGATGCATGCTGTTCTGTGTGGTTTTTTTTTGTTTGTTTGTTTGTGTAAGTTTGTGGTGTTTGTTCTGAGTGTCAGTAGTTTGTAGAGTAATTGTAATGCTCCATTTAGCAATAGGAACATGCTGTGGATTTTATGGTCTGTTGACTGTTTATGGTGTGACCTGTAATCAGATTTTTGACCAGGTTGTAGTGTACATAACTATGTGTCCATCATTTGCTTGTTTTGTGCAGTCGAACGTAGGTTTCACAGTGCCCCTAGTGATCACAGTGCATCATTTATTCACATTACATTTGTTGGCTAAATATAATTACCACTTCACTGTTGCTGTGTGAACCCAGTGTGCAAGCTATGCTCCAAAGGATTGTTAAAGATGTACAAGATTACTTTTGTTGTGCTTCCTTGCTTATGCACTGGCTGTTTGCTTAATTTGTTGTTAGTAGTGAACCCGGCTGTAAGGTCCAGTAATTGTATTATTTCAGTATAGCAGTGATGTTGCCATAATCAAAATGCTGGTAGCATTATGGGAGTGATAGTAAATCTGTTAAGAGTAATTTCTGCAGTTTGTTATATTTACAGAAAATATGTAGTATGAACAGTGTGACCTATTGAGAGATACGAACTGTTCATGTTCTCTTGTATTAAGTTTGTTGTTCCATGATGTTGAAGTGTGGTAGCTTCAAAATTTTCCAGGGCAGCAAACCTAGTGACAAATTGCAGATAGGCTGGGGACTGCTCCTGCTTGTTGAGATTTGCACATCCCCTACACACATCTAGATGAACTGTTCAGTTGCACACAGTCTGGTGTATGTGATGTCTTGGATATAGGTGCAGTTAGCAGAAAATTTATAAATGGCAGAAACGAATTGTTCCAAGAAGTGTAGTGACATGGAATTTTTCCAGTCACAGAAATGCGAGAGGTTAAAAGAGTCTGAAGTCGTGAATCTCTGAATGAAGACTGATGCACTGGGCAGTCTTCAGCATCACAGAACAGGACAGTGTGAGTCTTTGCAGGAAGGTGATTTGATCATGTGTACATAGTAGAGATGATGCACTTACGTTCAGAAAACTGGGGTTGCTTGCAGCAGCAAAAGCAGCAGCAGCAAGATTGTGAATTACTTAGTGTCTGCTCACATCTCATTATGCATGAGCAGCATAGTGAGCTAATGATGCAGATATTATCTGAAATGTCTTCTCAGGTGATCAGCTGTATGCTTCCGGTTCTTTGTAAAGTGAACAAGAATCTACATGTACAAATTGTATCATGTATGTAACAGTTTTGACAGTCTTCTTTGTAGGAAGCAGTTTATCTGAAATGTCCCAAAATTCTTAGTGCTGTTGCATGAAAGCTGTATCACACAAGAGGTGATAATTTTTTATCTGTGGTTGTGGGCGTCATATATATATACTTTGTACTGTAATAGCTGTACAGAATTTTGCCTGTTGTTTATATGGGTGTGAATCTTGGTCTCTCACACTGCAGCAGGAATGTAGGCTGAGGGTGTTAGAGAATAGGGTGCTGTGGAAGATATCTGGGCCTATGAGGGATGAGGTAACAGGGGAGTGGAGAAGACTGCATAAAGAGGAGCTTTATGATCTGCGGTCCTCACCAAATATTATTCAGGTGATCAAATCAAGAAGAACGAGATGAGCAGGGCATGTGGTACCTATGATGACAAGGCGAGGAACATTCAGGTTTTTTGTAGGGAAACCTGAGGGAAAGAGTCCATTTGGAAGACCTAACATAGAGAGAGTATAGTATTAGGATGGGAGGGTGTGGAATGAATTTGTCTGACTGAGGGTAAGGGCAAGTGCATTATGAACCTTTGGGTTCCATAAAATGCAGGGAATTTCTTGGCTAGCTGAGGAAGTGTTAACGTTACAAGAAGGACTCTGCTCCATGGAGTTAGTTGAGAGTACTTTTTAACAATAAAACTTGTTTTAATTTTATTGGCATTTGAGAATGAGTGGTGTGCGAGAAATACCGATTATACCCCAGTTTTTCCACAACAGTTTAGCTTTTTATATTTGAATAGTGTGTAGCACCTCAGGCTAGGATGAGAGACAGAATTTTGGGTGTTACTTGTCACTAATGCAGTGCAAGCAAAGTCCATGACACCAAGAACATTGAACAGTTGTTTAATTGGTTGCTGCATTTGCATTGTGCACTATATAATTTATCAAGTAATTCAGCATGATTTGCACTGCAGAAAATTTCACATGATGTCATCGGTATGGCAGCATGCCATATCGTGTTTGTGTATTTAACTGTCATCTCTAATTTGTTATGTATGAGTGCAAGTACTTTCTGTAGAGACCACCTTGTCAGATAGTTCACAATTGGCTGCTGTGAGAGTCACATTTTGCTCTGCACTTTATCAGGACGTCTGCTTGGCTCGTTAAATCTTTGCCATTTTCATCAGTTGGGTTTGCCTCTGCCAAGAATCTGGTGCACACAAATTGTGTTGAGTGTTTGTGAAGGTATAATAATATAAGTCTTCTTGCCCAGGGTCATTTTGAACATTATGATTTAAAAGAGAAATCACGTTACTGGCAATTGAACCCCAACTGACTGCAACATATGTAACTGCATTAATGCCCTAGATATCATGAACAGCTGGAATTGGCATCTGCTTGTTAGGTATATGAAGTGACAGAGAAAAGCATGGAGAGTAAGTTGTGGATTTACAAAGAAACAATGGTGTATCAGCACGTAATATTTAGGTCACAAAATCATGGTGGGGTCCACTGTCATACTATAAAACCAGAGTAAAACTGGAAAGTTCCAATCTACCAAACTCTGTATTAGTGGAGACCAGAAATTGCAAGGCAGTTATGTGTGTTGGGTTACACAAATGTTTTAAACAACTTTGCAACCACAGCAGAAGTTTTAATTGCTGATGGATTGTCGTTTGAAACTACTATGCAAATAAAGATTTGTGGCAACTTTTTACACCTACCATGTTTGTGATGCTTTTGTGCAGTTACCATTCATTAATGTGATTTTTTGTGGCTGTAAGATTGTTTTATAGGTTTTGTTGGTTGTGGTAATGAATACCATGCTTTAAAATGTTCATATATGATTATCTACATAGTGCAGAATATTAATTTGCATTGGAAGTGGGATAACTTTATTACACATATTTGTAGTATATTTTTGGCTTGATGTCTGTGTCCTTTGTATAACATATGTAACGTGGATTCACCTATGCTGTGCATCATACCTATCTTCTTAAGTAGGCGTTTTACAGAGTGCTAAATTTGACCAACCAGGGAAGGTCTCTGTCCCAAATTTCTCTTAGAAACTGCTGGAGCAGTAGTCTCTGTAGTTTTGTTATGGGGCAAACTTTAATATTTATGAGTAAATTCAGCTTTGTGCCAGTTTGTTATAGCCCATACTGTGCATTAAGCTGAAACTGAACTTCCCAGTTTATCAAGCATAAATAAAGTATGTGATGTTTGATACAGATACCATTGGTAGTTACAGCTTCATATGCAAGACTTTTCATTATGGTGAATATTCAGTGAAATAAAAAAAAATGAATGCTATCTTCAGTATGATTAGCTTTGAAGTTACAGATTTTTATCTTGAATACATGATCATAAGACATGCAAGACAGCAAGCACATATTTGGAAAATTTATTTGTTTAACTGTTAACACTTGTTATATGTAGCAGTTAGTAATATTTTTGTTAGCAGTGCCCTTCATTAGTGTTGTACTGGGTTGTGATCCAGGTGCTGTATGATGGGAAACTGTCAAGTGCCATTGTGTTCATGTACAATCCTGTAGCAACAGACAGCCAATTGTGTCTCCAGTCAGCACCGAAAGGAAATGTCCCATATTTTGTCCACACACCACATGCGCTCATGCTTCAGGTAAGTGAAATCAACAGTACAGCTTCCCTGTAGCCTCTCAGGGAAAGTTTGTTTCTTCTCTAAGCACACTGCTTTGTGGAAAATTTAAATTGTGCCGAATTTAAAGTTAAGGATGTCATATTAATGTTCGAGTCTTCTGGGATGTTACTGTGCATCATTGTATGAGTAGTTACTAGTGTTTCAGAAGATGGTAGTGCCTCTGTCGTCAGGGTCAAACAGGCCATGAAGAACAGCCATCACCCAACCAACCACTCAGGCAGAGAACTAATGTAGTTGCACAGAATGCAGACAGTGTCACTTGGTCTGCTTAGCCACACCTGCATTCTGAATGCATTCACGGTTTTGTGATATGGAAACCTTATCAACTATAGCTGTGTTCATGCTTACACTTGCACCATGCCATTTTTGGACCCTGAAATATTTCATGGAAGCCATGGTTGTGCAAGTTACACATACACAACATAACTAATAAAAACATTTAATTAAAGTAGTAGTAGTAATAATAATAATAATAATAATAATGATACTGAATATTACAGACATAAAAGAACAATAAACTGAAACGTGGTCATGCCTACAGAGTTCACAGCAACAGCAAGCATGTGTCCAAATCACAGTTCAGAGAAAACCGAAATACTTGCCTAGAATCATAGAAGTAAACCTACAATCACAGAAAATCATACTGAACCACAGTGCCAAGTCAAGGACACTGACCTGATGTGGCCGGCCAAAAAAGAATTTTGAAACAAGTAAGAGGGAGGGGAGGAACTGCAAAATCTGTTTGTGCCAAGGATAGTTGTAAGCTGTGTTATGACACACACTAATGTCTTTCATTTCTTGGCTGAGGCTGGTGACAACGCCAGAATAAGGATCTGTGCTACAGGTAGCAGAGGGGAAGGGGAGGAGTACTTTAGGGATTGTTTTCTGGAGCTTGAAACCCAAAGTGAAGGTGTTTGTTACCTGCCCGGGGGGGGGAGCAGGTCATGTGTGATCCGTAAATTGTATTGTGGAATTCACCTTACAACTGAGGGAAATCATGGAAAATCTCATCGACGGTAGCTGGAAGGGGCTATGTACAATCCTTGTGTCAGTTTTGCCACCATTTTATGGGCAGCCTTGACTGGCCTGCTAACTTCCAATTGCTTTTGCTAAGGTGCCAGATGATTTTGGTCAGCCCTAAATTGGAAAACGAAGAGGTTTCCCGCACCAACTAATTCTGATTTGAGACTATCAGGGTGTGCTCTGATGTGGTTGACAAAACAAAACAAAACAAAACAAAAAAGAGGGACTTCGGACACTCATGTACTTGCTTGTTACAAAGGTAATAAGGTGCATTGTTGCAGTGTATCAGCTGCAGCTGTCTGTTGCAGACATGAGCAGGGGACCTACAGATAATGCAGGCATAGTCCATCATAGGACAGATGAAATGGTTATAAGGCAAAACAAAAACACTATGTCTAATGTATGGTGCACATGTTGGTGCAATTGGTAGAGGCACTGTGCTGCGAGCTGGAAGGTCGTGGGTTTGATTCCCATTGGTGTCACTGGAATTTTTCATTGACATAATGACAAAATCCTTCTGGCCACACTATAGCCCTGGGGTTAACTCAGCCTCTAACAGAAATGAGTACCAGGAATACTTCCTGGGGTGTAAATGGGGCTGGTATGTAGGACTAACAACCCTACCACCTTCATGTGGTGACTGTTTTGAAATCTGGGAACCTCAACCTCCTGCAACCCTTTGGGCCTGAACAGGCCTGGACAGGGATTGCTTTTTTTGCTCTATGTCTGTTGGACAGGCCACTGGTCTTTATTAAGGAGTGCCTGTTGCATGCCCTCCTACCAACCAGTTTAATGCAAGTCGACCAGGTCAGCTGTGTTTGAAGGATCCCCCCCCCCCGCAGAAGGTACTGTATCAGCTCATTGAAATGATCGCACAATTAACATGAGATGTAGGGTGTATTATAGCCTATATGTGAAGGTGACAAAGGGCAGTGTGCAGTGTGAGCCAGCACTTTCGCTGTTAATGTGCACTGGGTGATGCCTAGGTGTACTGGTTGGGATGGGAGTTCACTTAAGCTGGACTGCACTGTGGGAAGAAGGGCAATGAATCATTGACATTGTGAACAGTGGGTTTGTGTAATGTTGCTGGGGTTGCAAGCAGTGTGGAGCCTGGTAAACAAATATTCTTTGGAGTGGGGCAGAGGAGATAGACATAGGTGTTAGGAGGCCTGGCGCTTCCAACTGCCTCCTGACACATTCTCTTCTTTCCCCATGGTGCTAACCCCAACTAAAGTGCTTCCCAAGTCACATCAGAGTGGCTTGAGTGGACATCTTATGGTGACGACAAAAGTCTGGGCCACTCCAGTTTACCGTATCTCCACTCCCCTATTGTCACCCATTTATTTCTTCAGAGCCATTACATAGCTGTTTGTAGTATTATTTTTGTTTACTCTAAATTTGGCTTCAGTTATTTGCTTATTTTTTTCCTCTGGTAGGATATTTCCACCAGCTGCACACTCTCCATTCCTATCAACGATACACAATCCCACTTTTCACATCTTTGATAACTCACCACCCATCTCCCTGCTCTACTGTGTGGCTTAATGATACTCCTGTATGTATTGAATTGCCACCCACATTCCTTTGCCACTTGCATCTATATAATATACGTAGTTTTGTGTGAGTGGCTGTTCTTCTTGGACTGCTGTATTGTCAAGGTGAAGGCAAAATACTGTGACCAGATCTCCCAAAACTTACAGTGGCACATACCAAAATGCATGAATCTTTAGGAGCACTGCTGTAAGATCCTCATATCTCATTCAGAAAGGATTTTAGTTTGACCTTAAGAAGTGTTAAATATCAGAGTTTATGCTTGCGGAATTGTTAAAAATAGTGCAATTGTTTAATGTCAGGCTTCCTTAAAAGGTCCCATTGTACTTCCAACCTTCTGATTGCATTTCTGCATGCACACACCTACAGGTCAACAGTGATTTATGTACACTTTACAAATAATGATGATGGGCCAGAGTAGCTCAGATGGTATAGTGACTGACTGCAGGCTGAATGACTGAAGTTCCATTTTTTATGGCTGTGTCCATTCTTCTCTTTTCCACTGTGTGCCTCCTATCCAGCAGGGACTGAGAGTGAACCACCAGAAGAGTTGGGGTGCACAGTGACCACTTCCTGTTTCCAAGGTGTTTGAAACTATACCATTGATACCTGATGTGTTTTAATAGCAGGTTCTTGACTAAGCACATGCACTTCTGTACCTTTTCAAGCTGTAAATGTTCATGTGCAAGGATGTGCCCATGGTATAACATATTTACACAGTGTGAGGTAAACTAATAATCTGTGTGCATATGATAATAATACAAGTCAAGAATGGTTTGTTGATATGTCTCTACCTTCATAACTGTTCCAAATTTTCATGTTACGAGGATCAGTAATTATTGCAGTCTTACCCACAGCGTATGAAAGTGGTCGTACACATGAAGTATAGCAATATGCAATTTTAAAATATTTACTTTTTTTCTTCTTCAGAAAATTATATTGCTTATGTTTTAACCATGTACCTTCTTCATTGCTACATGTATCCCTGCTTCACACATGCATAACTTGCACAGTACACTTCAGTGCTGATTGCAGTTTGTTCCAGTGATGGTGTCTGGGACATAGGAAGCTTTGTGTCGTACGTGAATGATGTTTCTTTTATTTTTTGATTGCTTATGTTCATATGATGGCAGTAGTGGATTTTTTAATACTGCGTATTATGTCTTTCTATATGTGCCTTACATGTTAATAGTTGGTTGCACTATTGCAAAGGGGTGTACAGTAAGTAATGTGGGTAGTCACCAGTTTCTGACTGCAGAGACATGTGTTCAGTTGCAGGGCAGCCTGTATGCGATTGGTGGACAAAGTGGCACTAGGATTTTTTCTTTTTAGAATACCATGGTTTCACCCTGCCGGGTTTCATTCTGGAGATTCTCCATATTTGCATTCATTCATCCACCATTCAATCTGTGTTGTCTGTATACTGACAATAGCACCAAATAAACCACACACAAAATGAGATATGGTAACGAAACCAACATGTGCACATAAATGTATAGAAATATATAATAAACATAGTATACTTCCTACATGTTTCGGCCACTCGTGTCCATCCTCAGGGAGGTGCATTAACAAAGGATGGATATGGAGAGATGTTACAACAGTTTGTGAACCGATGCACAGGTTTAAAACAGTAGGTTTCAACAATACGTCGTTTAAAATATATATTGAAATATAAAACACGCATAAATATTTTTGGATGAATTCAAGTGTGTGATGAATGTTGTAATTATCTAGTATGTGCTATGTCACTGTCCTGCAAGGAAAGCAATGTGTGTGTGTGTGTGTGTGTGTGTGTGTGTGTGTGTAGCATGTCATTATAATAAATTGGTAGATAAAATTACATATTGTAATATGGAGACTAAACCTTCTGCACAGTTGTATTTATTTGCTTTCAGGATGCTGACATGCTACATAATAACTACATCCATACAACCAACTTGGTGCACTATTTATCCTCGGTTCATTTCGTCATTCAGCCTCTTCATGTTTTGGGCATATTTGTAGCCCATCATCAGGAGGTATACTGTATATATACAACTGGTACGAGTTGTGCTAAAAAGAGGGATGTTTAAAATTACTTGAGCATATCTACATATCATTATAATGTGTAAAATATATTGTTGTTTTTACATTTGTTAAAAGCTTTTTTATATGAGCTCAATAAGTTCTAATGTAAATAGTTTGCTAAACATATCTTTTAATTTAAAAGTGTAAAATGTTGTAATTAAATGAAAGTTATTGGTTAAGTACAGATATTTTGGAAAATGCGACAGGTTCGTGCGTAAATTATTTAGTGGACGTACCTTTTCAGTTGACTGTCTGTTGGCCAGGTTGAGATGGAACCTGGCCAACAGTCAGTCAACTGAAAAGGTACATCCACCAAGTAATTTACGCACGAACCTGTTGCATTTTCTGAAATATCTGTACTTAACCAATAACTTTAATTCAGTTACAACGTTTTACACTTTTAAATTAAACAGTACATTTAGCAAACTATTTACATAAGAACTTATTGAGCTCATATAAATAAGCTTTTAACAAATGTAATTAACAACAATATATTTTACACATTATGATGATATATAGATACACTCAAGTAATTTTAAACATCCCACTTTTCAGCGCAACTGGTACCAATTGTTGTATATATACAATATAACTGCTGATGGTGGGCTACAAATATGCCCAAAACATGTAGAGGTTGAATGACGAAATAAACTGAGGATAAATAGTGCATCAAGTTGGTTTTTATTACACAGATGTATCAAGATGCATGGTCAACAAAACATTAAAAAAAAATATTAGCTACATGTAATACTTGTTATACACTTGAATTTATCGCAAAAACTTTTATCTAGGATTTGTATATTAAAATGAACCAAGTGTCATTGAAATTTGGTATAATATAAATATATATAATGTAATACAATCATACACAACTTTGTATTTTATTAGATTATATTAGGTTATAAATATAATATTATATTATATTTATGTCATATTTCAGCATTTTCAACACAACAGGGATGTCTCGCTTAAAAAAAAAAAAGAAACTTAGTTTTTTACAACTGCGTATTCGTTCACAAACTTTTGAAATACAGTAGAACCTCGATTTATCATTTTTCAAGGGGTTGGAGAAAACAAACGATGAATGCGGGAAAACGATTAATCCGGGAAACCACTTTTTTTAACAAAA
>Ga0123357_10011341_pt1 | contig 11416 bp, 8 predicted proteins | sample TergutEmb28metaG_FD_89873 | JGI IMG/M metagenome (GOLD analysis project Ga0123357, IMG submission 89873) | Embiratermes neotenicus P4 segment gut microbial communities from Petit-Saut dam, French Guiana - Emb289 P4 | ecosystem: Host-associated > Arthropoda: Insects > Digestive system > Gut ...
ACAATCCATCCACTGACATACTTCATTCACCTGCCTATGAAGATGGAACCGATAGTGAGTTCCGAAACGTCGGCAATTAGAACTCAGACGCCGGGGAATTACCCAAAAAGGAACAAATTACATATATCAGAAATACTTATGCTAAGCCGGCGAAACATTTGTCATAACAAAATAGAGAAACAAGAGTGAAATATTGCCTTTTGTTATCATTTCCTGCTCACTGCGCCACAGACTGGAAAGGCAGACGATAAGAATCAACAGTACACAGAACCGCTCTTGCTGATGTTCTTATACTGTAATGAAAACCATACAAACGGAAGAAAAACTTTGTTTCGAGTTGTCGAGAATCCAGATTCACTTCAACGCAATGTTTTTCACCGATGTCTTCTGTTTCTTAAGAATCTGGACTGGGCCCATTATAAACGTTTGTGATATCTGTTAAATTCTATTCGAAAACCAATCGTCAGGGAGAGAACTGAAGGTGTCTTTTCCGGGAAACGTAACGCCATTCTTATCGAACATGCTTTATAAGCACACAAATGTCACAGTTTTTAATCCGTAGGAAGGAAATTCTTGTGGAACCTAATTCAGTCCCTAAGAGAATGGTGAAGACATGTAGAAAGTTATGCACATATAACGCAACATTGAGGCGCGTTCGTGCATCCATTGTTGTCCTGGAAAAGCAATAAATGTTATATATTCTGAGTGTGCCTTTGCATCCAGCATGCAATGCGCTTGCGTCGTATTGTCTTCTTTGGTCTATCCGACTGTACTACATTTTCCACATTATCTCATGAAAGGCACGATTTTCGAAAGAGGTTATTAAACATAAAACGTTTGTTCTGATTTTCTCCACGAATTTTGTCTGCAACATTTTCCACTCCAAGAAGAAATGGGCGAGATGTGATTAAAAAATGCCTAGTGGTCTTAGTGTAAATTACCCTTTATTCTTGTCATTTTAACGAAAGAATTTGAATGTACTGAACACTTCGAAAAATACTCAAAATCTAAATACTTGAAAATCTATCAACTGGGAGCCGAGCTGTTCCATGCGGACGGACGGATGGACAGAGAGACGTGAGGAAGCTAATAATCGCTTTTTACAATTTTGCGAATGCGCTTAAAAACGGTTAAAGGAGCAGCCTTTTGGACCAACTGCGCTCCTTTCATTTTCCTAAGAACTGCCCTCCTGTAGTTGTTCATTACCATTTGCCATTATCAATTTGTCTTCGCAGTCATCTTTAATATATCGTTAGAAGTAGATGTTACATAGCCAGGGTTTCTTGTACGTCAGGTTCAACAAGAATTATAGTACACCTGCATGGCGCTTCTGCAACACATGAAACCATTGCCTATAAACCAACGAAACTGTTATCTCAACTAAGCGAACGTGTAGGGTGTGTAATGAGCAATAAGTGAGAAATAAGCTAAGGGTGGTTAGTCTAATTAATGAAAATTGATGCCGTAACCCCCTTATCTCTCTCTGTCTCTCTCTAACTTTGCTGTAGTTATAGGGGTTCTGTGGAGTCGGAGTTAAAATATAAACCACAGTTGAAAGTGCATTTCATTCGCTTGTTCTTCTTTGACTTTGCCAGCGGAAAAGTGAGTTCAATTTTGGCGTTCTTTGTATAATCTGGTTATTTGTAGAAACCATAAATAAAAACTTAGCGTGTTTGAACTTGAGTCTGACATGAAGTGCCCTCTATTACTTTAGACTGCTACCTTAAGCAGTTGCAGTACGGACATGTATTGGACTTCACAATTTGTAAATATCTCGGAAGATTCGTTTACAGTAGAATAATTGTGTACTGAACCATTAAAGTAGAGGGACTTTGATCTTGATAAAACGAAAATCAAAAGGCGACGGAAGTAACAAGAAGCAATAAAGAAAGAATGAAAAAAAGTAGATATAAAGTGACAGGATTCCTAAGCGACAAGAGTACGTGAAAGAGATTGCCTACCGTAAATTGTCCAACTGATAGGACCAAATTTAAAAAGTATATTCTGGTAAACAAATGTGAAATGTAGTGTACCAATGCATATTTGTATCTTAGACGCGTGCGCAAATACCTTCTGAAACGGCATGACATGCAATAAAGAACACTTCTCTTGCAGTATATCCAAATTCATACCACCACATTACTGTCCGTTATGAAACTTCGTGTTCTGTATTAATTACTTATTTCGAGCTGAAGACTGATGTCAGCAATCTGTCCTGTACCCAGCCACATCAATTATAAGCATCAGACTCTTGGAAACTAATTTTTGAAACTTTTTTTTTGTATAAAGATTTTTCTCTAAGACTCGCCATGGACCTAAGTAACATAAGGCACAATGACCACTACTAGCATATATAGTGCTCGTCATTTGTAGAACTTGAGTAGTGATATGTAGTAGTTTAGCAATTTAGGGCGTTTTCTATGCATATGCCTCGTTCCAGGCTACATCTGAAATTTTGTTAAACAGCTGTAGGAAAATGGACACGAAGAGGAAACATTAAGGCGTTCATTACGTAATTTTGCGTCTTTTCTGTTTCCTGTCAGCATTAAATGTTGCAAGAAACGCCGTTGTATATCTTTCTGTCAAGGGAATTCAGTGTACGTCATTTGGCGACATGAACTAAGGTACGGCGTTGCTTAACTAAGTGGTAGCATGACTAATGGCCCCGATGTGTTAGCATTTAGAGGCAACTAAACACTTTAGAGCTGGATAGAGCGGTGAAAATAGCGACTAGGTTTAGGAGCTGGACAGCCTAGGAATTGCGATACAGTTCCTCCGAAGGAGGCAAGTAATCTTATCTTGTATCACACTGGTATCTGGTACCGACGCATCTTCTTCTTCAGGGTGTGCCTGGTTTTCTCTACCTGGATTATAGCGTCTGGTGCATGAAGCTGAAAATTCGAGTCGATCTAGGTCAAGACGCTTATTTCTGTCAGTTTTATTGTGAATTTTCCATAATTATAAGTTATGTACAGTGCATTTACCTTAGATTTTACGCAAAAATCTTCTCTGTGTATTTTATTTTGTCTTTTTGACAAAGTTTTCCGTACCGCAGACCACGTATAGCAGCGAATGGTAGGACGATTTGTGAATTATGAGGAAAGGAAGCGTCACGGTGTATCTCAGATAGTATCCCGGCATCGAATTGAGGAAATAAGCCGGTTCTCATCTGTGATTCCAACCGGACAGCTCCGGAAGAGCTTCGTGTTAGAACAATTACTGCTTCAGCCCACTTCATGGATGCATTGGTTAAAATTTGTTGTCCAAATTACGTATATAGTAGGGGTGACCAACCTTATGAGCTTCGGAATCCTCACTTTAGGAGGCAACTTAGGCAAAAGACATGTCTAAATTCGTCAACTCAAACGTACGGTAGCAACACTATTCACAGCCTGAGAGAACGCTTTCTGTTAGCGACGTAAGATAATTACCGCGTGTGGTAGAATTCCTTAGACTCGCTAGTGGTCTGTTATAGAATGCTGGTTACCAGAAATTTCTGTTGTTTTTTGCAGGCTATTTGTGCAGCCGCATTGTGTTAACGCCAAGGATATACGACTAGTGTTGTGTACAAGAATGTGTTTAGTTTTCTCGAAGAATTTATTCGAATATTTTAAGAAGTTTAAATGAATCGTGAAAGAGAGCAAACGTCTGTACTAAAATTGTTTGCACAAATTGGAGGAGGCCTGTTGCGGCATGAACACGTTTGTTTTAAATTTTGTTAACTTTTTTGACAGTTTGTTTTCAGATACTTGTTCTTCTTGCTAATTAAAAACAAGTAAACACAATTATGGCCGCCGCATACTGGACGTAGTGCACCACTTTCGATTGGAAATGATTTGAAAACAGTGACAATGTAAACAAATACACCACCAACCAATATTTATTTTCACTCTCTTCAATTTTTAAACATGTGGTTAAAAGTTTATACTCTTCGTAAAAAAAAAGTTGCGTGACTATCCAGTGTTTTCAGAATAAAGGAAAATATTGACAAAAATTATGGGTTTTACGTCGACTTCTCTGTCTGCCACAGCAGATAATGAGGGAAGCAAATAATATCTGAAATACTTGAAAATAAGCCGATAACGAAAATGTACACTGACCTTTTGAAACATGCTGGTTACTATGTGCACCAACTGTTTTAATAATCTAGATGTTAGGGTCTTGGAGTTTGTATGATTTGGAGAAAAAACAGTGATTATTTGCCGGAACAGCATTAACCACTCAATCTTGGAAATGCAGATGAAATGTTTTCTGTGGGAACATGAACTGAATTTTTGTACATCACTTACTGAAAGGTATGCTTGAAAATTTTACAATTTTTTAAGCGTCGGAATTACTAAAGTGCCTACACCTTAATTTTAGGACCCATTGATGCACATGTGTTTGAGGAACCCCTAGCCCTGTTTTACTGGTACTTGACGAGCCCTTCATACACTCCCACTCGTTCTAGATAAGCCATTATGGCACACCCATTAGTTGTTTAGGAGCCATCGGCACACTTACGCAGGTAGTTGACGAACTCATAGCTCACTTGCACTGATAGTTGTTGCCGTTGTCCGTTTGCGTTGGTAAGTTAATAGCTCTGTGACAAGAAATCAGTAGCAAGTAAAAGTGAGACATTTTCTGACCAACAGATCCACTTAAAGTCGTCGTTGATGAGCCCCATCGTATGAGAAAGGAATTGCCCAACTGCGCCTCGTAAAATGGTACTCTTAATTGCGGGGCCCATGACTCACTTTCTCTGATTGTTGATGGGCTCCTGATCTACCTGCATCTGTAGTTTTGGACTCCATGACAGGAATAGGCTACTGTGGATTCTGTATGTGAATGTCTTATTAGATTTGGATTAAGCGTATCTTTTTTATTTCAGCAGACACGAGCCTTATTTCGCGAACCTACTTCACAAAGACGAGTTTATTGTAGTTTACTTACCATTTACTTTACCTAACATTCACCATTTCATAGAGCCATTTGCGGTTTTGTGTCTGTACCTTCAGCGTAGTTGGTTGAGGCACTGCGCTACAAGCCGGAAGGTCGCGGCTTCGATTTCCGATGGAAATTTTCATTGACATAATCCTTCCGTCCCTCAGCCTTCAACAGAAATGAGTACCAAGAATATTTCCTGGGGGTTAAAGTTGGCCGGTACTTAGGGTTGACAACCTTACCACATTCATGTGCCGATTGTCTTGAGATCTGGGTGCCTGTAACCCCTGGAACCCTCAAAGCCTGTCCAGGCCTGTGCAGGGATTGCTTTACCCTTACTTCCAGCATTTATCTGATTAATTCCTAGGTTATATTGTGCCTACTTTCAACACACACAATATACAAATAAGGGTGACTGTTAACCATTCTGCGAATGATGGATAAGTTCGTTTCGCTGTTACATAGAGGCTGGTGAATGATAAAGTTGTTAATAACACAAATCCCATATTACTAATTTAAGCCTACCGACACAAATTATAGATATTGCTCAAAATATTTTCTTAACATTACAAAAAAATGTTCAAATTTATCAGAACCTCGGTTCACTTTCATCCAAGTTAATGCTATCCTCTAATAAGACAAAATACTTTATGATCCCTTTGTTTGAAGTCGTAAAACAAAACAAACAATCCGTTTACGTTAATTGAATTGAATGTAGAAATATACGCGAAAAAATTTTAAAAAATGCAAGGAAAGAACAACGTGGAAGAGCAGAGTAAAACTGTAGTTTCTTTAATTCATTATTTTTGAAGCGCGTCTTTCGTAGAACAGTCAAAGTTGTTAGGAACTTTGTCCTTCGCCATGTTTAGGAAGCATACAAAGTTTATAAAGTGTGTGTACAAATGACCCCCTGTATTGATCCTACCGGCGTAATTGCAAAGAATAATTTAATGAAAATTGAAAACAGAAGTGTTAACCTTGTGTTCATGTTCTCTAGATGCACTGTGTGTATGTTCCATCACTCTAGCAAGTACGTGCTATCTGAATAAAACATTTCAATTAATTTTCTCTTAATATTTGCATCGCACTCTTCCTAGACGATGCATTATCATTTTACGAGGGTCTAACGGAGTAAATACGATTTCCTTTTTTACAGCAATGGTGAGGTCATTCAGCCATATTTTGAAATTACACAGTGTTTTCCATTTGTATTTTTCCTTAGGGGTCATTCCATTCATCAACTTAATTGCGGATGTGATATTCACAGGGGAAAGCAGAAAACACTTGAGTCGTACAGCATGGTGTTGGGGGTTAGTGCAGAGGTATTCCAAACCAAAGCTTGAATGAACTGTCGAAAGAAAATAATGGTTTTCTAACCGAAAAGATATTAGTGCATGTTTAATAGGTGTGTCGCAAGTTATGTTTGTAAATAGAGCAATGTAATACTTTTTACTTCTAGTTGTCGAGTTGACCTTAGAAGACAAAAAGAAACCTAAACTTATAATTACAAGGTTCCTGGAAGTGGCTGGCAGTCAGGACGAAAACACATCCAGTTCCTGAAACGTTTCCTTCGTTCTTAAGTGCCCCATACACTCCAAGTTAAACTGTGCAGTTTAACTGTGTAAAAAACTGCACGAAAAACTAAACTGAATATTCTCTGGCACATCACAGGTTTCCCATCAGAATTGTCAGTTTTGTTGTCAGTTCTGTGTGTCTTCTTGTGTGTGTGACTATGGTGGATAAAAACAAGGTTGTCGTTTGCTATTTGCTAGCCACATCGGTCATAATGTTATCTGAAAAGGAATATATCATGCGATGCTCATCTGCTGAATGAATTGCTAGAAACGGAGTGCCTTGAGATGATGCCATCGTAATGTCGGCAGGTAAACTGAGGAAACTGTGGGATTCGCTGAGTGAACTGCGCAGTTCTCTGTGTGTGAAAGACGACTGGAAAAGATAGTTCTGTGGTCTGCGGTATTGCTTGTCAAAATTGCGCATTTTCCTCAATTTTTTTCCGTCAGATATGACGTCACACAGTAAAGTCGCTGAGTTTAATTGAGAGTGTATAGCACGCTTCATACACGAGCGAATGGCTGTTTGTATGACACTAGAATAAAGATATGAATTTCTTAAAGATAGTTTCGTCATCCACAGATATCGTGCATTTCATGGAGGAAAGATCCATAGAGGTATGAGACACTTTATTATTTTTGGTCTGTGACTTGGAATTATTCAAATTAAGAGAAGGCTGAACAAAACTGCCTTGTGATGAGCTGGATAATTAGTACTTTCCGTCACAATATTAACACGATCACTTTGAGGCTGGAGCGAATATTTGGCACACATGTTGTGGTTTGGAAGTATGTAGATATTTTAGTCAAAGATCGAAAACGAGAGATCATTTAAATGTCTAGGCGTGGCTTGTAGAATAGTATTACGATATACCCTGAAAGTATATATGTAGGGTGAAGACTAAGAACAAGTTGTTCGTGTTAAAGAAGAGTGTGGATTTCTGTGAACAAGGAACTAAAATTTTGGACTTCACAAAAAATTAAGACTTTATTAAATATCTTGAACGGGTATCAGTTTTCAGAAAGTACTCCGCTCCGTATTGTTACAACCGCTAATGTGGTAGACCTACCGAGTCGTAGTATGATAGTGTTACATGTAATGTAGGCCAAAATGCCACAGGGAATCTGAAAAAAAAATTACAGTGTATGTTCTATAGTTATGCTGCGGTTTTGTCCGATACTGTGTGCTCTAGAAATACAAGGAACTCTTCGTGTTGTCTCTTGTACTGTTGGCACTACGTGTATATGTATGGATGTTCGGAGATTGCACTAGATAAATAATACGAAGTGGGCTCAGAAGAGGCGAGACTGGAAGCAAACAGGCGACAAATGCTATTCGGATTGAAGGGAGAATGAGAGGGGAGGATTGAGTGGAGAAAGGGTGGGTTTGCTAGCAACCTCGACCAATTTGCATGCCATTGTATGACCCTGGCAAGTCTTTCGTCGTCTCAAACGAGGCAAGCAAGATAGCTATACGCTGTTTCAACCACTACCCTCTCCTCCAAGCTCCCATTATATTAACAGGTTCTGGTGCCACTGCTTTTCATTTCGCCCCGAAGCCGCGAATCGTAAAATTAAACTTTTCATTTGAACTTCTCGACGTTTTATTGACACTGAGAATAATTTAAGGCGGCGCTTCAAATAAACCACAAACTTGTAGTAAGCCACATAAGATGGGAAAATTAGGTCGGTGATCTGTACAGGGTAGAGAGGAGCGTCGGAGTTGGGGGGAGGCTGCTTGTAATTTTAATTCACAGTAGTTTTTACCACTAATTGAAATGGTAATTTGGTTTTTACCATGTGTTGGAATATGCCATATTTTCAATTTGTTCGACGATGTTAAATGAGGTTGTTATGACACAGGGTATCTGACTTTATAAGTGATAAGTGAAGTAAAGAAATGCAGGGGATGATCAATACAGCACAGCTGTAAAAGGTAAAGGTAAAGTTTTCCCGTTTCAGGCCCGGTGTGGCCCAGAGGGTGGGTAGAGGTATAGCTCTACTCTTCCATGACCGCGGCACTAGAAGGGTGTGAGTGGTGAGCAGCACGCCCCGGCCGCAATTTACCCCCGTGAAAGACCCGGTACCAATTGTACAGGAGGCTGGGTGGGCCCCGGGGCCAGTCGGTCGGAGAATCTCGTCTCCACCGGGATTCGATCCTGGACCGTTCAGCCCGTAGTAAGCCGCTATACCGACTGAGCTACCCGGCCCTCACAGTACAACCGTACAATGCTTTTTATTTTCCCGTGGAATAGGAAAAATTAAGGTTAGCAATAGCCAAGAATAACAAGAGGTAAATAGAAAAGGGAAAATGAAGGATAGAACTGAAAAAAAAGGGGAAAAGGAATGACGTATTGAAGGACGTGAAACGCGAGCAGAAGCAGATAGTTCCGAATGAAAGAGCAAATAAAGAAAGTGCGGTGGAGGGGAGTAAACATAGGGGTAGAGAAACCTTAGGACCGATAATTACTGAAATACCAGTACACAAAACCAAGTGTACGTGTATTATATTGATGCAATAATTGTCGAACTTTTGCAGGTCATCATCAGGCTAAAGGTTCGAAATTTATTTCACCAATGAAGTTAGTTGTGTCGATTGTTATTTACGTAATTATTAATTAGGAACACCTAGGAATATCCAACTTTAAAATTAGGACGGATGGTTTGGAGTCAGGAGCTATTTACTATAACGGAACTAAAGATAAACTCTTACATCCTTTAAAGTAGCGATAAGTGTTAGGAGGTGGGCAAAGGGCCTTGCCGAAGAGAAGCTGGTGCACATATTTATATTAATTTTAGTGTGTTAGGTTTCTGTTAATTGGAGCCTCTGAGTGGATATTTAGCAGACGACAGGGACGACTTTTAGAGGGGCCAAATTTACATCTGTCTGCTATTGAGTGTAAAGTGCCGTGGAATTTCTTAGAGTAAAGCATATTATCCATGAATCTTATGCTTATTGGACCGTACATCATTGTGATAGTTGAATAAAAGACCAACTTGATATCACTTGCTATTTTATTTCACCTCTTATGTACTCAACATGTTTCGGACATTAATATATCCATCGTCAGAAGCTTGCGACTGTGCTGTTGAATTACCACATCAGTCGTTTTGTTCTCGGTTCGTTGTGTGTTGGAGATTTGGTGCCGCTGGTTTTGAGTGGTGTCCGTGTTGCAGGCTGAAGCCTGCAACCAAATCTCCAGCACACAACGAACCGAGAACAAAACGACCGATGTGGTAATTCAACAGCACAGTCGCAAGCTTCTGATGATGGATATATTAATGTCCGAAACATTTTGAGTACATAAGAAGTGAAATAAAATAGCAAGTGACATCAAGTTGGTCTTTTATTCTTCAACATATTATCCACGGTCTAATCACCGTTGGATATGTTAAACAGAAAACACTTATTCCGTCTAACACAGGACGAGTTTATTTTATTTCAAACTGTTACCCTTACTTTGGATATGTTAATATGAAATCGTAAATGAAACAAGATTTTATCACGGGCATGAGTTTGACAGTATCGTTTTTGTAAAATTGTAATACATATGTTCATTTCTACTTATATGAAGTTTGAATAACTTTAGCTTATTAATATTCAAATTTACTATAATGCTGTCGCTGGTTCGATCCCAGCTAGTGTCACTGGAATTTTTCATTGAAATTAAATCCTTCCAATCGCAATATGGCCCTGGGGTCGACTCAGCCTCTAATAGAAATGAGTACCAGGAGCATATCCTGGGGGTAAAGGCGGCCGGTGCTTAAGGCTGACAACCTTACCACTACCCTGTGCCGTTGTCATGAAATCTGGGAACCTCAACTTCCTGGAATCCTCTGGGCCACTCGAGGCTTGTAAAGGGACTGCTTTTCTCTTTTTTACTATAATCCTAATGTCCGAGAAGACAAGGCTGTTTTCGGTAGGTGACGAGTTATGAAATAAGAAACACCGATTTCCGTACAACTGCTTTCAAAATACATTCAGTTCATTTGACCCCGTTAAAGCAGTTGTGTGTGTCCTCTCCTAAAATACAATTCCGGTCGTAACTGCGCTTATATCATGTGAGCTGAAACAAAGTGTCACAGAATTTACCATCACACACTTCTTTTTTACATTCGAGAAGTCGGAATTTTTCTTGTAAATTTATTTTGAAGCCCTGCATAACGTGAAAAGTATCCCCACGAATTGTCACATTGCAAATGAAAACAGCCACAATTTGCTTTTATTGTTGCTGTTTTGGTTATGTTGTTGGTGCAGATGCCGTAATGTCGGTTTGCTGCGGAGCCGGCACGGAAGAGTCTCATACTTTCATGCCAGAAACGGATGTGTGAAACTTTGCTGCGTACATAATGATGACGTATTGAAAGGTCCCTACAGTATGCATCATTGACATATTTGTGGGATTGCTATGGTGCACGGAAATTTTTGTGATTTGGGGGTTGTTACTTTAAATAATATAATAAAATAATTATATGTTTGTGGGCTTGCTACAGTATACATAAAAATAATAATAATTAATAATAATAATAATGTGATTTTAATGTTGTAGTATATATCCTAATTATGTAAGAGTGGGTTTGTTCCAGCGTAGACTATAAATGCAGACTTTTAAGTTTATTGTGGTTTATTTACAGTGTATACATTTAACGCACAATTACATATTATGATTACGTGAGTGTGGGTTGTAACAGGGCATATTACAATGCCATTAGTTTGCCTTTATTACAGTACATATTATATATACTTGAGTGTAACTTACAACAGGGCATATTATAATTACGTGAGTGTAGCTTACTATAATACATATTATAATTACGTAAGTGTAGTTTACTACAATACATATTATGATTACGTGAGTGTGGGTTGTAACAGGGCATATTATAACGCCATTAGTTTACCTTTATTACAGTACATATTATAT
>Ga0123357_10011342_pt1 | contig 11415 bp, 6 predicted proteins | sample TergutEmb28metaG_FD_89873 | JGI IMG/M metagenome (GOLD analysis project Ga0123357, IMG submission 89873) | Embiratermes neotenicus P4 segment gut microbial communities from Petit-Saut dam, French Guiana - Emb289 P4 | ecosystem: Host-associated > Arthropoda: Insects > Digestive system > Gut ...
GGAGACCTAGGTGTAGATGGGTGGATAATATTAGGATGGATCTCCAGGAGGTGGGATGTGGGTATGTGGACTGGATTGGGCTGACCCAGGGTAGGGACAGGTGGCGGACACTTGTGAGTGCGGTAATGAACCTTCGGGTTCCATAAAATGCGAGGATTATTTCTTGATTAGCTGCAAACCATTTAGCTTCTCAAGAAGGACTCTGCACCTTGGAGTAAGTAAGTAAGTTCAGGCCTTTATGTTCCCAATATATGAGATGTGCTATAATTAGGTGTGTTTAACAGTAATAATTATTGACAAAGTTGTATCAAACAAGACTGGAAAGGGCATACTCCATATTGCAGCAAATGTATTTACCAGTGGTTTTCTTTGAAGTCTATTTAGCCAAGAATGGGAATAATGAAATGCAAATTAGTGAAACTCTTCCATGTTGGATTTAAATAAGCTGCAAAGGGCTTGTGGCCTAAATGGCAAATTCAAGTTATAGTCCAAATGAAAATAGGCTTTATAAAAAAACTGATAAGGGTGAAAATTAGAATTGCTGAATAGTTTTTAATAGAAGCCTTCTATACTCAGTTTAATATAAATATGTAAAACAGTTTATGGCATATGTAGAAAAGTCCATTTATGGCCTTGTGTAGACTAAGCTTTATTATAGATCAATATGGTTGAAAATAAGAATTGTGTAATTACTTCTGGTGGAAGCTTCCAGTTTTTTATTTCAACAAAGTCTGTGAAAGATCTCATGGGATATGTGGAAAAATCAATGTATAGCATTCAGCAAACAGGGTTTTATTGTGGATCTGTTTGACTGAAAATGGGAATTTTTCAACATTTTTTTCTCTTAAGTCTCAAATGTCAGTGTTTATAAAAACCTTTCCTAGTGGGCAGGATGGTGATGATACAAGTAGCTCACAGATGGACAGACAGATGTAACTTCAAAATAAGTCTTTCTGTTTCCATGTTGTGAAAATCATTTAATTTGTAGCCTGCTTGGAAGCTATGAGAAATGTTTACAAACTTGTGGCTTGTAAACCTGAAAGGACAAGACCATTGCAGGATGCAGTGATAGATGGGGGATAGTTTTGAAGTGGATCTGAAATAAATAAATGCATAAATAAAATGGGAGGATGTGTACTGGTTAGTTCAGCTGTGATAGGCTCTTGTTAACCCAATAATAAATATTCATATTGCTTGAATTGTGGTGGGTGACTTTTAGCTTCTCATGAAAGACTCTGTTCCATGCAGTTCTGTTTGGCCTAAAATGACCAATTTCTGACATATTCATCAGTACACTATTTTACAGTTTATATTTATACCCTTTCACCATCTTTATACAAGCTAAACCAACATATAAGTACTACTACGAGTAATAGTAAAATGTGAAGTTTCCTCCCTATGTGTTTTGCATGACTCATTCAAGACATATGATCTTTCTTGTCTTCTTTAAATTATTTCCCCTTTTTATGTCTAACGATCTTCACTGTTATGCTTTAATTTTTGTTTTATGCTACCCTTTCTGCATTCTCATTTTGTATTCAATTCCCTTATTTTCATAGTACCAGTGACTACAAATTTGCACGAGGGCAGTTTTGAAATCGAACATATGATGTTGCGTGTTTTAGATTCTGGAGACGTGATGTTTTTTTAACTCATGCTACTAGCAGCATGTGAATGAGTTGGGCCATAGAGAATCAAAGTGGTTATCCATGGGATATTTACTGACCTGGTTGTGGTTTAGCAGAATCGGTTGTTTGAACTCAATCCAGGTTACCACCTCCAAGCAGGGTGGTGTAGTGAGTGACCCATGGTATGTGAAATAGAGGTGCTTTATCTCTGGTAGCAGTGACAGCAGCGTTACCCCAAACTGTAGAACGACTTGTGAGTCTGGCTCTGTCACTTGTGGCAACAGCTGTGTAATCTCTGAGTAGAATGGGTTACCGTTCCCGAAGATCTGGAGGTAGAAATCAAGTTTCAGTGGGCCTTGTCCATTGTCTTAGGTTTATTGAAAACACAACATTTTGGGAGTACAGCCACCCCATTTAACATTGTGTGTTTTAAAAGTACCTCAGACAACAAAAAGTGTCTAGCAACTTAAGGGTGTAATGAATCACCCAGTCACAAACATTTAAATAAATAATGAATGTGCCATAACAATTGCCTGTAGGAGATAAAAGTTGGGCTGAAAGTGGTTACAAACCTTCATTCATTCATGTAATTTGCTGCTACATTACAGGGTTTGTGATGGAAGAAAGTTTTAATTGGCCTTATGCATAACTTATTTCAGACAAATGAGCAATGTGTGCAGACTTTCAGTGGGAAACCTCTTGCAAAATGGCTACTTACAAGACCAAGACTGGAGTATCTTAGGAGAATTACATTCGATGAAGAAGAATCTGAAGGCTCTCTGAAGAGTCTTCAGGTTCTAATAACTGGCAACCATTCATTTAGCTAGCTTGTAATTAGCTAGTTCAGTCGCCAGATCAATAAAAACTCCTTGCACTGTCTGATAGCAAAGAATGTTACAAAGTGTATAATGTTGTGGTGCACCAATCACACTAACTTTTTATAGCACATCGTGTAACAGTGTAGCACATGGCACACAAAAGTGTGAAGTGTTGCTGAATAAACAAATGTAGGCAGGCGTTATTGTAAGCTCTCTCTGGGGTAAACAGTGTCAAGCTGTCAGGAACTTAATTCAGGAAAATATATATTTACAATTACACTGGTCTTAGTGCATGCAAATTGGAGATGAGGATAGAAGAAACACTTACTAGATGCACTAATGACAATGCAAGACAGTTCTTCCACAGGGCTTTCTCAGTAGCGAAAACTGAAGGGGTAGAAGACGTTCAGAAAACATTTCCCAACTAACAAAAAAAAATTCTGACTCGTTTTTAGAAGAACATGACAGTTCAACATCAGTAACGTTACTTGTTTCAATTATGAGCCGGTTGCATCTACTATTAAAGAATTGTTGTCCTGTAATCCATTTCAATATTATTCTAGTGAGGTTTCCAGACCAATATTGTGAGATGAGATAGCTCAGTCTGTATAGTGACGGGCTGGAGGTCTACAAATCATGTTCTATTTCTGGCAGGGGAAGAGATTTTATGTTTTCTGAAGTGCCCAGAATGGCCACACAGGCTGTAGTTAGTGGGTACCGGGGGTGAGGACTTCTATTCCGGCAGTTTATGGCTGGTTCGTGATGTTGTCTACTTTAGAGCTGAAGTTAAGCATGAGTGGGGCTGTACCTCCACTCCCGATACACCTTGCTGGTGTCAGTGGGTACAGTTTTACCTTTACTTTCTTGAACAGTATTTGTGATTAATTTTGTGGTTACATTCATAACATACCTACTTCTGGAAACAGCTGTCCCAATTTGTTTTCTGACAGGTAATGTTGGAAATGGGCTATGGCATTGGTGAGGACCAGTGTTAATTTGCACAAAGTCTTGAATTTGATGCCTTATTATTCATTAATCTATGAATTATTCATAGTTATTTACGCTCATCATCAAACATCGGGGGGTGAATAAATCAGGAATGGTGCAGTGGGTAAGCCAATAAAGTACATGGTGGAAACAGTAAATGTACATAAAATTTTTGTGGCAAAATTCAAAAAGAGAAGACCAGTTGGGAGAATGGTAGCTCTGGAAGATGAGTGTTAAAGTAGAACCGAAAGGATTTTAAGTGTTAGAATATAAATGCAATGGAGTAATCTGGCTTGGGAAAGTATTCCGTGGTAAACACATAAGAAAACATCAGGTTCCAAAATTTTTATCTGTTCAAATAAGACCCTGTATCATGGAGGTAATTTACTGGTTATTTCTGCTCTTTGTGTTTTATGAATCCATTAAAATGTTCTACAAAATGCCAAAACAGGCTTGTCATATACGGTTCACTCTCCATCTTACCTCAAAGAAGACAGCAAGCACTGCTAGACCATCTGAATAATTTATAGCACTGTCAAAGTTCCCATATGTCTGCTTGTATGTGACCATGTGCATCTGCAGTGGAAACCTGGCAGGCAACAGAGGTTCATTTTATTCACTGCAACTCGCTACACTGGTGCCACAACATGCACCTTTCCATTTAAATGTTTGGCAGCAATTGCATTGACACATATAAGAGGAAGAATAATTATTATTTTCTGGTGTCTGCTGGCCCACATCAGTTTATAGTGAATGTCATTTGAAACCAACATAGTCTAATAAAATTTTTCTACTGCTACACATTATGCCACTAAATCCACTGGCAACAGTCATGTGAAGAAAGGCAGAGGTGAATGTAACCACTGATTTTGTAGTGGCAGTGTACAGGTTTCAGATGCAAAATATATTTCAGTTAATATGACGTTCCTGCAAGAAGAAATTCAGGAAAGATTTGTTGCTGTTTGGCCGATCACAAGGTCACAAGTGAGAATAATTTACTGTATAGTAAACAAATCTGTCAGCATTTTCAGTGACAGAAATTGTGGGTGAATGGGACCCTGTCTGTAGTTGTGTTACTGCTCAATCGGAAGTTAATAACCCTGATATGAGATAAGTAAATTTTCATCCATCAAGCTTTATAAACCTCGTTTGTCACATAATGTATAATATTTAGTGCGCCATAAACAAGCAAACGATCATTTCTTTCAAGGTATTTTATATATTCTGTGAGCGTTGATAATATTTGGATGTCGGTACATGTAACTATAATGGAGCATGAATTAGTTTATAAACGTCCGACATTGTTGATTATTTTAAAAACAGGTATTTGGCGTACCTTCACATAAACCATTTTAGAGACATTGTCCCTGGAAACTACGACCTGAAGCAGACAGACACAGCCTGTATTTTTAAAGGCCTCAAGCATTTCATGACGGTATTGGTCGACATCATTATTATAAAATCATTAGTGCACTTTGTGGAGTCAGTTATATAGAGACTGTTTCCGGACACCTCCTTGTGTGGTGTGTTTCGGCTTGTAAGTTGTTTGTTAACAGTAGCGATAGTTTCGCCTAAAGATACATCACTTCAACGCCATTGGAGGCGGGATAGCATAGTCGGTATAGTGAGTGGAGTACGAGCTGGACGACTGAAATCGTGGTTCGGTTACCGGCAGCGGCGACTTTACCTGTACCTTTAGATCGCCATTTATTACATAGTGAGAGAGAGGGTCATTTTTTTTATCTGCCACTGCTTGTCGATTCGTGTATCATAAACGTTACCTACTTATCACTCGCCCACGCACTTTGAAACAGAGGCGGGAGGGGACAATATATATTTGTCATTTAAATTAATGGCCTTATATTGCTGATACATTTTTCTGAAGTAGTAAGTATATCATTGCGGAAACATGCGTGGCTTACATCGCCATTTGATGCAGTAAACTTTTAAGCCTGTATGGTTTTTTCTAAGTATTTTTCTCAGTTGTAATAGTACTTTTAAAGCAAGAAATTGCTTTCTTTGGGAATCGATGTGATTTCTGTATTAATATTTAGAATTTCCCATTACTGCCCTAGCAGGCAAGGATTCGCTCCTGTTCCATAGGTCCCAACCAGGCAATGTGCCACCTGAATCTGATTTTTAAAATGCTTCCTTTTTCCATCAGTTCCTTACGTTAGGTTGTTAATTGTGTCCTCACTCCCCACAGAATCGTTGTTGCCCCAGTGGAAATGGAGCTGATGGAACACGTAGTCGCCGATGAGGGGCCCTCCAGACAGCAATGCCGGGCTTGTCAAGTCCACCTGCAGCATCACTGAAATATTACAAAAAGGCAAGTCCAATCATAAATTTTCGTGGTACGAAAGGCTTATTGTCTCCAAAATGTTACTCCTTCTGACATTTGACCTGCATATAAAGTGTCTGGGGATAGCAGTCTCTCTAACTGCCCCACTCTCTATGTGCAAGGAATTCCCACAACAATTAATACTTTTTTGATGTTTTGCTGACCGTGCATCTCAGTATAATCTTAGTAATTAACCAACTTAATGCGCAAAATTTTGTTTTATAATAAGTTTATTATATGCCTCTACATGTTTCGAGCACTATATGCTCATCATCAGGAGGTGAAAATTGTATTATACAGCATCTGGTAGGTGGCCGTCCGGGGCGCAGGTGCGCACCGGACAGACACCTACAGGTGTGGTGATACCAGATGCTGTATAATACAATTTTCACCTTCTGATGATGAGCATATAGTGCTCGAAACATGTAGAGGCATAAAATAAACTTATTATAAAACAAAATTTTCATTAAGTTGGTTAATTACTAAGACCAAAATTAATACTTTATGTGTCCCCAAAATTTTGTGTTATTTAAGAGCACAAATGTGATGTGACGGTGGTGTGCGTTAAGGTACTGTCCTAGTGTTGGTATGGAGCAAGTGAGGAAACATACGAAGAAAATCCGTGATAGCTGGATCTGGAATTCAATATTTTTAACACGAATCAAAATATTTAGACCTTCTCCATATTGCTGAATTGTCTGCTAAAGTACTGACCGTTGATTCTTTCACGTTGTCGATATTTCTTAGAGAGGAACTTCACAATACAGTGGACGTGTTTTCAGGCCTGTTTGATATGCATTCACGTATCTAATGCGAAACATGTCACAGGATTTTTGGTTTATTTTAGGCACGATCGTCGCAACACAGAAGCTAACAACAAAACATAAGCAGAGTGAAGCTATGTTAACTCGGTTTGTAACGTCGACATTCAGTTCTCCGAACTGTGTGTCAGGAATTATGGCCACTGAAAACGCAGAGACCGGCTTTTGTTGCCTCTGTTGTACAGGGTGAACATAAAGTCTTTCCCTGATTACAAACATTTATTACAAGAAAACTGCTTGGAATAAAAACATGTTTTTTTTACCATTACGTGAGTTAGTTTCTAAAGTTTTGTATCATGTGTTTATTGTAACATTTGGCTTTTGGATGCAACATTTCCAAACAGGTGGATTGGAAGAGACGGTCCGACACCCTGACCACCATGATCACCAGATATCGTCCCCCTTGACTTTTTTTATGGGGTATGTTAAGGATAAGGTGTTTTCGACACCAGTTCCGGATATTACAAATCTGAAGGCAAGAATAACAGAGGCTTTTGCTACAGTAACCGAAGACATGTTGGAGAACACGTGGAGAGAAATTTATTATCGATTAGACGTTCTCCGTACATCAAAAGGAGCACATGTTGAAGTGTACTAATGCGTTGTAAAAAATCTTCTTGAATTACATTTTGAAAAAAAAAAATGTTTGTATTCCACGTACAGTAGTTTTCTTGTAATAAATGTTTGTATTCAAGGAAAGACTTTATGCTCACCCTGTACTTCATGCCCTTTTGTTTGACGTTAGATTAGGCTGTTACATAAAACTCTAATTGCAAACATTGTTTTGTGTGGGTGTGAAATTTGACCTCGTACCCAAAGGAAGGTGGTACGCAGTTGGTTGAGGCACGGTGCTACAAGCCGGAAGGTTGCGGGTTTGATTACCGATGAGGATATTGGAATTTTTTATTCATGTAATCCTCCCGTCCACAGTAGAGCCCTGGGGTCGACTCAGGCTCTAACGGGGATGGGTATCAGGGGGATTAAGACGACCAGTGCGTAGGGGTAACATCCTTGCCACTTTCATGTGCCAATTGTCTAGAAGTACTGGGAGCGTGAACCTCCTGGAGCCCTAAGGGCCTGTCCAGGCCTGTGTAGGATCGGTTTCCCCTAGAGGAAGACCGTAGATTTTGAAGGTGTGTGGGAGCAGGGTACCCTTCACCAAATATTATTAGAGTGATTGAAATAAAATGAATAAGGTGGGCGGTGCATGTTGCACAAATTACAAAAGTAAGAATTGCACAAAACCGGAGTCAGAACGCTGAAAGAAAGAACGCATTTGGGAGATCGGTTTTAGATGATAGGATGCTTTTAAGATGGGAAGCGTACGGTAAGTTTTTAAAATTGATGTGGTTCAGGACAGGGGCTGTGAACATGGTAACGGACATTCGGGTTTCTATAAAAGGTGAAGATTTTCTAAATTAGCTGAGCTCATGTTAGGTGGAGTAGTTTCGCGTATGGCCATGACATCTAGCATTTTATCCTTGTGACGTGCTTCCGTAATTTTTATAATGAGATCTGCTTCACTGCTGTGCCAAGGCCGCTTCACGTTCTACTCGTAATGGGACACATAATAAACCCATAATGGATCATCAGATATCATTTTGCGATCATCCCCGTGGAACGAATTCATCTCCTCATTCTAGGTTGTGTCATGACCCAGGCGACGGAACTTCTTACCACGTAAGCCTGGTGCAACTCCATTAACTATCCGAGTAGGACCAGACGATGTGACAAGGTTTATCTGAACCCTGCCACTCATCATTACTTGTGCTCCATACTCATATAGGCCTACCACAGTCACTGTGTGCGAAAGTGCATTACGCAGGCTTCAAATGCCTGGACTAAGATGAGAAATTTTGCTTTCAGGGGTATTTGCTGAAGGGGCATGAAATTAACGTTAAAATTAAAGCTGCATGGCAGTCTGTCCGTCATACTGCATGCTCGTGTATCTTTTCGATATATTCTCTGCTTTGAATGCTGAACAGAACTTCGCTAATTAATGTAGCCTGTAAGTCACAGAGGCCGATCCCTGTGACCGTACGGTCTAAGGCGTTGGTCTGCGGCCGCTTGATTGCTGGAATCGCGGGTTTGATTCTCGCTGAGGGCGTGGATTTTCGTCTCCAGTGTTTGTTGGGTGTTGTGTAAGTAGCGGCCTCTGCGAGAGGCTGATCACTATTTCAGAGGAGTCGTACCAGGTGTGTGTGTGTCTAATTGTGTGTGATCTAGAAACCTGAAGAATTAAGCGGCCGGGAATCGAGTAGGGCTGTTTCTCAACAGAAAAACATAAAATAAAAATTAAAACATGTGAAAACTTGTCTAAAATTTCCCGAAGTGACAGGACTGAGAACGGCATGTAGAACAACTTTGTGCCAAAAAAAAATTCTGTAATATCGCCATCATCTGAATCAGTCCAGTGAGTTTTGCTGCCATAAATCTGTCTTGCTTCTCAGGGGATGTTTATTTTCCTGCGTGCTAAGTGTGATCTTCGATTTTCTGTCGGTTGATTTGAAGGAAAACACTCGTTTGCGTTAAGGTTTGCTTTAAACACGGAAAACGACCAACCACACGGCGTGTACATACCGACGCTGGAAGTGTTGATATACACCACCTTGCAGTTTTACCTTGTGGAGTATACGTATAGAAGCTCGATTAGTCCTCAGAAGCGTTCTGTGCTGCATGGTTCACAGAATTTAACCGAAGCATCCATTGTCTAAAAGTTCTGGCACAGGCTGCAATATGACAGCCAGACTGTCTGGCCTCCACCTGACAGATATAAATTTGACCCCTTTACGTCACAGTGACATGATGAGATGGGAAACGATCTCCTAAATTATCAAGTGCCGAGCGCTTCCGCTCAAAGGAACTTGGGACTCGCAAGTCATCATGTCGCGGCTTTCGTGAGTGTATATCGGAGTTTTTGAAAGTGAATACACGAGTTCGGTGGAAAGATGTGATGTATAAATAAGACTATGAATGTTACAGACGATTGAAACTATTCAAGTACACATCGAGACATAAACAAGGCCTTCACACGCACGTAGGTCAATTCCTGTTAATTTTATTTTCCTGAGTTTTCCCCAAGCAGACGTGGCACAAGGACTCACACACACACACACACATATGTATATGCCTATGTATATGTATATGTATATGTATATATGTGTATATGTATATATGTGTATATGTATATATGTGTATATGTATGTATGTATATGTATGTATATGTATGTATATATATGTATTTGTATATATGTATATGTATATATCGGTGTGATACAATTTGGAAGTTTATAATTGCTGCCGGATATTTAAAATTTGCCGTAAGGAGAATATTTAGACTCAAGTTCGAGGCAGTAACAGTAGTCGAAGGAAAAAAATGCACAATGAAGAGTCGAGTAATTTTAATATTCTGTAAATATTATTAGGATGAAGAACTCAGGGAAAATGAGTTGAGCGCCGTATGGGGTATAAAAGGAAGACCTACAAAATTTTAGAAAGTAAACCGATTGCAGGCCAATGCTTGAGCTACCCTAGTCCTTAAGTGAGGGAATAATATTAAAAGTAACCGTAAGGAAGAATGGGAAAGGGACTTGGGCAGCATTGTCTGGTTCATTGTATGGATGAGTTGTGGATCGTAGTGGACGTGGTCGTGAAAAGTGGTGTAATATGAAGACTATCAAACACAGCATAGATTCGTATATCAGGTAGTTCAAATATTAATGGCCAGGGAAGCCCTTAATTAAAATATGATTACGTGCCTTAAAATGTCCAGTATACTACAGATATAATTAACAGTTTATGTATTATTTGTGTTGTACAATTCCGTTATATAGTAAAATATCGGTATAATACCTTGTATATTCAAGCATTATAAATGTATATATTGATTCAACTTGCTGTCCATTCATAGACTACAAGACTGCGTTGGAAGCTGGGGGAATTGACTTTGAATGTATAGACTGCTGACTGAAACTGCGTTTATGGTATTACCGTACCTATGTCTTACTGTACCTATATCTAAGGAAGTGTACTGCATTATCAATGACATATAAATTTTTAATTATATCTGTATTCTATTAGATGTTTGATGCGTGTAATCACACACTATTCCGATAAAGGGGGCACTTGATATTGAATTATAAGTTTTAACCAATTTACTTGCATCTCGGTGATGTGTTTGTTGGTTTTGTGTCTTTTATCTAGCGTTTAACAACACCAACTTTACGCAATCTCAAGCTATGGTAATTAAACTGGATTCCATAAAAGGCGAGAAAGTTTTGATTAACAGCGATTGTTTTTTTCTTTTCAAGGTTTGCTTTTCTGCCTAGACTTCAAATTATTGCAGTTTAGAGCCCTAAATACATGTCATACTCGTGTTCTCCCGCATGCGGTGTTTCCACAACATGTGTCTTATTTTCCTCCCAGTAACGCAGCTTTATAGACTCACCGGTATGGCCATTATTGGTGAGCGTACTTCTGATTGGCAGTCTGTTGAAGCCGCGAAATGCCAAGGGTGGCAAGCGCACTGGTCTCACGAGATGTTCCTCTATGTCAATTGGAGACTGGAACTTTCCGGCGCACGCCGGATACTCATCTGCCCAATGATCGGGACCTGTGGCACACACGGGATAGTAAGTTACAGTTATCCACACACACACACACGCACACAAACAAACAAACAAACAAACAAACAAACAAATGGAAGACTCGCTGTAACACACACATGTATATATATATATATATATATATATATATATATATATATATATATATTTCTCTCTCTCTCACTCTCGCATTGTCTTAGATTATACACACACACA
>Ga0123357_10011343_pt1 | contig 11415 bp, 3 predicted proteins | sample TergutEmb28metaG_FD_89873 | JGI IMG/M metagenome (GOLD analysis project Ga0123357, IMG submission 89873) | Embiratermes neotenicus P4 segment gut microbial communities from Petit-Saut dam, French Guiana - Emb289 P4 | ecosystem: Host-associated > Arthropoda: Insects > Digestive system > Gut ...
AGGATTTTTATTTATAGATAAATTTTGTATAGTTGCTGTAATATGACGAGTTCTATATCCAAAAGTCATTACTGACATGTACTGGATTTTACGGAACTGAAATGAAAATACAAATACAAATACAAGTTCAATATCCTTTAGGTATGTACCTTGTATGGATTTGACGAACGCTCAATAAATACAAATACAAATATAAAATAAGCCCATTTTGGCCAATTTCCCATGAAAATTGACAGTCCTAGAATATTTCTGTTATCTACAGCAGGATGTGATGCTGTGTGACAACAGAGTGGAATCTTTTTTACCACTGCAATAAAAACCAAATCTCACAAGACTATCCACGTCTTATTTATCAGACTACTGCACTGATGTAGATTACATTTATTACAGAGGTAGAATTTTGTGTATGTACAAACTGCCAAAAATATATGGACCTAAAGAGCATTACATAGCAAAGGCCTGGACAAAAAAAAAAACAGTGGGAAACTTCATAATTTGTTCTCTTAACGAGATGTTCAGGTGATTAAATCAGCATGATTGTGATGGGGGGACAGGTGCACACCCATGGAAAATGAGAAGTGCCCACAAAATATTGATCAAAAAGCCTCATAAGAAAAGTCAACATGGAGAACCTGGATGGGAATATAATATTCAAAAGGATTTAAAAATAAATTGTGGTTATGGATGTTGATGGGGTAGCTGGCCCAGAATGTGGTTTAATAATGAACTACTGTAAGCAGTTAGGAACCTTCAGGCTACATAACAAAAGGAAGTTTCTTGATCACCTAAGTATCAACTTTTCATGCACTACTCTGCTGTTAAGACAGCAATGCCATGGGGAGATTTCATTTTTGTCCACAATCCATGCAAGGTGGAGGTTATTCCTACATTTATTTAAGCACCATATCATGGAGACGTGTGAGGAAGTGACAGTGTAACTCCATGCATTATTAACCTCAGTACCCAATAGAGTTGAATGGTCAGTTTTGTGTCCTGTCCACTTGACGACCAGAGAAATAGCCCCTGATACTGGCTGGGTGGGCCCAGCACTGGATGCTGTACACAAGAGAAGAATCTCTGGCCCTGCCAGGAATCAGAGCAACTTATCATGCCCATACCTATTCAAAAGGACACTAGATGGAATGGAATAATAGCTCTTTTGACACAAATGAAAACTTTAATATTATTTAACGTAGTTACATGCTTTGACCTTGTAAGGTCATCTTCAGGCTAACATTAGAACATCTAAAAATATATAAAATTGCAAGCACTAGAAATGAGATCTCATTTTTACAAATTAGGTCTCATGTTGACATGCAGATTAAGATGCCAGTTAAAATAGGATTAAAATGGATAAAAAATTGGGGAAGCAATATGTCATCATGGCCTAAGGGGCAACCAGGTCACTCTGTTGTTGTTCTACGGTATGCAGGAGACTGTGTGGTATGCTCCGCTCTCAGATGACGGTGTACCATAGTGAGTTCAGGCCAATTCAGCCGTCGTGCATCATACTTACAGCACAGCTTGAGGAGTACTGCAACCATCACAATATCTCACTCCATTTTGACATTCAGAGGACCATGCATCATGATATATTATTATAACAAAACCAATGCACTAATTTCTCAAATTTATTTTTGAAATGGAACGCTACATGTTTCGGACAGTCTCTCTGTCCATCATCAGGAGTCCAGCACTGTACACACAGCAATAGGTATGTCATACAGGTTTTGCTGACTTCATTCTAGTGGGATCAGGATGGAACTGGTTTAGTTGTGTTGCTCAGCTCGGCAACACAATTAAACCAGTTCCATCCTGATCCTGCTAGCAAGCATATACCTACTGCTGTGTGTACAATGCTGGACTCCTGATGATGGACAGAGAGACTGTCCAAAACATGTTGAGTTCCATTCCAAAAATAAATTTGAGAAATTAGTGTATCTCGTTGGTTTTGTTATAAGAATATCTCACTCTATGTTAAGAGGGGGTTTTCAGTATAGGCATACTATATGGGATACCTGGTTTAAAACTATATCAGAGTGTCCTTTGATCTATATACTTTATTATTACATACATATATGTATATATATACATAATACATACATCATAACTTGCATTTTTAACCACTTGTGTACAACCAGTCCAATATATACAACGTTAGTTTACATTAGATTATAACACAGCCTTAGAAATTTCTGAGGTCTGGTCACTACAGAAAGAAGAGTAATGTAAATGTACAAATAATAACCTGAGCTTCTAGCTTTGTTCTCTGCTATGTCCTTGTCCAGTTTTAAAGACAAGGCAACAAAGCTGCAATGCATACTGGAAAAATGGAGGGTGCTCTCAGCTGTATCTTTTAAATACTAATACTATCACTCCCCTGTTATAATCTGACATTGGCCCTGTATTACAAGAAGATTTAAAATCACTTTCATCTGGACGAATTTGAAACAGGTTTCTCTACTGTTACAAGTCAGAGGTAGTCCATTTTCTCTTCCACATACACAAGAATGAATGAAATAACACAAAAAAATAAAAAATGCAAATAAGTGAGTTCAATGTACAATTTTTTACAGATAATTAATCTTCTTGTACACAATTAAGACATCAAAGACATGCAGATTCAGCTAAAGGTAACTTAACACTTTTATTGAGACTTGAGTTTTTTTATATTGTCAAATACATAGTTCAAACTGTTTTGTTTCTATCCATTTGTTTCCTTGTATGCTGCTCAACCACCATTAGCCATTTCTAGTGACAGACACATAAAAAAACAAAGCATGAACAATTTTTTGGAGCATCTTGTCTCATTGTGTAAGAAACTATCTCAACAAAAGGACATTTTTTGAGGCTGATGATACGTAATAAAAAAATATTTTACTTGTGCCATTTTTAAAACTGTATGTAAATGAATAAAATGTAACTTTCACTAACACCTTCATACAAGGAATGCAACTATAATAGGGTCAAGTATGACAAAACAAACAAAAAATTTATTTTGTATGGATGGTAGTATTGCAGGGCACAATCATAAACATACAGTCCCTTCTACGTGCTGGACAGGCAACAGTATTCTAATGAAATCTGAATCCAAGGTACAATTTAATTCCTGGTATGTATTTGAACATTTATAGCAGCATAATACTTAAATTTGGATATATTTGCTAAATTCTGGTTTTTATAGATTAGGAATATCTAAAACATCCTGTCATCTCAGTTTACATATTTGTTTATTTAATCTGGTATGTTGCAGAGGAACCTGTCACTGCCATCATCTTGTTTCTCTTGAAATGATGAGTACATATCTACCAGAACACATATCATCACATCCCACAGGAAAAGTATCTGCTTATTTACCACAATGAAAAACTTAAATCTTGCATATGTATTCCCTGTTTACTTATCACTGACTGCAATGGATTACACTGTACATTGTGAATGGATATGATTAGTGGCTAATAAATCAGAAAGGATCTTGAAGGAAGACAGCAATGTTCCCGCTGTCCAAATACTGGTACCATGAGACCCATCAGATAAACCAATAATATCTACTATTTACAATTGCAGTGTAGCATCTGGCAACATTTTAAATACAGACCTTCAGTTTAGGCCTGGTACTTCAATGAATGCATATAGTTTTAAATTAATGTTTATTGTAATTGCAAAGCACAAAAAATCATTTAATTTTCTTTATTATTGAGTGAAACTGTAACAGAAACAGAAGACCGTGACTAAAAAGTATTATAATGGCAGAAATGCTGAACTGTATGACTCTCAAGGATTCACCTATACTCATTCTAATCACTGTGCACTAAAATGCACTCTCAACCGACTATTTTTCTATAACGCTGTGAATCCATATGCACTTGTAGCAGAATTTGGGACTGACGCCACAGTTACAACACCAGTTTGCGTTAACTGCTGATGAGTGGCATAGCTACCAGGTGCCGCTGCAGTCAACTGGTAAGAAGTGTATGTGCTGTCAGCAATTGTGCTGACACTTGTTGGTGCGTGAATTATCTGCGACACAGGTGTAACAATAAATGCCGTCTGCTGCTGGTGGGACAATCCGCCCGCTTCTTGTTCTACAACAACTGGTATAGCAGTAACCTGCTGTACCTCACCATTTGCAGTGATAATAGTAGCAGACTGCTGATCCTGATGTGACACTGCTGTATCATCAACAATATTAACTGTATCATCACCCGGAAGCTTTGCTCCTTGTTGTGTAACTATCTCTACTTCAATGGAAGTGTGGTTCCCAGTATTGCCTGTTTGTTGCTGCTGCTGTTGATGTTGTTGTTGTTGTTGCTGCTGTTGTTGTGAGTGGTTTCCTGTGTTTAATGTGGGCTTATTGATTCCACTTTCAACTTTGCAAAACTTGACATGTGGAAACTGTTCTTTCATGAAATGCCTAAATGTTGAGTATCCCATAACTTTTATGGATGGTTCAAAATGTTCACAATATTCACGGTATGCATTGTGAATGGTCTTCCTTGTGATCTCTGCAGGAAGATATAATGGTGGCGTTTTAATTGCTGATTTAGATTTGCATTTTGTGGTATTAGCATTTGCTTGCTGAGATGCAGTATTCTGATTTGAATTGGATCCAGGAGTGTTGCGCTGAATGAAATTACGTAGGAATGAAGTAGCATGGCGATATATGTCCAATGAAAATGTATTGTGAGGCTTCTTCCCATGGTTCCCATGGATACGAGGAGCTACTCCATGAGTCATAACATGTTTTCGTATCCTCTTAAGCTGATAATGTGTACAATTCTCAAGGTACAGGAATGCATCTAAACATACCCTTCGTCCTTGGAAGACATACTGTGCCCTAAGTCGACGTCTTTCTTTATGCCTTACTGTTTCCTCTGGGTTTGTCAACACTGCCATCGTAACCCCCATGAGATACATGTCATGCTCTGCCTTGGTCAGTTCAGCAATGTTCAGTCGGTGTCTGTACACATACTCAGGACTCAGACCCTTGAAGCAGTTCTCCTCCTGGCATTCACAGCCTTTCTCAAATCTTTCTCTCACTTCTTGAGCATTTTCCTCCAGATGTGAAGGTGCCATCCCTGCAGCTGCTGATATTGACACCTTACTCTTCTTCTTGGGAATTTCTGTCTGCTTATCACCTGCTTGTCTAGTAGTCTTTACAGCTTTCTTCTTTACATCCAAGAGTGTGACTGCTTCTTGTTGTGGCAGTTGTGATTGTTGTACCAGTGGTGGTGGGGGTTGAGGTGGTGGCAGTGGTGGTGGTTGTGGTGGCACTGGCGTGGCGTATTCCGTTACATGGCCGTTATTGGTCTGTGTGACAATGCTGATTGGTTGTTGAGCAGTCAGATGTTGATGCTCTAACTGAATGGCATGTCCGTGCCATATGACTTGTTCTCCAGTGAGGGTTGTGAACTGTGGAGTCATCTCATGCATGTTTGTGAATAATGCTTGGTGAACTGTCGTGACTGGTGTGTGCCACTGCACCACTCCAGCTGCATCTTGTGTTTGTTGATGTACGGCTGAGTTATTACCAGTCTGGGCAGTACTGACAGGATCCTTGGAAGTTACAACCACTACCTGCACAGAAGAAATATACAATTTACATGATGTCCAACAAAACACTTGCAAATTGTGGGGTTCAAAATGAATAAACTTTGTAGGTATTAAGAATGATGACGTCAAGACACTGGCACTCCTGCTTTATGTTTGGCAAGTCCCAGGTTCATATCTCGACTTGGAGACTGGCCATAATGATACAGTGTCTTGTTATATCCCTCAGCCCCTTCAAGCAAATTTTAGGACAGTACTTTAATGCAGCGATTAAAATGGGCAGGCCATGTTATTCGTATGGAGGAACAGAGCCCTACAAGAAGAGTTCTCGTTGCAGTGGTAGAAGGAAGAAGACAGAGGTGCAGGCCAAAACTAAGATGGGAAGATGGTGTGACGGAAGATGCGGGGAAGTTGGGGGAGAGAAATTGGAGGAATGCTGCAAGGAATAGGGACAGCTCGCAGAAGCATCTGAATAAGGCCTTGGCTCAAAAGGAGCTGTTGTACCAATGATGATGATGATGATGATGATGACTTTAATGCAGGCTACTACCATTTTCTTCTACATTCTCCCCCATTCATTATTCACTAACAATCCTACCATTTGATACTATATAGTCTGAGTTCTGACAGCATGACTATACAAACCAAGAACAAAACAACACAATCTTTTCAGCAAGTATGATGATGTACACCAATTATATCTTAACATGGCATACAGACGGTACACTCATACAGTAATGCTGGCACACAAAATAAAGAAAATTAATTCAGCTTTACTCAAATTAAACCATACCAGTTTCTCTTTCCAAATATTTTGATATTGACTGAAAACAATGCACCTTTCTGTGGTGAAAGGAGTAACGCCAGAGTAATATGCTACAGGAGGTGATGTGCTACACATTCCACATTTTAACCACAACAGTAATTCTTTGCAAATGCTTTTACAACAGTTTTACACATTCCATGTTCCATGCGTTAATCAAATGTACACAATTTTTTAAAAAGACCAAAAGTATACATTGATGTATGACTGTAATGTTATTAAATGGTGAGAACAAGAAAAAAAATACAATTATAATGTGTTGAAATCACTCCACAGTTGCGTGATCTCAGGCTTCTGCTACCAAGTAGATGAGAACTGCAATCTTCTTGGTTATAACACAGCAAGTAGTGGTAATTTCTTACTGATATTTTGGGACAACCTATTAGTCCTATCTTGATAGGTTGTCCCAAATTGTCAGTAACAAATTACCACTACTCGCTGCGTGATAACCCAGAAGAGCGCAGTTCTCCCTCCACAATTATTGCAACACTCTAACATCTCAATGGAATACAGGTGGCTCAGTCAACATAACTAAACCAAGGCTGGATGACCTACAAATTGAGGTGATTCCTGGCAGCATCAAGAGAATTTTATCTTCCACACCATGTTTGGGCCAGCTCTGAGGCCCCTCTAGCCTCCTGTCCACTGGTTATCAAGGGTTCATTCCCAGGAAAAAAGCAGCCAGGGTTTGCAGCTAACCACTCACTTCCATCTAGGAAGAAGGTTAAGAATGTGTGATGCCGTACCTCCACTTCTCCATGGCTGGTGCTTAATGAAGCATACAGGCAAATAAAGGAACCCCAATACAGGCTTATTACAAGCCCTTATGGTTCCAGGAGGTTGAAATCTTAGATTTCAAGATAATCAGCACATGAAAGGGGTACAGTTGTCAGCCCAGTGCACTAGTCCCCTTTACCACCCAGGAAATGGTCCTGGTACTTATTTCTGTTAGAGGCTCAGTTGACCCCAGGGCCTTAGTGCATCATGTGACATGAGAGTTTCTAGTTTTCTACAGTGGTGTAGCTGAAATATTCATTTGTCACATAGGCACTAGCCCATTAGCAACGCTGATACAGGGCACAAGCAATTCTAATTTCCTTTAACTACGCCAAGCCATTATGACTTGGCATAACATAACCTAACCTAACCAAATGAAGCCAAGCCAAACCTAGGCTGGACAAAGCACTGTTGCACCAAAAGTCGCTGTGGAATATGGAATATGTGGGGACTCCATTCCGGGAATAAATGCATCGATTATTTGAAAGTTGTTTTCCGAAAAATACAAACCTGTTGCTGGTGATGTGGGTCTAATTCATGACCGTGTTTTTCGACTCGTTCAACGGACAGAAGAGAATGGAGAACCTCACTTGCTTCCTTCTCAGCAGCATCAACCCTTTCCATCTCGATATAACCTGTAATGTTGCATAAACAAAGGCAATGGATTGACTGGAAGCATTGGGACACTTTTCTTGTAATTAAACTTCTCGAAAATCGTAGTATTTTTACTCGAGATACATGCTTCATAACAGGCATTTTTCACATGTGTGGGTGCAATCCAATGCATAGCGTATTTTAGCTAATATTTTTCAATTCTGAGCCTTATTGTCAAGCAAAATGGTTCAAAATGGCAAGACAGTTGCATATGACAAACAAAACTGGGCTCTATGTCCGTGCAGAGCTAGTGAGACAATTTACCTGTTATCGTCGTCTCCCACAAAACTTCAATCTTCCGGTACGTAAACTTTTTCCAGAATCACTTTTCCTTATCTTCAGCACAAACCGAATTATTCCTGCATCGATAAAGACGTGTTATTACGTGTAAATGTAGTCAATATTACAAAGCCAATATGGCGTTCCGAAAATAACGAGGAGTCCTTCGCAAATTCCGTAGGTGGTTGAATCATGTTATTGCACGAAGAAGTATAAAGGTGCACACATTAACGGCATAAAATACTTAATATCTAATGCACGCACCAATATGGTTTAAAACAATATACAGAATTATAATGAAATAATAATCTTCTTCCAATAATTGCGCATTACAACTTTCACTTTTTCATGGGTTCGTTCAACTTAGTACCTGTTCAATAAACTGGTCTACGAGGGGACTAACATGTACTCTGTGGTGTACCTTCGGGAGGTTAACCCGCGAAATTTAAAATCCCAAACATTACAGAAATTACCTGTGAAGGTTTTTTTTAAATGCACTTGCAACATACCTGTAGCACAGTAGCGATGGCATGGACAATGACACTGCACATTTATCGGCCTAGAAGTTTTCATTATTCACAATATGGTAACTTTTTATGCAACCGAAGAACCTTTTCTCCTACTGACTAAGGAAGAAATTAACTATTTCGTTACCAAATCTTGTTCTTTAATTGACGACAAGTAAATTACAGAACATATAAAAGTTAAGAATAAGCTGAAAAGGGGGAAAATATACGTAAAATATATCTACGGATTTCTTGATTTTAGGCAACAAATTTTCAATGTGAAACGTGGACAGAAGGCAATCACAGCAAATATTTTCACCATGTAACAAATTCGCTTATTATTTTACTAGACCCGATATACAACACCTAGAGCGGAAGAGAGTACACGGAAATCGATAAAACGTCTGGTTTCAGTCAGTTTCCTGACAGAGGGTGTGATATTCAAGTCATGGGCGTTGTGCATTCGTTTTGTTAATGGTATTTTTTCTCTTCATTAACTCCAACGAAACTAAGTTAAACAGTGTAAAATATCTGATAGTTTAAAACGTAACAGCCTGGTGTCTGACGATTCGTAATTCCGACCTGCACATCAGTACACTGGACGTCAGCAGTGTCATCCCTACTTCAGGGCCACTAGTGATTATTGACTTTCCCACCTTACTGCATGCGACGAGGCCCCTAATAGAACATATCCAATCGTATCAAGAGCAACACACGTGGAATGTAATTATTTGACCAAAAATAAACACGACCTTGAAAACGAACGTACAATTTCTAGCAATATTTATAGCTTGTTGTTTAATATTAGCGACGACGTCTTCACTATACATTTATGTTGGGCGATCGTAAATAATAATTTTTCCTTGGTAAATTACCACGTATTTCGCAGCATGACGTTTTGAAAAAAACGTAAGTATTAGCAGTTGTTAGGTATTTTTAGGAGTGGTAGAAACGTTACAAGAAAAAACCAGGTTAACTCAGTATTCTTGTTGGTATATAACTTGAATGAGAATGCTTCCTTGTAAACACGGGTTCATGCTTTTCTTTTTCTAGCTACAATTAGTTACTGGAATGTTCATTATCGGAATGATATATGGCTATTTACCAGAATGGAGGTGAGTTTCTGTATCGCTAGACAGTGCGCTGATATTGCTTTGGCTACGTTTAACTAATGTGGGCAAATTACTACTTGACTGGTGACGTTCCTCCACAACGCGCACTGCACTTCTTTTGAATTGTTCAAGTAAACTGTCGATAGGCGTTTCCACTTTATGTGTCTGATTTCCCGCCATATCGCCTGCCACTTATAGACGCTATCACATTTTAAGAAAAGTCACACCCACTGCATTCAACCGCACACCACACCAGCAGCAAACATGGCCCGCCATGTTTGTACTGCAAAATCGGAGCATGCGCACTCAAGTCGATCGCGACTGTTAGCGGTGTTCGACCCCTGTCGCGAGGAGAGGGTAGTGATTGGAAGACAAGGAGGGGAAATACACACACACCGGTGTTATGTGGATATTTGTGTACATGCAGTCTTCGGTTATTTTTATTTCCCGCAGTTACGGTGTGTGTTGTGATGCTATTTCATTGGTCCAGTAGTTCAAGACGTTTCGACGAACCGTATTGCCTTCATCTTCAAAGTTCAGCAGTCCGAGAAGAATTCGAAACGCCAGTAACAACTCGCCAACGACAAAGCGTCACATCCCAAGATACGTGCATATTCAGGAACGCCGCTGACAGAACCTCTAATTTTGGTTATCCTATGTTTGTATGAAAAAAAAATTAGGAAGATTTACGGTTCAATAAAAATGAAGATGGGTGTTTGATAATAAGAACTAATGAGGAAATAGATTTGCTAATCAAACGTGGAGATATATTGAGATATAGAAAGGCACAGAGAGTAGATGTATTGGGCATGTTATAAAGAATGGATAGAGGAAGGATGGAGAAAAGAATCTTCTTAGATGACATCTTCCATTGCGTATTTATCAATTAAATTTTTGTTTTTATTATCCGACGAACACAGCTATATAGACGTTTTATATTTGGTTTATTTAATATTACTAAAAAGACAGTAAAGGGGAGAGGCCTCTCCTTACAAGAGTCTGGTAACATAGCCTATACATCCAGACCATGTTGCTTATTAATCCTTTTTCTAAAAAAATAATAATCATTATAATTTTTTATAGCAACTTTATACCTGTTGTTTGTAAGGAGAGGGCTCTCCTTTTTGTCTTTTTGTGTATTCATATCTTCCCTGATGATGGCTGATCTGGAGAGTCGAAATATATGGCAATATTAAATAAATCAAATACACAAGATCAATTTTGTTGTGTTTGTCGGACAATAAAAATAAAACCTTTAATTGAAAAGAAGAACCAATCGCATTAAGACTGCCGGGCAGACCAAGGGTAAGATGGGAGGTTGATGTCCGACAGGATCTGAGGAAACTGAAGGTTCAGAATTGTAGTAAAATAATTATGGATAGAGGAGCGCGGAAGGAAACTGTTCGGTGACAATAGTGACAGAGTTGTAGTGGCAAGAGAAGAGGAAGAATGCGTAATCCTTACCGTTAGTAACTGATGACTGAAGTGCACGTTCTGTTCGCAACTGACAAGAAACAAAACAGAGATTAACAAACACCAACAATATAAAATTCAGTGCTGTGTTGGTTCGGTCACTCACACACACGCCACACACACACACACACACACACCACACACACACCCACACCCACACGCACACACACACCCATACACACCACACACACACCACACACCACACACAACACACAAACACCACATACACACACACACACCA
>Ga0123357_10011345_pt1 | contig 11414 bp, 11 predicted proteins | sample TergutEmb28metaG_FD_89873 | JGI IMG/M metagenome (GOLD analysis project Ga0123357, IMG submission 89873) | Embiratermes neotenicus P4 segment gut microbial communities from Petit-Saut dam, French Guiana - Emb289 P4 | ecosystem: Host-associated > Arthropoda: Insects > Digestive system > Gut ...
GAGCACTATATGCTCATCATCAGGAGGTCAAAATTGTATTATGTAGGTGGCCGTCCCGTGCACGGGACGGCCACCTGCAGGTGTGACGATACCAGATGCTGTATAATACAATTTTGACCTCCTGATGATGAGCACATAGTGCTCGAAACATGTAGAGGCATATAATAAATCTTATTATAAAACAAGAATTTGTGCATTAAGTTGGTTAATTACAAAGATTATACTGAGATGCACGGCCAGCAGAATATCAAAAACGACCACTTGTTCTGGCACTAGTAGTAATGTGTGTTTCTTCCACCTGTCATCCCCCACATATGCCCGCTACATTTTCCCGGTGTCTAGAGCCGTAACACTGAGTTACGAGCTGTATGTTGTGTCTCGTAAGTGCCAGAAAACGTGCATGAGATAACTAGAATTGGAGGCAAGAATAACTTTCAAAAATGTATTTGTGTTGTTTATATTTTGTTACTCCCACACCCTTGATGGGAATGGGAAAGGACACCCCCCCCCCCACCCAATTAAGCCTGTTGCACGACTTCCGAACATTTTTTCATTCAGGAACGAATTATATACAAAAGGGGGGGGGGGGGGGGCTGCCTGTCTGTAGTACAGTGCAGAATAAGATGCGCTCGCTGCAGGTTGTTGAGTGCGAAAATTACGGAAGACGTTTGCGGGGTCGCGAATAACAGTCGTTCTCGAGTGCATGCCGGACCTGGTACAGTTCTGATGCAATGTTCAACAAATCTACCACTCCTCTTCCTGTCCGTCACGAATGAAGAAACGAGACCGGCGAGAGGCCAGGTCTTTTATTCTTGCATTGACGTTCGGGCCAGTGTCTTTCCTTTAAGTTCCCCTACACGTATGGAATAATAAAATTCTTAGTAATTAACGGACTTAATGCACAAATTCTTCTTTTGTAACATGTTTATTATATGCCTCTACATGTTTCGAGCACTATATGCTCATCATCAGGAGGTTAGAGTTGTATTGTACAGCATCTGGTATCATCACACTTGTAGGTGGCCGTCCCGTGCACAGGTTGAGAGACGACCTGTGCACGGGACGGCCACCTACAGGTGTGATGATACCAGATGCTGTATAACACAATTCTGACCTCCTAACGATGAGCACAATAGTGCTCGAAACATGTAGGGGCATATAATAAACTTATTATGAAAGAAGAATTTGTGCATTAAGTTGGTCAGTTACTAAGATTGTACTGAGATGAACGGTTAGCAAAACATCAAATTAACCAGCTTAATGCACAAATTCTTGTTTTACAATAAGTTTATTTCATGCCTCTACATGTTTCGAGCACTATGTGCTCATCATAAGGAGGTCAAAATTGTTTTATACAACATCTGGTAACGTCACAGTCTGTAGGTGGCCGTCCGGTGCACAGGTTGAGAGAGAGGACTGGTTGGTAATGTCATGGCACAGGTTGAGAGAGGACACTCACAGGTGTGATGATAATAGATGCTGTATAATACAATTTTGACCTCCTGATGATGAGCACATAGTGCTCGAAAAATGTAGAGGCATATAATAAACTTATTAAAAAACAAGCATTTGTACATTAAGTTGGTTAATTACTAAGATTATAGTGGATGCACGGTCAGCAAAACATTAAAAAAAAAAAGTAAATTATATCTTCTCAAATCCCGTCAGGGGCCAGTGATGTTTGGGAGTCGGTGTATCATAGTCTGTGTAGTGACTAGGCTGCCTTCTGGACGGTCCGGGGTTGGAATTCCGACGTGGGCAACAGATCTTTGTCCTCACACGAACGTCCGTACCGGTTCTGGATCCCACTCAGCGTCCGGTTCATTTGGTACCGAGGTTTATTTTTCGGATAAAAGCGGCCAGTACGTGAAGCTGACCACCTTCATCTAGTGCCGAGGGTAAGAATGAGTGGAGCTGTACAGCTGCTGTGGTTATGGACTAGCCTGTCGTGGACAGGCACGTTATGGAATGTCGTTCTTGTACTGTGGTTGGCTGTACAGCTGCAGGAAACATGGCTGCTGGCTGGTCACATATGCAGACTCTCAGATGTAGCATACGGCGTTTTGTAAGATGTTTTAGCTGAGTCAAGACTCTACGTTATTTTAAAAAGCAATGCATACGGTGCTGTGCTTGCTAACACCAGGTTTTGTATAGTGCACAGCCTATTTAAAGCTCATTAACCAGAAGACGGCTTCCTGTCCTCCTTTCTCGAATCTAGTGATATTTACGGCCATCGTGATACAACTTCTGTTGTTATTGTGGGGTGCTCCAACTTACATCTGACCGTATATAAAATTGTCCCTGAATTTGCCCGTATCTGAATTTTTATACACACAATTTACTTACTTACTTACTTACTCACGCATTAACTCAGTCACTCGCTCACTCTCTCCATGGATCAGAATCCATCTTGAGAAGCTACCGGTTTTCAGCTACTCAAGAATTCCCCACATTTTATGGAACCCGAAGTTTCATTACCTCATTCACAAGTGCCCACCAGCTGTCCCTATCCTGAGCCAGCTCGATCCAGTCCATACCCCCACATCCCACTTCGTGAAAATCCATTTTAATACTATCCTTCCGTCTACGCCCGGGTCTCCCAAGTGGTCTCTTTCCCTCAGGTTTGCCCACCAAAACCCCATATACGCCCGCCTCTCCCCCCATATGCGCTACATTCCCCGCCCATCTCATTCTTCTCGATTCTATCACCCGAACAAAATTGGGTGAGGAGTACAGATCAGTAATGAGATGGGCTGGGCATGTGGCGCGTATGGATGAGGAGAGGGGGTGGATAGGGTCTTGCTGGCGAAACCGGAGGGAAGGAGGCCATTGGGGAGACCTAGGCGTAGATGGGTGGATAATATTAGGATGGATCTCCAGGAAGTGGGATGTGTGTATATGGACTTGATTGGGCTGGCCCAGGATAGAGACAGGTGGCGGACTCTTGTGAGTGCGGTAATGAACCTTGGGGTTCCGTGAAATGCGGGGAATTTCTTGACTAGCTGCAAACCAGTTAGCTTCTCAAGAAGGACTCTGCACCATGGAGTAGGTAAGTAAGTAAGTACAGATCAGTAAGCCCTCATTACGTAGTTTTCTCCACCCCCCCGTTACCTCCTTCTTCTTAGGCCCAAATATTCTCCTCAATACCCTCTTCGCAGACACCCTCAAACTAAGTTCCTCCCTAAATGTGAGCGACCAACTTTCATATCCATACAAAAGAAGAGGCAAAATTATGGTTCTTTACAGCTTAATCTTTAAATTTTTGGATAACAAATTGGAAGAGTTTTGCGCGCAACAGTTTTCTTAAATGCTGCCTGTTCTTTTTTTCATTAACCACTTCTTTTCCAGATGTCTTTTCCTGAAACTTTGATAATGGTCAGTTAAACAGTAAATGAACTACATTCTCTTCATCTCAGCACAATGTCCGAAAGCGTACGAAAAAAAAAGTGTCTTCGTAAGAGAAGATAGGCGTTTCTAGTGCAAATGCGCTCTGTCAACCGAAGTGGGTTATTCTTTCGGCACTGTTCGCGGAATGTGAAATGTGTTTTCTTTTTCATTCTTCCCAGTCACTGTAAAGAACTATTTTTATCGCCCGTGCAAGTCAAATGCATAACATCAGAGCCAGAATATAGAAATTTTGTCAGCACGTTAACGTCACCGGCAGATGTTACCACCGCGACGCCAGAAAGTACCAATACGTCTGTAGCACATTCGTGCAAAGAATTGCGATGTTATATTTCCCGACTGTGTACTTTCTGAAAGTACGGTCGACCGCAGAGGAATTATTCACATGATGTGACTAACATTAATTAACAAAACTGTACTTTCCACCGGAGAGGCAAATCCTGAGGTGGAAGTATGGACTCTTGGTACAACAAAGAATGTGGAGAATAGGAACTGCAGGAAATGTGTAAAGATTTGGATGTTGTAGCAGTCATTAAAAAAGGAAAATTTGAATGTTTAGAACGTATATTGAGAATTGGACCGTGGAAGAGTGGTCAGGAAGATATGAAAGAGTGAAGTGGAGGGAAGGAGGGAGAAGAATAGGAAGATGAGGGGGTGAGATGGTTGGAAGATGCTGAAAACGATCGTCGGGAGATGGAGGTGAAAAATTGCCTGCAGAGGGCAGTAAACGGAGCAGAGTGGGTGTTTGTAATTACGGAGGCAAGGGCTCACAGAGGGCCGTAGAGCCACGGAGTATTGTATTGTACTGCTTGGAATGTGAGGGAGGAAGATGGCGTGTAACGTGCGTAAAATACTGATGCCAGTATAGCGTTATGCGAAGCAGTGTAAAAGCATATCTTGGCGTTGTGATCTGTGCATTTAATATGGAGGATGTGACTTCGAACAGTTTCTGTGGATTTAGTACGTAATAAAGAAATTCGCAGTATATTGATGTAAATTATATTGAGAGCTTAACTGACTTTTGGGCCATCTAAATATTGACGTGATAGAAGGCAGTTGCTCATGTGTCCAAGGTACATGTTCATGTTAGACTTCTTGGGCTTCATCTAACTTTTCGGGCATCTGAATATTGACGTGACAGAAGGTATTTGCTCATGTGTCCAAGGTACATGTTCATGTTAGACCCTTGAAGATGAGGTCAGTGCGGTGTCCCTAAACGTCTTTAAGAAACTGCCAGGTTACGTTACAAAGAACTGACACTTGTTCATCATTACCAGCATTATGAACGTTGTAGGATGAGCTTATGAATCCCAACATGGGGCTTGGTATGTCCATCGTCGGTTTGGTCGTCCTAAAGTCTTCTTGTCTCTCTGCCCGTTACAGCAATGCTAGTCCATTCTTCGCAGGTGTCTCGAGGTTCATGCGGATGTTTGTTAATCTTCGGGATATGTTCATAGACCTCGTGTACTGCCTGTACCTGTCTCTTCAGTGCACTGACTTTTTGCATGTAATTTACCTACCATGACATACTGATTGCTGTTAACAGCAAGAAAGTAGACCGTTTGTAGATAAAATGACCTTTTTTACAGTAAGTTACTTCATTGTATTTCTAATCCAGGGTGCGTAAATTTTGCAAAAATCTAGCAGCCACCTTAAAATTCTAGTCACCCGAACGGTGACATGAGGCAGGTTCCATGCTGAGGACCCACAATTACTGTATTAGTTGCCACGGTACAAAATTTGGTCGCCAAAGCGACCTGGCGCCCGAGGTTTGTGTCTCCCTTTGCTAAACTGGAATGTAGACTTGTTTGTATTCTTAACTGTAGACATAGTGTGGTAAAAACTGCAGGCCTGGAGTAAGCATGTATCCGCTTAGGATTAAATTTGAACAAAATTACTCGTGCATTATATCGCTCCATACGTGTCAGAAGGTTAGGTGTTTCGACGCTCCTTACAGCATTCTGGCTAGTCTGTTAAAAGAACAGAGGCAGTTATACAGATCATAACCCTATCACCAGAAACGACGTGTGAGACCAACTAGATGCAACAGTTATGATTTATTAATAATCCATTAGCTCAACATGTTTCGGGCATCATTATGCCCATGTTCAGGAGCTCTAGACAGTATATTACTGCATAAGGTTTTCAGCACTTGATGTGCTGGCTGGTGGAGGATGTTAGTCGAATAACATCCTATACACAGTGCACACGGCTTGCTTCCCTGCTTCCCAAGACACCATCCATCACGTCAAGTGCTGAAAACCATATGCAGTAATATACAGGTCTAGCGCTCCTGAAGATGGGCATACTGATGCCCGAAACATGTTGAGCTAATGGATTATTAATAAATCATAATTGTTGCATCTAGTTGGTATCACACGTCATTTCATATTAAGGATGTACGGTCACACGAACATCAAATTCATATCACCAGAGTCCGGATAAATCAGTCACTATAGGCTGAAGTACTAGGGGTTAGAATCCCGGGAGAGGCAAGATATTTTCTCTTCTCTGCATCGTCCACAGCGGCTCTGTGGTCCATCCGGCTTCCTATTTAGTGGGTTCTTTCCCGAGGGTAGAGCGGCAGGGGCGTGAGGCTGATCACTCCCCTTCGAGCGACGAGATTTAAGAAGGAATAAGGCTGCACCTTTGCTCACCCATTACGTCCCTTCATGGCGCACACTTTACTGGCCGCTTTGTCGTTAAAGAACTTTCTCTCTCTGTGACGCAACAGCCCAACTGGGGCCTAGGCCGCCTCACTGTTGAGATAGCTAGATCACACGCAATTAGGTACACGCATACTGACATGGTAGTACTCCTCTGAACGAGTGATCGGCTCGTCGCAGGGCCGCTTCATAAACGACAAACACAAGAGACTAACATACGTATCCTCAGCGGGGTTCGAACTGGCGGTCCCTCCACACCTTAGACCGCGCCGCCACCGGGATTGGCAGTAAAGAATTCTGGCCACATATTGCCTTTATGTTTTTCATATAATTCTCATAATAACTGCCCTTCATATAATTCTCATAATAACTGCCCTTCATATAATTCTCATAAAACTGCCCTTCATATAATTCTTATAATAACTGCCCTTCCTTTCTCCGAAAAGTATTAATCGTTTAGTCTATGTAGCGGGGACTCGGCGAGCGCTGTGCGAAGTGGGAACTGTGTTGTTAAGCGTGTAACTGAGCTTTATGCTCTGTACGGTTAAACATTTACCGAGAACAGCAGCAGATACTGTATATGTTCAGGAATATTGCCGGTTACAACGCACATACAGCTGGATAGCCATGAAAGCAGCTTGTTGGCATGGAGCATTGACTGTAAGAGCAAAACGCCTCGTGTAATAACTGCTGATGTCAGCATTCCCGGCGTCATAAAGTAAGAGAAAATTTTGCCTTCGGCAGTAACATTTTATGAGCAGTTAAATCCGGTAGTCGTATATTCCTGCAGTTAATATTTAGCCTGCATGTGTGTGTGTGTGTGTGTATGGCGAAACACGCATTAATTTTATGCTGTAATTGTGTTCTCTGAACGTCGGTTTGCAAATATTACAAATTGTGGTATTCAAACCTCGGTCCAGAGAAGTTAAGCACATCTAATGTACAGTTACGCCAAGTAAACGATCCTGTTTAATGCGGAGACGAAATGAAGAATAAATTTCGAGATAAAATGAGGCTGATTTACTTCAATATTTGCTTGCTGTTCTTGCAGCAGTGTTGGCTGTTCTTGCCCTTGAAACTTACCCGATAAAGAGCATTGCTGCTTTGATTTATCGAAATTTCGGATGAACGTTCTAGCTCTTTTATTGGTGTATCCCGGAGGTTTTAAATGCTTTTAGTAACACATAATCTCCATGTATTTTCGGAGTTACTAGAACCACCAAATTAAACTTGTTTGATTGTGTCGAATAGTAGGGGCAGTATTCACTGATTTATGGCAACTACAGATCTCTGTATACTGCAGATCTGAGTAGGTCGGAGCTGTTTTATGGCATTGCTGTCGGAAATGTTTTCGCGTGTACAGACCTAACAAAAGGCCGTAAATAACGGGACGTTAGTAAGAGAATGACGTGAAGACAAGTGGCATTTTTCAGTTCCAGACAGCTGTCTTTTTTTATACCAACTTGATGCACAAATTCTTCATTACACATTTATTATGTTCCTCTACATGTTTCGAACACTATTATGCTCATCTTCAGGAGGACAATTGTGTTAGTACAGCATCTGGTATCGTCACTCTCTTTGGGTGACTGTTCAGTACACAGGTTACGAAAGGACGAGAGTCTATCATTATATTAGGATGCAAGGTCAACGAAACATAAAAGTTTGTCTTTTGTTCGGTATCCACTATTGTGGTCACAATTCTGCAAACAGTATATGGCTTTGTCACGTTTTATATCCTTTGTGCCGGCGTAGGAAGAAAGCTGGTAAACGTGGAGTTGTCCTTATAAAGACATAGCGGTCCTGTGTACACCATGAGGACTTGGGGGAAGTTGAGGTATAGCTCCACTCGTTTTCTCCACTAGGTGGTGGCGAGTGGTCATTTTCACCCCGTGGCCGCTTTACCTCTAGGGCAAGACGCCTCGGATGGGAAGTTGGTTGGGCCGCATATCCTCTCTGTGCACGTCTTGCCCGTTGGCATAGTCTTGTACCGACTACCACAACTGTCCCTGTACAGGAGCAGTATACCTTGAAGCCGTATATCGGTCGTGGCGGTGAAGCGTCCTTGTGATAAATCGAGTGTCGCATAATGCTGGGCTTGATGGGTCGCCGGGTCTGTCTGAATGATGAGACGAGGGCAAAATCCACAACCTTCCAAAGAGTCCCCAGTGTGCATCGTTTTTCCTTTCGTGTTTGTGGCAGCTCGGACGGTTGTCCAGGCGATGTGCCGTGTATGACGCACCGAAGCTCCGTCGTCTGTGAGACTGCAGTACTTCGGCGACCTCCGGACTGCACGGGCCGGTGCATGGGTATCCCCGCACCAGTTGTGGCGTGTGACTCACATATACACGCCCTACCTCCCCTCACTCTTCCCGTTCACATTGACCTACTTGGATGGCCGGGATCGAGCAGTAGGAAGTAGCGGCAACCTCGGGGCCTCGCGCCGCGGCGGCTCGACGGAATTTGTGAATGAAACGCGCGGCGGACACCCCTCTTCGTCTTCCCCCTCTCCCACTGCCTTGCCTTGCCATTCACAGTCATATGGTGAGCTAGTAGTGGAGGAGGACAGAGCGCGCCCTGAGTGCATCGCCTGGCATGGCCTAGCCTGGGATCCGTTTAGGTCTGTGTCGCACTGTAGTGTGCGCCGATACAGCGGCATGCCACGTGAATTTCAGCTTCCGTCCTCCGAGGGGTATATGGCCCATGTGACGACTTCCACCGGCAACTACACCATCTAAGTGATGTTACTGGAACGTAATGACTACGTGAAGATCGTGGCGGTGATCATTAAAAATAACGAGGAGCTCACCGACAAGAAATGCGATGACTGGTGGTGGTGCTGTTGATTGTCGTCAACGACTGCTTTAGAAGGATGTCGAAAGTGGAGTTGGTGGTAGGTAGTTCGTGACACGTGTGTAGCGCAAGTGACATTGCATTTGGTAATTTTCAGCGGAGGATTCATGTGCTGTTGTGCTAGTAAGACATCTTGGAGGATAATACATTCAGGGTCGTCCAATAAACAGCGTAATGTCGCAGTAACGGGGTGTAACTAATGACATAAATAGACTACATCAGGTCTAAGGTTTACGTGGCGGTGATTTATACTGCATTTTTATATGCATGGGTCCGTGAATCGAATTTAATAAGTGTCCAAGAAGATGCGACTTATCCAGTTCATTACATTTCTGTAGGCAGCTCTACATGTTTCGGGTGTTGACACCCATCGTCAGGAGCTCGTACAACTGTAATTACAGCTTCTGTTATTGATTAACCGGATCTACTACCAGCCGCTCTCGTTGTTGAGTTGGAACTGAACAACGAGAGCGGATGGTAGTAGATCCGGTTAATCAATAACAGAAGCTGTAATTACAGCTGTACCAGCTCCTGATGATGGGTGTCAACACCCGAAACATGTAGAGCTGCCTACAGAAATGTAATGAACTGGATAAGTCACATCTTGTTGGACAATTATTAAATTAAATGTATACTGCAGTCTAGTGGGTATCGACGTTTCAGAGAGATATTGTGTCTCTGTCTTCAGGGTAGAATATGGAGACATGTTTGTCCGAAACGATTCTAACCACGTACCAGACTACGTGGTGTCATAACGACGTCACAGTTTAAAGGAATCAGTTCAGTGTAATAATATCCATAGCGTGATAAGCCTCGGGTATGGGAATTTTGGGGAAGAGAACCTGTGTCCCACCCTATATAACCACGATTCCTTGGTCTTTGAAAGCTGTAGAGCAGCCACTGAAGCGGCTGCACTACCCCGGGTCCGACCTGTGAGCGAAAAAAAAAACTGCAGAAATTGGCGCTGCCTGGAGCTTCCTCTACTTCCAGCGTTTCACAAAGTTCAGTTTTGTATTTTACAGGTATTGTTTGAAAAAAAAAATCATAAGAGAATGCACGTAAAATATTCTTATTGGTGGCTCTGTATTTGTTCTGACTTACGAGACTTTCATTGTGTTATCTTACTATATGTGATTCTGTATGGCTGATCGTTAAATGAATGTCATATTCAGTCAAGATCTGTCCATCCGAAGAGAACTTTTTAAGTCAGGTACAGTAGACAGGCAGGTACAGGAGTTCGGGAAGTATATGTGATAGTCGTTTTTACCCACACTTGCGTATCGGCGTTGGTTTGAGGACTTAACTGGCCATTTAAATTCCAGTTTGCGTTCCCGAAGTGTGACCACATGCTCTATTGATACATTTCGGGGAAGGGTGTATTATGTTTGCATTCGGATGATGTCGATGCTGTATCAGTTCGTAGATAATTCACTGACGCTGTTTCGTCAGCTGAAGTTGTGTCATTAGTGGGGAATTGATTGGGTTTATTCACGTTTGTTTTGAGTCGGTAACTAGTTGGTAAAAGCCGGTTGTGTTGTAATTTTACGTACTGTTACAACCGTAGACAGGTTGCGCAAACCCCGGGAGCCATGTAGCCAGTGCGAGTAATTTTGTACGGTGACGCCCAGTCTTTATGGGTCCACGGTATGGAATTGCGTTATGTCACCCCCCTGGCGCCTGGAAAATATGAGGCAATTTTAAATTTTCTGGGGAAAATTTGTGCATCCCTGGATATAGACTACTTGACCTAAGTCGCTGTGATTGTGCGGCATGGCATCTGCAGAGAGGTGAGGTGCACTGGCGCGACTCAATATTTAGGCGCGTTCGTAAAATTGTGAAAAGCGACTGTTAGCTTCGACATGTCTGTCCGTTCCCATGGAACAGCTCGGCTCCCACAGAACGGGTATTTGAATATTTTACGAAAATCTGTAGAGAAATTTCAAGTTTCATGAAGATCTGACCAAAAAAAGAATGGGTACTTTACGTGAAGATTGTAACTGGTCACTCGGCTAGTCTGTCCAACGGCGAACACGTCTTATCTCAGGGAATATACGTGGTAGGTATTGGGTGGTACAGGTCATCAATGGTTGTACATTAACTTATATCGCTGGGTTGAACACTGTCAACAGAAACTACAACACTTCAATAGTTTAATATTCAGTAGTAAATATATTTAGCAAACAACTCCCATACACCGTCTAGTCACTAATACCGACAGGTTCCGATTGCCTGGCCGCGCCTCCATCTCTCAACCCCTGCACTCCACTTGTTTTTCTCCCTTTTCGGAATTCTGAAATGTGCCATCCCAGTTGTGTGTAGTAATTAATAGGTATGGTAATTACAGTCAGTAACACAACAATGTATATCTATTATTCTAAAATAGCCAGCTTATTGCACAATGTTTTTATTTTAAAAAACAGTTATGTTTTAAACAACCGTTAAAATATATTTTAATTATCAAATCTCCAACATGTTTCGGTCAGCACTGAC
>Ga0123357_10011347_pt1 | contig 11414 bp, 9 predicted proteins | sample TergutEmb28metaG_FD_89873 | JGI IMG/M metagenome (GOLD analysis project Ga0123357, IMG submission 89873) | Embiratermes neotenicus P4 segment gut microbial communities from Petit-Saut dam, French Guiana - Emb289 P4 | ecosystem: Host-associated > Arthropoda: Insects > Digestive system > Gut ...
AGCTTATGAAAGTATTTTGCCATGGAGTAACCTATTCCCGTCGCTCCGCCTGTGATCAAAATCGTGTTTTTATTCATCTGCATATTAACCTCTCCATTGAAACAATTTTTCTAAGTTTATTTTGTCCGAGCCTTCAAGCTCTTTCGGCGTTTCTATTATGCCGGCGTCGGCTATTGCTTTAACGGATTTTACAAAATGTTTAAGGCCTTTTTCGCCTATAAGGCCTAAGCCCAAATGTTCATGCCTGTCTTTTTTCGAGCCGAGCGGCATCTTCGAATCGTTAAAATGTATAACTTTAAGTTTTTCAAGCCCAATAGTTTTATCAAAATCTTCAAGCATTAAATCTATTTTTTTCGGATCGGACAAATCATAGCCGGCACCGAAAGCGTGCGCCGTGTCAAAGCATACCGAAATCTTCGATTTGTTTTTTACATTCTCTATGATTGTTGCGAGTTCTTGAAATGTTGAGCCTATTTTTCTGCCTTCGCCGGCAAGATTTTCAAGAAGCAGCACTGTTGCGATGTCATGCGCGGAATAAATCTTATTTATGGAGCCGGCTATTTTTTCTATGCCGGCGTCGATGTTAGCGCCTTCGGAGTAAGAACCCGGATGGATAACGTAATACTTTGCGCCGATTTTATTCGCAAGAAGCAAATCTTTTTCAAAGGCAATGAAAGATTTTTTGTAAAGCTCTTCATTTGATGTGGCAAGGTTTTGAAGATAGAAAGTGTGGACTACAAGCGGCGAGAGTTTTGATGCTTGAAGATTTTTTTTAAATTCGGATATTTCTTGGTCGGAATACTTTTTGCTGTGCCAAACGCGCGGGCTTTTCGTAAAAATCTGCATGGCTTCGCAGCCTGTTGAAAGCGCTTGTTCTATGGCGCTTTGAAATCCGTGTCTTAAAGATGCGTGTATGCCGAACTTTATCATAAATTCCGTTTTTGCAAGAGATTTGACTAAAAACCGCATTTATTATAGAATAATTTTCCTGATTTTGCTCTTTAAAGCCGAGGTGGTGGAATGGCAGACACGTGAGACTCAAAATCTCAAGTCGCTTTGGCGGCGTGCGGGTTCAAGTCCCGCCCTCGGCATGTTTTTGCTTCGTCTTTCTTTTTGTCATTCCCGAGTGTCTTAATCGGGAATCTGTAGTAAGGACAAAACAGAAAAGGCAGATCCCAGATAGAGACTCTCTGGGATGACACATAAAAAATATAAACCAAAATAAAACCCCGGCGTTTCTAAAACGCCGGGGTTTCTTATTTGAAATGCTTATTATTTCGCTTTGCCTTGGTTGGCTACGGCTTCCATAGCTTTTTTTACGGCTTCCGGGTCGCCTATGTAATAGCTTTTAATCGGTTTTAAGTTATCGTCAAGTTCGTAAACCAGCGGCATAGCCGTAGGAATGTTCAAGTTTACTATCGCGTCGTCGCTTATGTTGTCCAAATATTTTACCAAAGCTCTCAAGCTGTTTCCGTGAGCGGCTATTATCACTTTCTTGCCGGCTTTTATCTGCGGGGCTATCTCTTTTTCCCAGTAAGGCACAACTCTTGCAACGGTGTCTTTCAGACATTCTGTCAGCGGAAGTTCGCTTTTTGTAAGACCTGCGTATCTCGGGTCTTTGCCGGGATATCTCGGATCGTCTTCGGTAAGCGGCATAGGCGGAATGTCATAGCTTCTTCTCCAGATTTTCACCTGATCTTCTCCGTATTTTGCGGCGGTCTCGGCTTTGTTAAGCCCTTGAAGAGCGCCGTAATGTCTTTCGTTTAATTTCCAGCTGCGGATAACCGGCACCCATAGTAAATCCATGACGTCCGTAACCGCCCATAGTGTTTTTATGGCTCTTTTGAGCACGGAAGTATATGCCAAATCGAATGAGAACCCTTCTTTTTTAAGCTGCTCTCCGGCTTTCGCCGCTTCTTCTTTGCCTTTTTCGGACAAATCAACGTCTGCCCATCCGGTAAACTTGTTTTCTTTGTTCCAAATGCTCTCGCCGTGTCTTATCAAAACAACTTTATACATAATGCCATGCCTCCGATTAAAAAATTTTGAATAAACTATCATATTTTTGTTTTTTTTGCAAACGCAGAATCAAGATAATAATTGAAAAATCAGAGCCTTTTTGCTATGGGTTTGTCTTGCGCCGCTTCCGGTTATGTTGACATGCGAAAAGTAAAAAAGCTAAAATCATCGGCAGATGTTAATAAACATCGGGAAGTTAAATTAAAAAAGGGGAGCAGTAAATGAAAAAACTTTTGGCACTGGCGGCAGTACTTGCAACGTTTGCGTCTGTTTCATACGCGCAGACTATTTCTTTGAAGAATTTTCAATTGTATGGGGAAGGTCAAATTATAGGGACCAACAATGGCAACACCGGCAACGTTAAAGCCAACGCATTGCTCGGATTGACGTTTGACGTAGCAAATAATGTTAAAGCGGCTATGGCTCTCGGGTATTCGTCATTTTGGGGAGAAAACCAGCTTTCCGGAAAACCTATAGACATGGATATTCTCGGAGCGACTCCGTCAGACGGATATTTGAACACATTAAGAGTAGTCGAATTGAATTTGACAGTCGATAAACTTTTTAACGTAGACGGCTTGAATACGAAAATCGGCCGCCAGTTTTATGGCAGCGAAGACAGCACAGTAATGTATTTTGGCGTTCGCCACGGCGGCAACAGTTTGAAATTCGGTTCTGCGGTAACGTCGCTTGACGCGTTGACCGTAAACTACGACACAAATAACGTTAAAGCCAGCGCTATTTACGCGCAGATGAATGAAAATGTGACAGGCACTATGCCGCATGCTCCGGAACTTACCGGCGTTGACGTAAAAGTATCGAACATAGCTAAAATGGTAAACGTTGAAGCGTATGTATACGACGCAAAACATCCTACTTTCTTGGCGGTTAACGATTATGGCATTATGGGCATAAAGCCGTCCGTTCAGTTTCAGGGGCTTACGGCATCTTTGGAACTTGCAAGAAATTCGACCAGCAATATAAGAAATCTTGGCAGCAGCTTGATAAAATTCGATGTGGCATATGACATTAAAGAAGTCGGTTTGACTCCGAGATTTACATACTTTGCCGCAGGCGGAGCCGGAAAAAGTTTCGTAACATTCGGAAATTATGTGCCTGGTATAGTAGGATTTAATCTTATTAATCAGGATGCGGCCGGAAACAATACTATCACGTATAGCAACGCTCAGGTTGTTAATATAGGCGTTGACTACAATTCGATTAAAAATCTTGTTTTAAGCCTTGATTATTTCCACTATTCTCTGAGAGATAACCCGGCTAATGTGGGCGGAAACGGAGAACTTGCTTTGCAGGCAAATTATGCGCTTAACGATAATATCGGTTTATATGCAGGCGTAGGCGAGTATATAGCCACAAACGTTAATTTCGGTTCTGACGGAATTGTCAGAGGCGGAGTAAGCTATAAATTGAAATAATTTTACTTGATAAAAAACCCGTTGGGGAAGCTCTCCAACGGGTTTTTTTATGTTAAGATATTGCAAATGAAAAAAATTTTAATTCTGCCGGTCATTATTGCGGCGTTTATTTCCGTTTCGCAGGCGCAATCTCTTTCGCTGAAGAATTTCCAATTATACGGCGAGGGGGAGATCTTTGGCGAAAATACCGGTTCTACCGGAGCCGTCAAGAGCAGTTTTTTGCTCGGGGTATCGTTTGACATTGCGGATAACGTCAAAGCTGCCGTTGCTATGGGGTATCAATCGTTCTGGGGAAGCGACGGACTTCAAGGGAAACCCATAAGCACGGATTTGGCGGCGGGTGAGCAGGGATATTTAAGCGACATAAAGATAGTCAACGCGAATTTAACGTTGGATAAATTTTTTAATGTAGACGGTTTAAATTTAAAAGCCGGACGCCAGTTTTACGGCGATGAAGACAGCAATATAATGTATTTCGGCGTCAGGCATGACGGCGGCATGATGAACGCTCCTATAACGTCTCTCGACGCGCTGACCGTAAACTATGACAGCAATAACGTTAAAACAAGCATTCTTTACGGGCAGATGGACAGCGCGCCAAATTCTCCGGTTATTATGGGCGGAGATGCCATTGTGTCGGATATCGCCGGAATTTTTGACGTGGAAGCGTATTTGTATGACGCCAAAAATAATGCCATAAATACCTCGGGCACCAATCAAGATCTCATAGGCATAAATGTCCAAGATTATACTTTGGCGGGAATAAAGCCTTCTGTCAAATATGAAAATTTCACGGCTTCCGTAGAGTTTGCGGAAAGTTTTGCGGGTTCCGGAATGTTTAAAAACGGCGTGTCCCAGATAGATTCCAATATGGTAAAAATAGACGCCGCGTATGAAATAAAGAGCATTAATCTTACGCCGAGGGCAACATATTTCGCCGCCGGCGGAGACGGCAAATCTTTCGTAACATTCGGCAATTTTTTTCCGGGATTCGTCGGCTTCGGCGGGCCCAATACCGATTTTCTTACCCAGAACGGTTTGGATAATACCGCGACGTATAATAACGTCAGGCTGTTTAACGTAGGCGCCGACTACGCATTAAGCAGTTTTGTTTTCAGTCTCGATTATTTCAGGTATGATTACAGGAATAGGCCTGCGGGAGTTCCGTCGGATACCGACAGCGAAATCGATTTGATTATAACATACAACTTTACGGATAGTTTTAGGCTGTATGCCGGCATAGGCGAATATATAGATAAAGACAGAGATTTTGCTTCATCCGCCGATTTGAGAGCCGGGCTGGCGTATAAAATTCAATAAAAGTCGTTACCATGCATCCGCGCATCAATGCATCCACCCTTCCGTTTTTATTTCAATCCTCTGTCAAAATTAAATTCAAAACCGTTTTGCAATTGGATTTTGCCGGCGTAAGCGTTCAGCAGAGTTTCAAGATAGGTTTTATTTGGCTTGATACAAGAAAGGTCTATGATAAATTTTGTTATCCCGAGTTTTTTTAATTTCGGGATTTTGTTGAAAAGAGTAACCGGATATTGCGGCAGAACGACGGCTTCGCCATTTTTGTTTAAGACTTTAAAACTATCCTTTTGCGAAGAAATTATTTCCTGAGCCAAGTCTTTGTGCGGCGTCATTTTAGAAACCGCAAGCCGCGGGAAACCGGACAAATAAAAAATACCTCTTGCCGCAAGATTCTCTTTTGCCAAATCTGAAATATTGTAAAAATCGTCTTCATGCGAAAAGACAAAATCTTTTATTTCCTTTTTAAACAGGAAGTCTGCTGAGAAAGAGTTTAATAAATATAAAAACGCTCCGGCGTTCAGATTCGCTTTGCCGTCGAAAAATTCGAAATGCGACAGGTTGTTGATAAAGAAAATTTTGTTTTTCAGTTTATCCGCGGCGTTTTGAAATAACGGGAGATCGGCTTCGCCGATAAACGACGGAAGCTCGAAGCAATCTACGTTTTTCAAAGCGTCTGCCTTTGACAGATTTTCTCTGCTCAGCGAAAATACTATGCCGTCCGTTTTCAGAGGTTTAAGCAGATTCAGCCAGCCCATATCGTCAATCTTTATAAATAATTTTTCTTCCGGCTTTTCTTTGGCGAATTTCGGCACCGGTGCGTTCCGCACTTTAATAGAGAGACTCTCTTTGCTTATCTTTACGTTGGAGATTATTTTTTTAAGCGAAGCTTCGAATTCGCCGTCGGAAGTTTTAAATAGCTCCATTCCGGTTTTCAGGTTTCGGGAATCCGTTCCTATTTCGTAGGTTTCGTCTTGATGTTTTAAATCCAGAATATTTACTTTGAAATAAGCGTCATTTTTGGAATCGGCCGCTTTTAACGAGTCGCCGGTGTTTATGTTGACATCTGTTTTTATGAGTATTTTGCCATCTGCGGTCGATACTTTGCCGAGATAAACTCCGGTTTGTTTCGGCATTTGTGGCGCAAAAATATCGTCGGATTTTTTTATGAAGTTAAATGTCGTTTTTTGTCTTGCGTAATCATGCGATAAAAGTTCGCGAGCCTCTTTCGCGGTTTCCGGGCTTTCATCCTCCGACAGCATCTTGTAAGCCTTCACAACTTTATAAGCATACTGCGGATTCTTCATCCTGCCTTCGATTTTTAGCGAAGAAACGCCCGATTGTTTCAACTCTCTCATATGCGCGGATAAATCGAGGTCTTTGGGAGATATATAAAATCCGCTTCTGTCTTTAAAATCCCAACGTCTTCTGCAAGGCTGAGCGCACTTGCCGCGGTTGCCGCTTGCTCCGCCTATGAAGCTTGACATCAGACAAAGACCCGAAACGCCGTAACACAGCGCGCCGTGGACAAACGTTTCAAGCTCTATATCGGCTTTTGACGATATGTTTTTTATTTCTTGGAACGAAAGTTCCCTTGCCAAAACCGCTCTTTTAAATCCGGATTTTTTGGCTTCCAAAACGCCATAGCTGTTATGTATTGCCATCTGCGTGCTCGCGTGAAGTTTTAATTCAGGAAAATACCGTTTGATTATATTTGCGACGCCAAAATCCTGGACTATTACGGCGTCGGCGCCGGCGCTTGCGATAAAATTTATTTGTTTTATTGCGTCTGCCAGCTCTTTTTGCTTGATAAGGGTGTTGAATGCCGCGTAGACTTTTACGTTATTTTCATGGGCGAATTTTACGCAGCCGTAAAACTCCGAGTTTGTAAAGTTTTGCGCCTTGCTTCTGGCGCTGAAATTTTCAAGACCCATGTAAACGGCGTCCGCTCCGGCCTTGACGGCGGCTATGAAAGATTCTTTGGATCCCGCCGGCGCGAGAATTTCGATTTTTTTCATAAAATTATTATAGCAAAACGGCTCAGAAACTTATATAATTTTAAAAATTGTTTTTCGGAGAGGAATATGGCGAAAAAAATAGGAATTATAACGTCGGGCGGAGACGCTCCGGGAATGAATGCGGCCGTCAGAGCCGCCGTCAGACACGGGATTTATCTCGGCTATCAGATGATAGGAATAAGAAGAGGTTTTAAAGGTTTATTGGAAGACGATTTTGCGACGCTCACGCTTCGCTCCGTCAGCGGTATAATAAACACCGGAGGGACGTTTTTGCATACGGGCAGATGTCCGGAAACAAAAACTAAAGCCGGGATGAACAGAGCTGTCAGAACGATAAAAGAACTCGGACTCGAAGGCGTCATAATAATCGGCGGAGACGGCTCGCTTGCCGCAGGAAACGCTCTCACGAAACATGGAATAAAAGTTATAGGAATTCCCGCTTCGATAGATAACGATATTTACGGGACGGACGAGACGGTCGGTTACGACACCGCTCTTAACACCGCCGTAGAAGCCATAGACAAAATAAGGGATACGGCTACGAGCCACGACAGGGTTTTTGTCGTGGAAATCATGGGCAGGGAACACGGATTTTTGACTTTGGACGTAGGCGTTGCCGCGGGATGCGAGTTTATCGTTGTTCCCGAGATAAAACTCAATTTAAAAAAGTTTGTCGACGAGCTTAAAAAAGGAAAAGAAAGAGGGAAAACCTCGATGATTGTGGCTTTTGCGGAAGGCTACGGCGATTCCGCCGAGTTTGGCAAGCAGCTGGCAAAGCTTACCGGACTTGAAGTCAGAGTAAGCAACTTGGGGTATATACAGCGCGGCGGCAGACCTACCGCCCGCACGAGAATTTTAGCCTCGCACTTCGGATATGAAGCCGTAAAACTTTTCCATTCGGGAAAGTTCGACAGGCTTGTCGGAATAACGAACGGAAAAATAACCTCTATGCCCATACATCAGGCTATAAGGCACGAGAAAAAGTTTAACGAACACGAAATGAAATTGTTGAGCAGGCTTTCGGTTTAAAATAAACTCTATGGAGCCGACTATCGGCAGGGATTTTATATGACAGACGCGCTCGAAAAAATCAGAAGAGGCACCAACGAAATAATATCCGTCGACGAGCTCAAGAAAAAGCTCGCTTCCGGAAAAAAACTGAGGATAAAGCTCGGCGTAGACCCGACCGCGCCGGATCTGCATCTCGGCCACACCGTAATCATAAACAAGCTCAAAACTTTTCAGGACTTGGGACATCAGGTTGTTTTTTTAATCGGCGATTTCACGGCGAGAATCGGCGACCCTTCGGGACGCTCTGAAACTCGCCCGATGATGACCGAAGAGCAAATCGCGGCTAACATCAAAACTTACACTACGCAGGTTTTTAAAATACTCGACGAAAGCAAAACGGAAGTCGTTTACAACAGCAAGTGGCTTAACGAGCTGGGAATTCAAGGCCTATTGAAACTTGCCGCAAGAAATACCGTCGCGCAGATGCTTGTCCGCGACGATTTCGAAAAGAGATACAAGGAAGACAAACCCATAAGCATTGTCGAGTTTATGTATCCCATGCTTCAGGCTTATGATTCAGTAGCCTTGCATGCCGATGTGGAGCTTGGCGGCAACGACCAAAAGTTCAATCTGCTTTTGGGCAGAGATATGCAGAGAGATTACGGGCAGGAAGCCCAGGTTGTGATAACCATGCCGCTTTTGGAAGGCACCGACGGCGTGAAAAAGATGTCGAAATCTTACAATAATTACATAGCCTTAAACGACGCTCCGAAAGATATGTTCGGAAAAATAATGTCCATCTCCGACGAGCTCATGTTCAAATACTACGAGCTTTTGACGCAGAGCGATTTGAAAGCGGTTAAAGCGATGCACCCAAAAGAAGCCAAAGTAGCTTTGGCTCTTGAACTTACCGAGAGGTATCACGGCAAAGAAGAAGCTCAAAAAGCCAAAGAAGAGTTTGAAAAAGTTTTTGCGAAAAAAGATATTCCCGACGATATAGAAGAGTTCAAAATTTCGGGCGAAGGTGAAATAAAACTCGAAGATTTGCTCGTTAATAGCGGTATGGCGTCAAGCAAAAACGAGGCCAGGCGTTTAATCGAGCAGGGCGGAGTGAAAATAGACTCTCAAAAAGTTGCCGCAAACTCCGCGTTCAAGTATGAGAAGCCTTTTATTTTGCAGGCGGGAAAAAGAAAGTTTAAGAAAATAACGGCGTAAGGGAGGAATATGAATTTTAAAAAAGCAGGCGTGTTTATTTTCGCGGGCATTGCGGCGCTGACGTTTGCCGCGTGTTCCGGCATGAAGGTTACAAGAGTAGATTCCGACGAAGTCGTGGATTTAAGCGGGAACTGGAACGATACCGATTCCCAGCTTGTAGCTCAGGAAATGATAGAAGAATCTCTTCAAAACCCCTGGTATGACGATTTTATGAAAGCTAATTCTAAAAAACCGAGGGTTATCATAGGCTCTGTGCTCAACAAAACCGAAGAGCATATACCGACCGAAACGTTTGTAAAAGATCTTGAAAGAAATCTTTTGGACTCAGGAAAAGTTACGTTCGTGGCTTCAAGCGACCAGAGGCAGGAAGTCCGTGCCGAAAGGGAAGACCAGCAGTATAACGCCGCGGCTCCGAAAGCCCAAAGAATGGAATCCGGCGCGGATTTTATGATTCAGGGGCAGATAAACTCCATATTCGATTCCAACGGCAAAGACAAGCTTAAATATTATCAGATCGAGCTTGAAATAATAGACATACAGACGAACGAAAAAGTCTGGATGGGCCAGACGAAAATTAAGAAAGTGGTGTCAAGGTCTTCATATAAAGCTTAATTGAATGTTCCTCAAATATTCGCAAACCTTAAAAGCGCATTCGCTTGTTATCCTGTTATTGTTTTTTACGATAACCGGGATGCTCGGCGGGTGCGCTTCCAATATGACGGGCTACTATTCCGATTTGAGAAAAAGCATAAATAGAGAAGATTATCAGGCTGCCGCCGATTTTGTCAAGAAATCGCAAGACGAATACGGCGATAAAAACATTCTTCTTTACTACCTCGATTACGGAACCGTCCTGCATCTTGCCGGGGATTACGACCAAAGCACGCAGAATTTCGAAAGCGCCAAAGCAAAATTCGACGAATACTACACGAAAAGCATTTCCGCCGGAGCCGCGTCGATGATTTTCAACGACACGGCCCTTCCGTATTACGGGCAGGATTACGAAAGGGTTTATATTTCTCTCTTCGAGGCGCTGAATTATATTTTGTCCGGAGACGACAACGAGGCCGCGGTCGAAGCCCGGCAGGTTGATTCGCTTTTTAAAACTTTCGCGGCACAAAACAATAATCAAAATTTTTATAAAGACGATGGCTTCATAAGATATTTTATGGGACTGGTTTACGAGAACGCCGGATATTTAAACGACGCGCAGGTATCTTATTACGGCGCCTTGAAAGCTTATGAAACGGGCATAGTAAATATCGCCCCGCCGCAGGACTTGATAGACGACGCTTACACTTCCGCTTTGGCTTTACATTTTTCGAGCAGGGCCAATGAGATAAAAGCTTCTTATCCTCAGGCTGCCAGAAGAGTTATGCCTGCCGGTTACGGAGAAGTTATAATCATAAACTACAACGGTTACATTCCGAGAAAAGTTCAGACCGTCATGCAGTTTGCTCTTTTCGATATTTGGCCGTATGTCAGCCAGACTACGGTCGACGACGAAAGCGAACGCAGAGATTTCCAGACGGCAAGGTCCGTATCGATAGCGGCTTTTGCCAGCGATTACGTGAAAGTCGCGTTCCCGGCGTATCAGAGAATACCGAATCAAATAAAATATTTTACTGTCGACGCGGGCGGCGATACAAAGCAGTCTTACGTGGCTCAGGATTTGGCCGAACTTGCCCAAAAGGTTCTTGACGACGAGAAAGGAAAAATTTACGCAAAGACTCTCGCGAGAGCCGCGGTGAAATACGTCGTCGGAAAAGTGGCTTCGAAAGCCGTGAGCGACGCCACGGGGCAAGGAGGCTTGGGCTTTTTGACGCAGGTGGCTTTCAATGTCGCAAATTCGCTTTCGGAAACCGCCGACGAAAGAGGCTGGAACACTTTGCCGGAAAACATTCTTATGTCGCGTTTTTATCTGCCGGAAGGCGAAAACAATATAACGGTGCAGTTCAGGGATTTTAACGGCAATGTCGTTGAAGAGAAAAATCTTGCGGTAAATATAACCGCGGGAAAAAAGAAATTCGTGTTTTTAAGAAGCGAAAGGTAACGGGTTTTGATTATGAAAGCTTTGACGATACAAATCGCAATATTGGGGAAAATCAACTCCGGAAAATCGTCGCTTATGAATTTTATGACTGGCCAGAACGCGTCGATAATTTCCGAAGTTCCCGGAACCACGACTGACGTTGTCTGGAAGCAGATGGAGCTTAATCCTTTGGGGCCCGTAACTTTGTTCGACACGGCGGGAATAGACGACGTTTCGGCGCTGGGGGAAGCAAGAATAGAAAAAGCCAAAAGAGCTTTCGATTCTTCCGATGTAATTCTTTTGATGCTCGAATCCGGAAAGCTCGACGATTTTGAAAAAAATATTTTCAAAGAAGCGAAGGAAAGAAAA
>Ga0123357_10011348_pt1 | contig 11414 bp, 6 predicted proteins | sample TergutEmb28metaG_FD_89873 | JGI IMG/M metagenome (GOLD analysis project Ga0123357, IMG submission 89873) | Embiratermes neotenicus P4 segment gut microbial communities from Petit-Saut dam, French Guiana - Emb289 P4 | ecosystem: Host-associated > Arthropoda: Insects > Digestive system > Gut ...
CTCATTTTATACTGTACATTTTCAAATCTATTCTCAATTTTAATTTAATAGTTCACTCACATCTATATTTGCAATATGTGTACTGGAGTAATATGCGTACTGCAGTAACATATGTACGGCAGTAACATGTGTACTGCAGTGACATGTGTACTGTAGTAACATGTGTACTGCAGTAACATGTGCACTGCAGTAATATATGTACTGCAAAAACATATGTACTTCAGTAACATGTTTACTGCAGTAACATGTGTATTGTAGTCATAACATAGAATTCAAAACTTACTACACATAACACAACTACAACTAGTGTCAAGTGCAAAGAACAATAATGGTTTGAATTGGGTGCAATGATATTGAAATATTATAGTACATTAAAAAGCATTTTAAAATTTTTATAACTATTTAACCTGATGTTGGTCTTGTCAAGCAGATTCAATTTGCCAAAGTTTGAAACAATAAAACAAAAGGTATTTCGGACAGGCGGAGAACACATTTTATTTCATTTTAATATTGTAACTTTAATACAACATGATGTCCTAAACCAAAATTACTTTACATTTCTAATGCACAGCATTCTATCCAAAATCTTAGCTTCAAAACAGAACTGACTTTGCTGCCCACACGTGATGTCTTGTGGTTCAAATTTAGTGCATGTGTTTATTTAAATAAGGCCAAGTAAATGCACTTCCCATCAGTTTATATTATGTTATTTCATACTACATACTGTCTTATAAATTTCGGCTCAGGTAAAACATTTTCAAGTGTAACCACAAACAACGGAGGAAACATGTGGCAAAAGAGTAGTGTACAACCTCGTGAATATGTAAGTAATGCAATTTTCGAGACATTACAGTGAAATCGCAGTACATTGAGTGACAGAAACTTGAGCAATTAATGTTGATGTTGGTAATATTGTTTAAAACTAGAAGTTTTAAACATTTATGGATATGTTTACTAAGAGTTATCATAATTCATACACATAAATGCTGTGTGTAATATAAATATACATACATATTTTGGAATTTAGATATATATTTTCGTCGTCATCAATCCTCATTTGGACCCATTCTTTTGGAAATATTAAAAAAAATTACAGTGTTATAAGCATATTAACATTGCCATTTAAACTAATGATACGTCGTGACAGTAAACGTGTCTAGCTGTGAAATCCACTCGTGCTGTGAACGCACTGCAGTAAACCGGGTGCATCAATTGTGTTCAACTTTACACACTGCTTACAGCACTTCTGTAATATAACATTCAGGGTACCCTTTTGTTGGTCCCGCTACATATGGGTCTCATTCTCTGTGCATTTATCGGTGACTTCTCACATTCCGTCTGAACAATTATCCACACACTCGTTACAGTCTCTTCCTACAATTAAATTTTCCGCTTCCGAAGTTGTCATAATGAATAAAAGAACTAAAAGTTGAATACCTTTCTTGAGCCGGTTCCTTCCTGTCTCATTTTATCGTCTGACAGTACAGTATTACGTGCTGGAACATCCCAAACCAAAGCAAATTGCCCACATTGTTTATTGTTGAATCCGGTTTGCTTATAATTTCGAAATCATAAACCAGTCACTAACACAGAAGCCCATTTTCAATATAAACAGCGTATTTGTTCGCAAGAACTTTGAAATGCAAGAAAAAACTTTAAGTGCTTAATAAGGTTGAACGTTTAGTTTAATGCAGTATAAATAATTTTGGGAGTCATAAAATGAGTACTGATACTGAATGAGAGTTATTTTCATAGAGAGTTGACATCACTTAATGAGAGGCAACTTTGACTCAGCTGACAGTGCTCGGCAAAACAGCAGGAGAGAGGGCTATCCTACGGAATAGTCACTTTTTCTCATTGTGATTTGTAGGAACCACTTTCTACAGTCGAAATTGTAAGAAGATGGGTAAACACGACAGGCCGCATTTCTGTATATTTGAATTTACGAAGAATCGAACTGTCACATTTGTTTCCAGTAATACAGTAAAGAGGCAAGCAGCACCACGTCGCAGCTCCTAGCAACAGATATAAACTTCACAGTCTGTGTTTATAATACCAACATCAATATCTGGCCTTAAATTGCCAATTACACTCTCTCATATGCGCGCAGTTTCCCCATCAACATTTCTTCTACATTTCACATTCCTTTCATGCCAACAAACAGAACGCATTTGTAACGTCACATTCTGTATGGTTTGTTCGATCAGTCAGTCTAAATTGTGACATCGTTCCAAAGTCGACATTTTGTAATGAATTTTCTGTCATGACACGTTGTATTATTAATTGATATTGAATTACTGTCGCCTGTACATTTTTCGCAACGTGACTAATTCATCCACGTACAGCGGCAGCAACGTGCAACGTGAGCGAAGTGAGGACGATGTAAATTCGAACAAATAAGACAAAATTTGCAATTAAATTTAGGACACAGATATTTGGTGCTGTGTGCATTATGTGCTGTGGAACTGGAAGTGACGAATCAGACACACATACTTTTCTGTTCTAAACACAAAAACTGTAAGGCATAAGTCCAGATCTTCAAACTGCCTTTCCTTAATTATACATTCACGTCTAGATCTCCCAAGATTGCCCTTCCTATAATTTTTGTGTGTATTATTCATTTATCGAATGCATGCTTCCTTTCTTTCTATTAAACGTAATACCGTCAGCTGGGCAGCCCAATATTCAAGCTGAACATCATACAATTTTTTCGTCCTTCTGTTGCTCTGTTCCCCTAAAGTCCAGTCCCTTTTGCAGAGCCCTGTTCTGCCGATTATCGTGTTCTACACCTCTAAACACACAACAGCAATGTAGATATATCGTTAACTAACAACCAGATATCAGCAGATATTAATAACTGGCAGATACTAGCAGAGGAAAGCGCTTCCGTCCACAATGTAATAAAATTTAACATTAAATTCGGTAACGACAACACAAAAATAAACAACGCTTACGATCTACGTTACGTCATAAAGGAACATCAGTAAACACAGTTCCGCGGGAAGCTTAACCACATAATTTCCAAAACATTTCAAATAAGAGACAAAGAAGAGAAGGAAGGGCACGTACACAAAGAAGTAAGTAGACGGCTTAAAGGACACACAGGCATAAGAAAGTTCACAGTTCACAGAGAGGTTGGACGAGTTTATACAGACAACATGAAGGGAAACATGCAAAAGCACAGACGCACAACCCCAAAGTAAATGATAGTGTAGTCCCATGGTGGACGGGCGCCATAAAGACAATGACGAAGAGGACAAATGCTCCGAGAAGAATATACTAAGGAACAACAGGCGACGAGGCATTAAGAGAAATAGAAGGAATCAATATATTAAAGCCAAGAAAGAGTAACAAACTGCAATAAGGGGAGAGAAAATAAGGTCATGGAAACAATACTGCACTACGAAATCTCAGATTAACGCATGGAATGAGGTGTACAAACTAGCCACAAGTTAAGCACGAAGAAAGTCAACAGCTGAAACACTTAAGAAACCAGATGGATCAAACACTGAAAACATGGAGGAAACGATCAAATTAATGTTGGATCTAATGATAACGGAAGACAACCCCCAAGACGATACAGAACACCATAAGGCAGTCAGAAGCAGGTAGAACGACCGATAAACACCACAGATGATAAGGAACTTATTCAAGAAGAAGTCAAGCACGTTATAGAGGGATTCAAATCCAAGAATGCACCAGGGCTGAACAGCGTTACAAACGAAGTACTCAAACTGATATTCAAAGCCTTACCCAAAACAATGACAGCACTTTACAACGAATGCCTCAGAAAGGGATATTTCCCCGAAAACTGGAAAATAGCAAAGATAATCCCAATAACTGAACCTGGAAAGAATATAACCCGGACCCATCAAATTACCGCCCATTTAGCCTAATGAACCCAGAGGAAAGGGTTTAGAAAAATTGCTAATTAGAAGAATAACGCATTACTTACATAAAACCGAATTTCTAAACAACAACCAATACGGACTCACGTCACAAAAGAGCACGGTGGACGCCGAAATGGAACTAAGAAAATTTATAGAACCCCAATTAGAGAGACGGGGTGGGGGGTGTGTACTAACAGCCAGCTTGGATGTTAAGGGAGCCTTCGGCTCGGCCTGTTGGCCGGCTATATTGAAAGGACTGAGAGGAAGCAAAATGCCCCGGTAAACTTTAATAACACAGAAAAGACTATATAAAGGAAAGAAAGGTAGTGATAGCAATAAACAGCCTCAGTAAGGAGAAGAACATAAAAATGGGTGTTTCCAACGGTCTTGCTGTAGCCCAGGGTTATGGAATATGCAGTTTAAATTCCTTCTAAAATTGCAATATACTAAACACACAAACGTAGTCGATTCGCAAACGATATCTAATAAAGATAAAAGCTGAATCAGTAGGAGAGGCATAAAATATTGCCAACGTAGAAATGGACAAAATATCAAATTGGACAAAATACAACAAAATTAGATTTTAGGAAGAAAAATCTAAAGTAATATTAATGACTAGCAGAAAACGATAAGTGAAAAAGAAATGGAAATATACTTAAACAAGAAAAAAATTCCAAAATTAAAAGATTGATATATTTGTGAATAATATTTGACCTCAAATTTACTTTTAAATAGCACAAAAATTATACAGCAGACAAATGTACGAAATTGATGTTTTCATTATCAAAATCGTCAAAGCTCAACTTTGGACATAACCATAAAGCACTAAAGAAAATCCATACTTATATTAGAGTATAGCTGTATTGTGTATGTAGTGAGAGACAGCAGAACATATCGGTACAGAACAGTTTATGTACAGTGTAGCTGTATTGTGTATGTAGTGAGAGACAGCAGAACATATCGGTACAGAACAGTTTATGTACAGTGTAGCTGTATTGTTTATGTAGTGAGGGTCAGCAGAATATATCGGTACAGTATAGTTTATTTACAGTGTAGATGTATTGTGAAAGTAGTGAGGGACAGCAAAATATAGCGGTACAGTAGAGTTTATGTACAGTGTGGCTGTATAATGAATGTAGTGAGGGACAGCAGGACATATCGGTACAGTAAGTTTATGTACAGAGTAGCTGTATAGTTTATGTAGTGAGGGACAGCTGAACATAGCGGTACAGTATTGTTTATTTGCAGTGAAGTTGTAATGTGTATGTAGTGAGGGGCAGCAGAACAAAGCGGTACATTATATTTTATGCACAGTGTAGATGTTTAGTGTATGTAGTGAGGGACAGCTAAATATAGCTGTACAGTATAGATCATATAGAGTGTAGTCGTATTGTGTATGTAGTGAGGGGCAGGTGAACACAGCGGTAGAGTATAGTTTAGTTACAGTTTAGTTGTATTGTGATGTAGTGTGGGGTAGCTGAACATAGCGGTACAGTAAATTATGTACAGTGTAGCTGTATTGTGTATGTAGTGAAGGACAGGTGAATATAGCGGTACAGTAATTTGTATGTACAGTGTAGCTGTATTGTGTAAGTAGTGAGGGGCAGCTGAACATAGCGGTACAGCATAGTTTATTTACAGAATAGCTGTATTGTGTATGTAGTGAGGGACAGCTTAACATAGCGGTAGAGTAAATTTTATGTACAATGAGTTTATATTGTGTATTTAGTGAGGGTCAGTTGAATATAGCAGTACAGTACAGTTTATGTACAATGTAGCTGTATTGTATATGTAGTGAGGGTTAGCAGAATATAGCGGTACAGTACAGTTTATGTACGGTCTAGCTTTATTGTCTATGTAGTGAGGGACAGAAGACTATTGCGGTAAAATGTAGTTTATTTACAGTGTAGAAGAATTGTATATGTAGTTAGAGATATCAGGACGTGACGGTAGTGTACAGTTAATGTACGGTTAAGCTGTATTTTGTATGTTGTGAGGGACAGCTGAATATGGTAGTACTGTACAGTTTATTTAGGGTGTGGTTGTATTGGTTATGTAGTGAGCAGCAGCTTAACATAGCGGTACAGTATATTTTATGTACAGTGTAGTTGTATTGTGTATGTGGTGAGGGGCAGCTTAACATAGCGTTTCAGTATAGTTTATGTATAGTGTAGTTGTATTGTGTATGTAGTGAGGGACAGCTGAAAAATACGGTACAGCAATGTTTGTATGCATTGTAGCTGTATTGTTTATGAATTGAGGGTCAGCAGAACATGGTGGTAAAATGTAGTTTATGTACAGTGTAGTTGAAAGCAAGACGTGGCGGTAATGTAGAGTTAATGTACGATGTAGCTGTATTTTGTATGTAGTGACGGAAAGAAAAATATTGCGGTACAGTACAGTTTATGTACTGTTTAGTTCTATTGTGTATGTTGTGATGGTGACGTGACGTGACGTTAAAGTACAATATATTTATTGTGGTTTTCTATACTGAATATAGTGACGGTTAGCTGAAGTTGGTGGTACAGTAAAATATATTTAGAGTGGTATTTTATGGTTTATGTATTGAGGGTTAGCTGAAGTTTTCGTTAGAGTATATTATATTTACTCTTTAGCTGTATTGTGTATGTAGTGGGGGTCAGCAGAACATGGCAGTAAACGAGAATTTATGAATAGTGTAGCTTCATTGTTTATGTAGTGAGGTTCAGCAGTACATGGCGGTACAGAAGAGTTTATGTGTAGTGTAGTTGTATTGTTTATGTGGTGAGAGTCAGCAGAATATGTCGTTACAGTAGAGTTTACTTACAGTGTAGCTCTATTTTATAGGTAGTGAGGGTCAGCAAACCTAGCGGTACAGTAAAGTTTACTTACAGTGTTGCTGTATTGTGTATGTAGTGATGTTCAGCAAAACATGCCGGTAAATTACAGTTTATTTACAGTGTAGCTCTCTTGTGTATTTAGTGAGTGTCAGCAGAACATTCCGGTAAATTAAAATTTATTTACAGTGTAGCTGTACTGTGTATGTTATGAGGGTCAGCAGAACATGCTGGTACCGTACAGTTTATTTAAAGTGTAGCTCTTTTGTGTATGTAGTGAGTGTCAGCAAAATATGTCAGTACAGTACAGTTAATTTACAGTTTAGCTCTATTGTGTATACAGTGAAGATCAACGGAAAATGCCGGTACAGTACAGTTCAATTGCAGTGTAGCTGTATGAATTATGTAGTTAGGGACAGCAGAACATAGCGGTAGATTACGGTTTATGTACATTGTAGCTTATTTTCAATGTAGTATGTTTCAGCAGAACATGACTGTACAGTACAGATTATTTACAATATAGTGTATTGTGTATGTAGTGAGGATCAGCAGGACATACCGGTACAGTGGAGTTTATTTACAATGTACCTGTATTGTGTGTGTAGTTAAGGACCGCAGAATATGGCGATACAGAACACTTTATGTACAGTGTAGTTGCATTGTCAATGTATTGAGGGACAGCAGAACATTTCGGTACAGTAAAATTTATGTACAGTGTAGCTGTATTGTGTATTTAGTGAGGGACACCGAAATATGGCGGTACACTGCGGTTTTTATACCGTGTAGCTTTATTGTTTATGTAGTGAGTGTCAGCAGAACATGGCGTTTACAATAGAATTCAAGTACAGCGTAGTTGTAATGAGGATCATTTGAACATGGCTGTACAGTGCAGTTAATGTACAGTGTAGCTGTTTTGTGTATGTAATTATGGTCAGCAGAACATAGCCGTACAGTAGAAATTAGCTAATATGTAGTTGTATTATGTGTTTAGTGAGGGACAGCAGAACATACCGGTACACTGCTGTTTATATAGAGTTTAGCTTTATTGTTTATGTAGTGAGTGTCAGCAGAACATAGCAATATAATAGAATTTAAGTACAGTGTAGTTGTATTGTTTATGTAGAGAGGGTCATTTGAAAATGCCTGTACAGTACAGTTTATGTACAGTGTAGCTGTTTTGTGTATGTAATTATGGTCAGCAGAACATGGCCGTACAGTAAAAATTAAATACAGTTTAGTTGTATTGTGTTTTTAGTGAGGAACAGCAGAACATGGCGGTACACTACAATTTATTTACAGTGTAGCTCTATTGTTTATACAGTGAGGGTCAGCAGAACATAGCGGTAAAATAAATTTTATTTACATTCCGGATGTATTGTATATGTATTGAGGGACAAATTAACATGGCCGTACATATGTATACATTGGAGCTGTATTTTCTATTTATTGAGGGACAACATAACATGGCGTTATAGTACAGTTAATTTACAGTGTAGCTGTATTCTGTATATAGTGAAGGACAGCGTAATATATCGGTACAGTAAATTTAATATACAGTGAATCTGTATTGTGTATTTAGTGAGGGTCAACAAATTATAACTTGACAATACCGTTTATATAAATTTTAGCTGTATTTTGTATGTAGTAAGTGTCAGCTGAAAATAGCTGTACAATAAATTGTATATACATTGTAGCTGTATTGTTTATGTAGTAAAGGACAGCCCATTATCCCGGGACAGTACAATTTATATACAGTGTAGTTGTATTTTTTATGTAGTGATGGTCAGCATTACATAGCGGTACAGTAGAGATTTGTTCTGTTTATCTGTTTTGAGTATTTTGTGTAGTGTAGCTGAAAAATACAGCGGTACAGTACAATTTATGTTCATTTCTGTTGCCATACTCAGTTGCAGCTCGAGAGGCTGAACTGAGGAAAATGTTTAATTTAATGCTGCAGGCCCTGAAATTAATATTTCAAATCACACAGTTTTCAAAGTACTGAACTGTGAACACATGTCTTGAACAATCTCCTGTTAGCGTAATCTGGTGCTTTGTAATTCTTTACAGCAATGCAGATGGGAACAAATAATTGTGAGGTATCTCTCAGTTTCTGTTCAGTTGAAATTCTATAGCACGTTAAAACTGTGCATTAGCTGCAGTATGACTGAGTTGAAGTACATTTAGTTAAACTGGGTGTTGGAATGGTGATCCTGCGCAACAAAATTGCACTTATTTGTAATAATAAATCAGAACTGGTGAATACGTAAACATAAATGCACATGTACAAAATTGTTTTTATACGTACCTAGACAAAAACTTTCATACACACATACAAACAAATGCACACCTAAATACATACACAATACACATGAACATATATTTATCAAATACATATATATAATTGCATACATAAATATAGATGCACACACTTACAAAAATACTTACATAAACACATACAATCAGAAAGTAGTAAAGAGACAAGTAAAATTAAATTTTTGACTGGCGGAAGCAATTCGAACTGGAGGTATGCGCAGTTGTAGCTATATTCAAATTAGTGCCCCACAAAATTTTAAATACCGGTTAAACAAACATGCACAAACAATCAAGCCGAGCAACTAGCGATACTGAGAGCTCTAGAGTAAATAGAAGAGGTACAAATGGAAGACAAATCGGCCGTCATATTCACAGACAGACGAATGGCACTGGATTCGTTGAAATTTGGATAAATATGCGCATATTTCATTGAAGAAATAAGAAGAAATTGACAGAGATTGGAAACACAAACTGGAAAATTAAATTCATTTGGGTCAAGGCTTATTTCGGAATACAGGGAAACGAGATAGCCCACAAACTCGCAAAGAAGACAACGACGAACGTGGACATCAAAATGGCTACAAGAAAGCTACAAAAAGTGTAGTGATAAGTGAAATTGTTGAGACAATTGTTGACAAGTGACAACTGGAATGGGACCAAACAATAAAGGGAGAAATCACAAAAGAATAATTCCCGGTAGTTGCTGATAGGTTAAATATGAAAATAAACTTTACCTATATACTCTCATCCATGGTAAGTACGTATGGCAACATAAGTTAATATTTGAACAGATTTAAAATAATTGAAACACCAACAAAACCTTGTGGCATTTTAGACCTAACAATAAATCGCTTGTTACTTGAATGTTGGTTTTTATATAAGGAAAGAGGAAGCTTAACATCAAGCGTACTAACGGCAGGCTTGGCCAAAAAGTAGAAGAATTTGATAATGGAATATAAAATATTTGTTAAATTGAATAAAAATTACTTTTGACAAATATAACGAAGTGTTCAATCCATCACAACAAGTGGATTAAGCTAACTTCATAGCATGAAACATTCAATGTAACTATATCTGAATAGTGTACTTGTATAAACCACAATAACGCGTGTAGTATTACTCCCAGTATTGCAAGAGGCAATAAATATATTTCAAAAATACTTACATGTACACTTAATACATAGATAATATCACATACACAATTAAATACATAAATAAATTCATTCATATATAAGTACATAATCCATACTACATACTTATACACATATTTATTCATACATACACACATACATAACGCCTAAACACACACACATACATACGTACATACATTCGTACATACATACATACATATATACAAAAACACAAATACGTACATACATATATTGATTCATTCATACATATATATTTACATTCATACAACATACACATATACATATATGTTTTCATACATACACACAAACATAATGCCTAACCACAAATACATTCACACATACATACATACGTAACATACAAACATATAAATAACAAAACGATTCCAAACAACATCCACCGAAGGTCTCTGCACTCTGACCGGTTTAACACCCGTCGTGTTTAAGGCTGAGGAAGCAGCTATGTTACAGAACCTCATGAGTAAATGTCAAGACCACAACATTGACTACGAAGTACAGTCAAAATCAGCTTCATCCTGCCGACTCAGTAAGAATCACTTACCAAAAGTCGAACACGCCATACAAATATTTACAGTCCATAGCAAGAGCGAGCACGCGGTATGAGCGGACATGGAAATAATTATATAGGTCAAACTGGCATACAAATTAAGGGTTATTCTTCATAATAGATGCTCAAACAACCAGGCCGAACAACTGGCTATAGCTAAAGCATTAGAAGCAATAAAGAATCACCTATCAATGAAAATATCCCAAGAAGAGTAACACTAAACACAGACATATGAATTACCCTACAGTCCCTCAAGAACACAACGAAATCACAGTTTCCTTATAGAAGAAATTATGAAAAAGCAATAGTACTTGAAAGAAGAAACTGGATAATAGTATTTACCTGGATAAAGTCTCACGCAGGGAATTATGGGGAAGGTTTTGCTGACAAGGTAGCGAAGGAAGCCGCCAGAAAAGATGATATATCCTTTTACAGGAACCCAATCAGTGAAATATATCAACGCATGACAGACCAGATTATAGCCACGTGGCAAACTCATTGGAATCGAACTACAAATGCGTTACCAACAAAAGAGAATATTGAATACCAAAATTAAATTAACACCAAATTTCACGGCAATCACAACAGCCCACGCTAAACCAACGCATATTTTCACAGATTCAACGTAATAGAGTATCCAGAATGTCCTTGCGACAGTGCGATTCAAACTGAAGGCCAC
>Ga0123357_10011350_pt1 | contig 11413 bp, 8 predicted proteins | sample TergutEmb28metaG_FD_89873 | JGI IMG/M metagenome (GOLD analysis project Ga0123357, IMG submission 89873) | Embiratermes neotenicus P4 segment gut microbial communities from Petit-Saut dam, French Guiana - Emb289 P4 | ecosystem: Host-associated > Arthropoda: Insects > Digestive system > Gut ...
AATCAGCTCAACATGTTTAGGGCGATAATTTCGCCCATCCTCAGGAGCACTAAACTGTGTTTACAGCTTATCGTATGCTGCCGGCCGGTGACGTGGATGAGGTTTTCCACCTCATCCACGTCACCGGCCGGCAGCATCGTCGATACATTATACGATAAGCTGTAAACACAGTTAGTGCTCCTGAGGATGGGCGAAATTATCGCCCTAAATATGTTGAGCTGATTGAAATCATTAATAAATTGCTGTTGTTGCATCTAGTTGGTTTTTTATATTGTTAAATTTCAGGACGTTGTGTTCGTAGACCGAATAACTCTGAAGGAACGCTCCATGTTGTGAATATGCCATCACGATTATATTTCACAACTTATTCCACACGATTTTGTAGGAAGTTAATATTTTCCATATCCGTGCATTAAAAGTACAATTCAGTTCACATAATATGACCAACATACACATGTGTGTATGTTGGTCATATAAACTCTTTTTGCTTGTTGGGCGTTATAAACACTTGTATTTGTTGGGTATATTATTTGGATCTTGTTCAAAGATTGTTTTTGTATTATATGTGGAATCTAACTCAAGACTTAAAACTAAAGTTTCCCACATCCACAGAGGTCTAAGAAGACAAGAAATATTTGCTCCAGTTGATGGGTGCACAATTTCCGAATGTACTGATGAGTAACATTTTTACATTCGACACAAAGATATGTTTATATGCATTTCGTCTCCCAAAAAAGCAGTTTGAAATAAAAGCAAGCACCTACTTACGTCATATATTTTTTTTCCTGTGGCGCTGCGGCCCAACGCCGGCCATGCCCCTCCTCATTCTTGAGGTTTCTAGATCACACACAACGACGCAACACAGTCGGCAGGACTCCTCTGGACGAGTGATCAGCTCGTCGCAGAGACCTCTACCTGACAACACACAACAATCACAACAGACAAACATCCATGCCCACGGTGGGATTCGAACCCACAATCTCAACAGGCGAGCGGCCGCAGACCTACGCCTTAGACCGCGCGGCTACTGGGACCAGCTGCATCATATATAGTAAGGGGCAAGGCATGAGTGTTGCATACTTCTGGGATCTTCTGCCGTGTACACTGGTAAACAGTTGCCAACATGACGAAGGATATGCCAGGTCAAAACTTTCCAAGAAGCTTTTATAGAACTGTGATCCTGAAAGCAAATGCGCTTAATATTTCGAAATGTCGTTACCTTTACTAGTCCACACAACATAACTTTCAGAAGTTTGGATGTTCAATAACATTGCTGTGAAAACATTGAATGTCGCAAAAAATGATAATGTTCGAACTGAGATTATTGGTGTTGGCTCGATATAGAATAAAATTAAGTTCTGCGAAAAGTTTTGGTCTATATATTCACACAAAGTTTCATATGAAACGTTTAAGTAATTTCAGTGATGAAACATGCGAGCAGAGCAACATGCAGTATATAGAATACATGTTATGTGCGTGACGACAGGCTTCCACCATAAATTAGATACGATCTGCGCTCTTCTGGGATAGTACGCAGCTTATAGTTGTAATTCCTTACCGAACTTTCGGAACAACATATCGGTCCCATCTTCAAGGGTCAAAAAATCCAAAAACTTATTATGTGTTATTTTGCACATTGCATGAAAATTATGTTTGGATGTAGAAATAAATCCTATACGAATCGGAACGTTTGAACTGCCCATTAGAGTGTAATTACTTAAAATTCCTTAAAGCTTGCAGATTATAACCATAAAATTATAGATCTATAATCTCGAACAATTATGGGATTATTACAATTCCCATGCAAAATCTTATTCAGTACTATGAAGTGGCTTGAAGAGAATCTCTTTCCTCTTGAAATATTTCATGACGACCAATGGCTATACATTGATGCAACAAAAACGTCGTGTTTGTGTACAGAAGAGGAAAAGGGTTTCCTGTGTTTCCACAGAGCCAGCACGATGTGGGATTATCATATCTACGGCCAGCAAAAAGTGCAGGGAAGTTTTAAACTATTAAACTTTGTAGGTTATCAGAAGCTATAAAACACGTTTTTCAGGAAATTAAAAAGAGAACATAATTTTTATCGTCGTGAAACTGGATGATACTTTGTTAAGCAAGCACTGGCTGTAGAATTCATCCGTATCTTGCACAAGATTAATCCATTTTCCCAAGTTCCTGCTTAGACCGATATCGTAACTCTAGCATTGCAATAATGATGTGTGGTCTTATATTAAATGTTTGCGTCACACATAAAATTCATAATATAACGTATTGGAAAGTAAAATATACATTACTTGAGTGTAAAACTTTCTATAATTTGTAACTCCTAAATCGCTGCTACTTTGAACAAACAAATTTATTTAGTCTTCATATTCAACCAGCTGTGGCCTTACGTACGAAACACGAGCAGCGCCCCCTATGAGAAACTTGTAGGATACGTTTAAACCTTTCCAGACAGCTTTCATCTAAACTGTACACATAAATTCAGTTCGTAATTTACACAGAACAGAGTACGTATCCTGTAAAAAGACCATCCCCTTAATGCTGCTTAGAGGATTATTCGTTTTCATTCCTAGAACAAGAAAAAGTTCACATTGTTAATGTTGTATCAGAAGAAACGTATGTGTACTCTTAGGCTGTAAAAGTTTAATAAACATGAGATTGATGGGACTTGAAACACGAACAAAAGGGGTACAAAATGTGTACCGAAATTACTCAGGAAACTTAAAAGGAAGGTTCATACTCGGATAACTAAACGTAGGTGAGAATGCCATATTAAAGTAGTTCTTAAATAAATGCAATTTGAGGGGGGATAAGTATCAGATTTATCTGGTTTAGAAAAGGGGCTTGTGGAAGGCTGTTTTGAAAATAGGCATAAATAGGATTTTTCGAAGAAGCTGTTATGAAGAGATGTGGAGAAACTGCAGTCTACTAGTAGCACTGCAGACAGACCTTTAAACCCCATTTCGGTATTTCAGGGTTTTACTGAATTTTTTAAAACTTTTATGCTGGTTTAAAAGGTAGTAAAAGCCATTATGAGACTCATAATGGCTGTCTTCCAGTTTATCCGTCCGTCTTTCCGTATAGAATATCTTGGCACCGAATGGTTGGATTTTCTTGAAATTTTATACTGAAGAATTTTCTAACTCTGTGAAGAAAATTCCAGTTTGGTTAAAATCTGAAAACAATATTAGGCACTCTGCTTGCAAAACATAAAGCTTTTATAACACGATCATGCTGAATTGTTAGTGAAATGTTATAATTTTCAGGTAAATTTGTGAGGTAAATCAAAGATCGCATTTTCTGTAAAATAAGTTTGTTCCACCCGAAAAGCGTGCCGTTTGCAGGATATGTACAGAAATACGACAGGACCAGACAGCCCAAAGGTGATGTAACATAATATGGCGCAGAAAATATCCGATATACTTGCTGTATGATTAAGAGAAACGCAGGGGTATTGAATCATACGAATGATATTTAATAGTTATTGCTTTGTTTCATTATAATTGTGTAAATATACAGCACTATATAAGACAGAGTATCATTTATTGCGGTGTGAAATAATAATCCACGCAGTGAACTTCTTATGTTTACGTCAAGTTTCTGTGTTGTTTAGCAATACATATGTAATTTCATATAAAAATATTATAGCATTACAATTTGAAGTTACTTATTTCCAGAATCATAAGAATGGGCTGTCAGTTTTTTAATTACAACATAATTTTATTTTCAGGAATTCTCTACATATGTCTGCGCATCTTTCGCGGCTCAGAGTGGGAGGGGAGTGAAATTGATCGCCCCTCCCATCTTCCCCCTTACCACTACATTGTTTGTAATAATAGCAGTGATCCTGGGGGTTACATAAAGGACGACAATTTCTCGTTTATATTGTCGAATATCAGAGGCTTAATGAGGATTCTAATTGACAGAGATAGTCACCACGAAGAGGGGTTCAGAATTAGGCATTAAAGTGACTGGCAATGTGCTAAACTCTGAGAGTCATTTCTTCAGGAGGCACAAGTCATTTTCGACGTCAGGTCCGGTAGTTTACTGAGGACCACTCAGCCTGTTATCCATTCTGCTATGGAGTTTAGTTTTTACATGATAGGACTAAGCTTCCGGTAAAAGCAGCTAGATCTGTTATCTCCAAAATTGCCTGTGTATTGAAGTTGTGGATGTTGACGTATGCGTCTACTACATTCAATCTTGGTGCGGCACATTGGTACATTTCCTTAAGATGAATTTAAATAATTAAGTACTGGAAATAGATACACTAACGTAAAATGAAGCATAAAATATTTTGTATTGTAAACAACCAAAGACATGACAATTCCTTAAACCCCGCAAGGCCCGTACGTGACAAAATTAACATAGTTAAAATTTGTATAGGAGTAAAAATTATGCTGAGAAGTGGATGAACAAGTTGCATAAATACTAATGCATAATTTTGCAGCTGGAATAACCATACCAACTGAATAATTTTAAGTAAGACACTGTAACTGCAATACGCCTCTCTCAGTTGTTAAATTATACTTGTATGCATTACACTGGACTCGAAAGACAAGCATTTCTGCTTCATCTAATTACGTCACTAAGCTCTTTGTACTAATACTGTACGTGTAAGCGCGCATACTGAAACACAATCCTGACCATTTGTTTAACAGTAGCATCGGTAGAAGAAATGATATCCATAAATTCTCTTATTTTGTACCATTCAGTTTATTGAAACCAAAACCGGATGTCTTGAGTAAATTTGCACGTCAGGTTATGCAAACATACAAACTTAACGCAGACTTTCATTGATTCGCCATTAGCTAAGTACTGCCTCTATTATCACTGGTGCTATTCAAGAGCGCAGGCTGTTACAAAAACTCCTCCCCAGGGAATCCAGCCACAAAAAACCTCCAAAGTTAATTCTCCTGACATAAATCAATTTTATCCGACTGTCAGGCTTAAGCCTACTTATTGGTTTTCACGGTTCTGAATCTTCTTATTTGGAGATGACGGCGGAAAACACAATGTGGATGTTTGTGAACAGATTCCTGTGAAAATACTGCAGTTCAATATTTGTACAGGAAGTAGTGGAAGACTGGAAAAAGTTACAAAATAAGAGACTCCACAGCTTGTGCTATCGTCAAATACACGTAGGTCAAATAAAGAAGGGTTAAATGACGAAACATATAGCAGATGGCTAGAAACGAGAAAAGCATGCAAAGTTTAGTCGAGTAGGTTAGGCGAAGTACCCACCTGACAGTCTATAGTGCAGTGGAGAATAATAACCGAAACTGATCTCGGTGAAATAGGGAGAAACAATGTCAACAGAATTCATCTGACCCAGAATATCGTCCATCGACAAAATCTTGTGTACATCTAATGAACCTAAATTTTCTACTGTATAAAACGAGGAGAAGTTAATAAATCATAGAGTACCTACTGACGTCCCAAGACCTCAGTTGCTGTTTTGGGACGGTTCAGGAAACTGGACGGTGCAGGTCACGGAATTTCACAATTCTGAACCCATCCTGATTATGTCAGGTCACACACTGAGTGTTGTTCTGAAATCGCACGTAGTTTTAATAGGAACGGTGGTTAGTGAGGGGGGTCGATAGCTGCTTTCGTGTTGGTGGCTACTGCTTTAGCTAACAAAAAGAAGCTGCAATTTATGAGGCCATAACGGAGTCGACATGGCTATCAGGACCAGACACATTCTCAGTAACGACATTTCGCCATTATTGCACGGCAAGGCACCTTTGATGTGGTAACACCAATGTCCAGTTTCAGATATTACAGTCTCCATGATTAGCTTCCCTATAGCACATGCTGTTGCCAGAGCTCCATCAGGTAGGTACGTCTGGTGGACATTATACCAACACGTTCCAGTACTCGTTATATCTAAGTAATAACAAAGATTATTAGAATAAACTTGGGTCATCAGTAACTGTAGTGGATAGTTCACTAACGGAAATCATCTCTTTTCATTGCCAACCTAAAACCATAAAAGTGTACTTCCAGAAACTTGGCGTGTTTTGCAATAGAATTCCTTCCAGATTCAGCACGTTCACGAGGATAATTTGGTTAAAAATCACTATCATGCATCACATCAAATTAGGTAAGAGTAGGACAATAATGTTTATTTATTGCATATTTTCAAGGATCTGTGTCTGCTAACACAAGGTTTTCAGCAGCATTCATCCCTTATATTCTTCTTATTATTTTCATATTTTATGCATCAAAAATTGTATAAATGTAAGCGAATTACTGTCAGCATCTATTTACACTAATCTTTCTTCCTTCTGGAAATAATGTTTTATTTTCTTCACTTGATCTTCCCCTTTGTCTTTCTGCCGATGTGCACAAATTTATCTGTGTTTTATAGTTTTGTAGTCTCTGCACAAATAATAATTTTCTTATGGCTTATTTTCTGGTTTAAGTGTAAAGGTTTACCACTCAGGAACATTTTACTCTAAACTTGCGTTTACTTACACTACGGTAGTTTATTTATCTGCTTTCCTTCCTCCTTATTTACAGGGTATCTGCATGTTCCTGCTCTTCCCCACACAACCCTAATGTCCAAATTCCTAACACGAACCACTCACTCCCATTCTTCCCATTCATTTTGCACCAAGATATATACCTGCCCTTTTCATCCTTTCTCCACATCTTAATATAAAAAGAAGACATTCATGTTTCTCTTTATATTTGCCATCCTTTTTGCTTGTGCCTATCAGTGCTTTTAGTTTTAATAATTTGGGATGTTTCCTCTGTACATCCTTCTGCTTATCTAATTCAAAGAAGGAGGAAAGCAATTTAGTTACTTTGCAGTAAATTTGGCCGAAAGGAACTCGAAAGTAAAATCAAATTACGAAAACAGAAGGTTACAACTGTATAACCGTTTTCATCACACGTTAAGCTCATACATTGCGGGTGAGGTATAATTTACCATAATTAGCAGTTAAAAGTCAAAAAAGCTTGGCAGTTTCTAAAGTAACTTTAGTAAGTGGAACGGTTACCATATGAATCATCTGCCTCAGTGTTTGGAAACTTTACCTCTTTTCCTTACACAATTTATCAGGACAATGTGTTTCATTTGATTCTCAGAAAAAAATAGTGACTTTTTCCTTAAGCAACTACGACCAAATTGTGCATGCAGAATATATAGCAACCACTGTTGTTTCAACAGGGAAATATATTAGATGGCTTGTTCGGAATGGCTTTCTGCACAACCGCACTAAACAAGTTCTCAATGTCGTAGTGTAGAGGACGGCTCTCGTACAAAATAACCATTCACTTAAACACTTGTTAAATTTCTACACCCCAGTCACTGTGCACGAGTCCCAATTCCGTACCTGGAAAATGAACTTCGATTATTTATTAAACACCTTGCTCAGACGGAATATTCTTTCTCTCTAAATTTTCTCGAAATCTGCAAGCATGTGATAATTACTATAATCGTCAACGGGTAATTAGCGTCATATGACAAACGATGTAGGTACAAGTAGACACCTGGGGTTTCCTACGGCGTTGGTGTTGAAGATTCAAGCAGGGTAATGAGCGAATGAAGGACATACTGCAACGATGCACTTGACTGAAGTGTAGATTACATAAGTTAGGTACCTATGGCAGCCACATCATTTAAGTCACAGCTCAAACGAAAGCTAATTTCATGGATTTTACTCAAATTCACATGAACATTATTCTTCTTCAGTTCTCATCCTACACACTGTGATGATCCTACCAATTTGGTGGTTCTACCACTGCCAGGACCTCCTGCAGACAAAACAACGCACAGTCTTAAACCAAAGTACCACTAAGGCCATAAGTTCCAAACCGCCCAGATATGAAGTGTTCGTAGTTGCGAATCAGCTTACTCCTGTGGATGAAGTACTGTATAGAATTATATGTGCATGTATGGGAACCGGATAGCCTAGTACTTATGGCGACTGAGGTATGGCATGGATAACCGAAGCGTCACGTTGACATTATCGGCAGAGCTGAGGGAAACCAACTGAGCTTGCTACTGAATGTGTGATGGCATTAAAACAACCGGGTCTTGTAGCTAACCACACACATATATCTAGAACTGAGGTTAAGAATGAGTGGAACTCTACATCCACTTCCCCATCTAACTTTATTTCGCGATAGGTCAACTTTATCTAATTTATTAATGTATTTACGAGTTGGCCAGCTATCTGAATCAGCAATGAGTATTCTACTTATATTTAGAATAAAGGGAAATTAACTTCACTGTATCGAAGTTTCATTTGGTGGAAGGACTTAAAGAAAGCATCCATTTCGTGAACCCACGGGAATAGAAACAAAAAGCAATACTCATTCCATAATGTACGACATAATTTTAACACATACAATAAACGTCACTTGGTATTATAATGACCTACTACTGATTTACCGAATTCATTTCAAACACAGAAGTAAAGGAAGGTTGTTCCTCCGCAGGACATCAAGGCACACTGAGGAGAGGAGAATTAGTTCCACTCATTTCTAACCCTGGCCCTAGATGGAAATGAGTTGTCAGCTTCAAACCTGGGTTGCTGTACTTTGGAAACTCCTGTGGTGTCCACTGAATTGTGAGACTGGCTGGACTCCAAAGTTGGTCTGAATATTTTGGGGAAAACTCGATTACTCCTCCAGAAATAGAAACCAAATTCTTTGATAGTTAAACTATTAGTCTAATTGCTATATTGATTCAAATCCAGGCACACATGCTTCTTGTACTGTCCTACGTTCAGACACATGTTCCTATTTTACAGGCACTAAGCCAGACAAGCATTAGGCCTATTGTTTAACGGTATAATGTCGTGTGAAATAACAGAATTAATTTTGCAATTACTGTGTAAATAAGAAGCAAGTACAAACTCGACGCCACAATCAAATGTTGAAATACTCAGTTCGCTGTAATTCCATTACGAGTAATAAATAAATTCAGTAGTCGGTCTTACTGTAATCTTTTGTACATGACATTTAAATGAACACAGAAACAGCTTATGTATTAATTATATCACACACATAGTTAACGTGTGTATTCACCTTATGAAATGAAGTTCGTTTCGCCACAAATGTGACATCTAACCGCACCGTCTCTGGACAGCCCTAAATCAATGGTGTTCGGACTTCACCCATTCTCTTTTATATTAACGCTAGAAGCAGCACTAAGCATCAAAGTACGCGGACTGTGGTAACTGCATTCAAATAAAAGAGATAACCAACGCTTATTATTTCAGATATGCAGAGCTCTGTATGTCTCATTCTCAAACTTGATGGGTTTTTAAAAGACTTGAAAAATATTTTAGCTTAATGTCAGCGTTCTTTTCAGTGGCGTACCGAGGGGGGTTTAGGGTGTTCAAACCCCACCCACCGAAATTCCGAAGGCCCTCCAAAATCGTGCCAAACTCAACCCGATTGTGAAAACTGTTAAAAATTGCTGAATTTAGGACGACAACACACCAAGATGTTCGGAAAAAGTCAGTAAAATTATAAAACTACCTAGGTTCGCAATTGTTTTACATAAGAAATGACAAATAAATTGGTTGTCATCATAAATAGTCTTAAAGTACAAAAAATTAAGAAAGGTTTACTGTATGAAATGAAATTTCTTGTACCAAATTATAGCTGCTTCCAGAACCCCTGATTAGGGAACCCCCCCCCCCTCGGACAAAATTCATAGATACACCACTGGTTCTTTTTATCCGTCCATTTGGAAGCTTCATCTATGAAAATTACAAAACCAATTTATAAAATAACTGAGGACGGAACGAGGGCAAGGACAGCATATGGACTACATACTTTTGCGTAAACTGAATTTTCTTATATCTTGGTTCGTTATACATACGACGGTACATTAAAATCGGACATAGTTTTATAGAATATTCACGAACGGTTTTTCTCAAAACTAAAAAAAAATACTTTAATGAAGGACGTAACTGAGCTCTTCGACTTTTTTAAATGCATTTTTATTGCGAATACGTAACACAACACAAGCCTATATTTTCTGACTCCATGCAGTCTGATTTAAATGTAAAGATACAGCTGCAAAAAAAATGAGCGCTTAGGTCCACGTGGTAAAAAAAATATCAAAGCACGAATTTCGAAAATATGTGCGGTGTAGCGGTGATAAAATTTGCAAGTCCAATATCTATTTCATTCTGATTATGTTAATATTCCTGGAAATAAGTCCTCAATTAGTGTTCTCTGTCTAAAATAGATTTCATTTTGAACACCAATAACATTGTAAATGATAATGATATAAGACCAAATTATCACTTCGTGCCAATTAATACAGTCACATCTGTTTACAGACCATTAATTACCCATTCACTTGTAGCAAACAAGTCGTCTACTAGAAAAAGATGAAGTGGAAATGAAATTCAGTTTCATTTAGAGAGCTCATTTCCGTCTAGAAGGAACCTTAAAATGCACTGAAACGAAGGAAATTCCGGGATAAATCGTTATTCTGTACCACATTTCCCACATGCGGCTTTGAGGGATGACTTTAATAGGACTTTTCGCGGTGAAATGTGAACTCAGGGTTCAATGGGGGAGGTGCAATCACAAGGGATCACAACTCCACAGAGAGTCTGCAGAGCAAAGCGACATGACACAGGGGAAAATTAAAGAGGAAGATCAAAGGATAGAATAAAAACAACCAACAGAATTTCTTTAGTTGATACCGCATTAGAAAACAGCAAAGGGCGTCATCGTACTTTGTAGCACAGCGCTTCAGGGATATTGGTTTGTTGACTTATGCTCGTATTGAAAGTTACTTACGTTGTTATTCGAATGTTGTCCTTATGTAAATCTTTCAGTAGTAAATCCTAAAATCAATGGCACGTCCGCACAACTACTAAATGCACTGCCTTGCTCTGTGCAACCTGAGACAAACAATAGGAAGTAAGTATTGCCAAAAGTCATTTAAGTGAACTTTAAACTAAATGAACCTGAACTTGTTCATGGCATATAGTTCCCAATTATAAAATACACTACCAAGTTACCACGTTGTAAGGCCACTGAAAGGGACAAAGGAGAGGAGAGAAAGAATATGAAGGGAGAAAAAAGGAAGTATTTACTAGTGCAAATGTAGATACATGTAATCCTCTTTCACATTTTAATACAAGAAATTCAAAATCAATCATATTTCCACAGTCAAGATAAGAAGATCCATATGTAGTCATAATTCTTAAAATGAAACACATTATTTTAGTTATCACACACACACATGCACGCACGCACGCTCACGAACACACGCGCACGCACACGCACGCACACACGCACACGCGCGCGCACACGCACGCACACATACACACACGCACGCAGACACGCGCACACGCACACACACGCACACACACATACACACACACACACGCACACACGCACACACACACACACACACGCACAC
>Ga0123357_10011351_pt1 | contig 11413 bp, 11 predicted proteins | sample TergutEmb28metaG_FD_89873 | JGI IMG/M metagenome (GOLD analysis project Ga0123357, IMG submission 89873) | Embiratermes neotenicus P4 segment gut microbial communities from Petit-Saut dam, French Guiana - Emb289 P4 | ecosystem: Host-associated > Arthropoda: Insects > Digestive system > Gut ...
CGGGCTGCCGGGTAGCGCGCCCGCCGGCGACGTCCCGTGAAACACCCCCGCGAGCGCCAGCGCGCCAATGCTCAACGCCGCCAGCCCAGCGGCGAGCCCGGCGCGGAACTTGCGATGTTTCAACATCCACACCACACCCAATCCCCGACCGCCCGCGACTGCGGGCATCGCCCGCGAGCTGGTCCGCGCCACTTGAACACAATCACACCGTCACAACTGAACCGATGAGAGCGCTGTGAGACCGTTCGAGTCCGACACGCGCTGCCAATACCGCTCGCGAGCAGCCACCGCGTGCTACGGTCCAAGCTGGCTGGTGGACATGCGGAGCCTGCACCTGGCACCCGTTCATGGGCACGGCTCCCTTCCCATCAAGTGTGCGCGCCCCATCTGGCGTGCACGCGACCCGCGGCGCGGCCATCCGCATGGCCAACACAACGTTAGCCCGTGGCAGACGACTGCACCACACGTAGTTTTGACGCCGAAACCACGTTGTGCTGACACATCTCATCGAATCAGGCGAAGAATGTGTCGGAGGTCATAGTGTTTCTGTTCGTTCTTGGGCGGCGCGCGCGTACCACAACGTCGATGGCGGGTCTCGTGGCCCCCTCCACCGGCCGCTGCACCGTATCCGCGCGCTCGATCACCAACCCGGCGCCGGCCAGATCGGCGACCACATCGGCGGGGGTGAACAGCACCGCCGGGTCTTGCGGGCCACCGGCGCCGGCGGGCAAGTTCTCGCTGTGGTGGCCGACCACGAGCAGCGCGCCCCCGGACGCCAGCGCCGCCGCCGCGTTGCGCAGCGCGGTGCCGCGGTCCGGCTGCGGGAGCTGCAGGTAGCACATCAGCACCAGATCGACAGGCGCGTCTGGGTGATAGGTCACCGCGTCGGCGCACCGCCAGTCGGCCCAGCCGCTGGGACCCGATGCGCCGCTGGGACCCGATGCGCCGCTGGCCCCGGCGCGCGCGGCCAAGGCGCGCGCCTTGCTGATCGCGACGGCGGAGAAGTCCACCCCGGTGACCCGCCAGCCCCGGCCAGCCAGCCACAGCGCGTTCCGCCCCTCGCCGCAGGCGAGATCCAGCGCCGAACCGGCCGGCGCGTCGGCCAGCTCCTCGGCCACCCAACAGTTCGGCCCCACCCCCCAGATCAGCTCCTGGACCGCGTACCGCTCGTCCCACACGGCGGCCATCGTCGGTTGGCTCGTCACCGCTTGTCCTCCTGGTTGGTCGATTCGACGGCTGGACGCGATGGCTCCGGCGGCGCCGCGCTGGGCGCCGTCGGCTCCCGAGCCGCCACCGCCACGGGCTCGGCGAGGCGGTTCGCCGGGAATGGCTTGGCTGATTGGTAGTAGACCCGGGCCGCCGGAACCGCGACCAGCTCGCGCTCCGGGTAGCGAAGCGCGGTCAGCCAGCCACCGAAGACGCAGCCGGTGTCCAAGCACAGGGTGTTGTTCACCCATTCCGGCGTCGGCACTGGGGTGTGCCCGTAGAGCACCATCGCCGGCCCGCGGTAGTCCCGCGCCCACGGGTAGCGCACCGGTAGCCCGTACTCGTCCGTCTCCCCAGTGGTGTGGCCGAACATGCAGAACGCCTGCACCCGCCGCGACGCCCGACCCTGGTAGCGCTCGATGAGCCCGGCGTGCGCGACCACGAGCCGGCCCCCGTCGAGGACGTAGTGGCTCACCAGCCCGTCAAGGAACCGCTCCACTCGGGCCCGGAACTCGGCGGGCTCGGCCGCGAGCTGGTCCAGCGACTCGGCCAGCCCGTGGCTGCGCCGAACGTCGCGACCGCGCAACGCGCGCGCCAACCGGTTGTCGTGATTGCCGCGCACACACCACGCGTCGCCAGCCTCGACCATCCCCATGACCAAGCCAAGCACTCCCGGGACGTCCGGGCCGCGATCCACCAGGTCGCCGACGAAAACCACCCGCCGATCAGGGTGGCGCGCACCGATCAGCCGACCGGCGCCGTCGCGGGCCAGCCGGTAGCCGAGCCGGCCGAGCAGCGCCGCGAGCTCCGCCGCGCAGCCGTGCACATCACCGATGACGTCGAACGGCCCGGGCTGCGATCGCAGGTCGCTCGGCAGGCTCGCGCGCTGGACCGTCGCCGCGTCGATCTCGGCCACGCCGACGAGCGTGTGCACGGCGGCGAATCCTTCCCCGCTCAGCGCGCTTCGCTCGCCATGCAGCTGATCGAGCTGCTCGCGCACCACCCGCTCACTGATGCCGCGCTCCGGGCGCGCCGCGTTGCGCGCCAGGCAAACCTCCGCCGGCGCGTCCAGCACGATCGCCACCGACGGCACGTCATGCTCGCGGGCCAACGCGACCAACCCGCGGCGCGCGTCGGAGCGCACATTGGTCGCGTCCACGACCGTCAGCCGGCCGGCGGCGAGGCGCTTGCCGACGATCACCCGCAGCACCTCGAACGCGTCGGCGGTGGCCATTTGGTCGTCCTCGTCATCGGCCACCAGCGCGCGACAGAAGTCCGAGGAGACCACCTCGGTCGGCTTGAAGCGCGCCCGGGCGAAGGTGGACTTGCCCGATCCGCTCGCCCCGACCAGCAACACCAGGCTGGGCTCCGGCACAACGAGTTCCCGCGCCGCCGCCGCACCACCTGTCACCGGGGTCCCGCCAGACTCCGGCGGTGTCGCGCCGGTCATCAGCGGTTGGCACGGAACGCTGCTGGTCGCGGGCATGATCGACCATTCTGCACCGCGCGCCTCGGCCCGAGTCTGGTCAAGACTTCTCCGACCCTGGCCGACGGGTGCCGAGGGGTCACGCTGGCGGTGGCAGCCGCGGGCTGACCACCGCCACGCCGAGCGCCTGGCAGGCGTCAATCATGCGGCTGTCGTAGGTGATGACCGCGTCGGCGTTCAGCGCGAGCGCGGCGGCGATGTGCAGCGCGTCGAGGCTGCGCAACGCCGGATACGGCAGGAGCGCGGCCTGCCGGTAGATGGAGCGGTCGGGTGTGGCGAGGTCGAACGCGGCGAGCACCTCGGCAACCTCACCGCCGGTGGCGCCGATGCGGATCGCGACCCGGCCCAACTCAGTTTCCAGCAGATCACTCGACACCGTCTGGTGTTCTGGGTCAGCTAGCTCAGTGATCAGGGCACCGCTCTCCGGTTCCGCGACCAGGAGCTTCACCGCAGCCGAGGTGTCGATGTAGCGGCGCATCAGAGCCGGTCTTCGCGCAACTGATCAAGAATCGTCGAGACCGGCGCCACGCCGGCGGGGCGCAGCGGGAACCCGTCGAATCCACGCCGGCTGGCTCGTCGGGTGATCGGCAGCGCGGTTGGTTGCGACGCTGGGGTGAGCGAGCCGACGGGCACCCCGTTGTTGGTCAAGGTGAAAGACTCACCAGCCTGCAGCCGGCGCATGATCTCAGCGGAGTTGTTCCGCAGCCCACGTTGCGAAATCACCGTGACCATGTTGTCACTGTAGCACTATGCTACGGAGTGTCTCGGGTCTCGCGGACGCGGTGCGACCGACGCGGCAACTGGGCCGACCCGGCGTCGCGGCCGATCCGGCGACCCGCCCACCCCGACGCAACGCACTTGAGCTGACCCGCCACGCGCAGCTTAGCGACAGGCTGAGTGAGCACGAGGGCGGGCTGTGGCGATCAATCGGGAACGATGGTGAATGCGCGAATGTGCGCCGGGCGCAGGTTGTCGAAGTCGCGCCGATTCATGGTGGCGATTGTTGTGACGTTGAGCCGCTCGCCGATGGCCGCGAGTGAAGCGTCGGTTCCGCCTAGCCTGCGGTCGGCGTACTGACGAACGAGAGCTTCCACGCGAACCACGTCTACGGGAAGCAACTCGACAAGCTGGTAGGTGAATGTGCGGCCGGCGCCAATGCTGCTCAGAAACGTTGCTTCAGCGGATGGTCCCAGATTCCTGTCGAGCAGATAGCAGGTTTCGGCGATCACGAGTGGGGACACGAGCAGTGACGTGCGTCCGGTGCGCGCGAACCACCGCACACAACGGCCGTGGTCAGGCTCTGCCGCGTCAATCAAAGCGTATGCGACGTTGGTGTCAACCAGGATCACGCGAGGGCTCAGTTTCCGAAACCGTCAGCAAGGTGGTGAGCCATTCGCTCGACCACATCCCCGGGGCCACGGTAGGCCCCCACCCAGGTCGGCAACTCACGCGCATCCAAGGCGTCGTCACCGCCTTGGTCGTCCTGGTCGTGGTCAAGCAGACGCAGTGTGCTCGCAGCCTGCTCGTCGTCCATCGACTCGACCAGCTCGTGCAGCCGCTCCTTGACCTTCATCGCTCCATTCTGCCGCATCGGAGCCGCCTGGGATTCCGGCTACGCAGTGGCGACTCCGACACGGTTCCGACCAACCACGCTCCGGCTGGTGGCGCGGGCTGCCCCGCGGGCGCGGCGCGGCCGATCCGGCGACGGGGCGGATCCGTGGTAGGCCCCGACCGTTCCGGCGGCGCGGACGTTCCGGCGTAGCAACCGATCAGGCGGCTCGGCCAGTCAGGTGACCCGCCCAGCCCGGCGCATCGGCACATGGGGGATGCCGTCCTCGACGAACTCGGCGCCATCGCGGACGAAACCGAAACGCTGGTACCAGTGCTCCCAGTGCGACTGGGCGTCCAACACTGCCGCGCGCCCGGCGGACAGCTCCAGCGCCCGGCGGATCAGCGTGGCGGCGAGCCCCCGCCCGCGCCACGCCGGGGCGGTCACCACCCGGCCGATCCGCGCGGCACCGTCCGGTTCACGCAGCAACCGAGCCGTCGCGACCACCTCGCCGCCCCGCTCCAGCCACAGCATCCGGGCACCGGGCTCGACGTCCCGCCCGTCCAAGTCCGGGTACGGGCACTGCTGCTCGACCACGAACACGTCCACCCGCAACCGCAGGATGCCGAACAGCACGGTCGGGTCCAGCTCGCCCACCACGCCGACGCGCACCTCGCCGACGCCCACCTCGCCGACGCCCACCTCGCCGACCCGGTCCGAGCTGGCTGGGTGCGAGCTGGCCGCCCCGTCGCCGGACGCAGCCGCGCGGGCGCTCACCCGCGAGCCGCGCGGTTCAGCGCGCCGACCACGCCGAGCAGCGAGGCGTGCACGATCGACTCACTGATCCCAACCCCCCAGAACACCTGGTCCCCAACCTCAAGCTCCAGATACGCCGCAGCCTCCGAGTCGTGCCCGGTGGTCAACGCGTGCTCGGCGTAGTCGAGCACGCGCACATCCAACCCGCCCAGCCCCAGGTCCATAGGCGACAGCCCGGCGCAGAACGCCGCGATGGGGCCGTTGCCCACACCGGTCACCTGATACTCCTTGCCGAACGCGCGCACCGTCGCGGTGACGCGATCCATCGCGCCATCACTGGACGAGCTGAACGTCACCAGCTCGAACGCCCCGGGGGCGAGGTACTCGTCGGCGAAGATCTCCCACATCCGCGAGACGCTGACCTCGCCGCCCTCGCCGTCGGTGAAGCGCTGGATGACATGGCTGAAGTCGATTTGCAGCCGGCGCGGCAGGTCGAGATGGTGCTCGGCTTTCATGATGTAGGCGACGCCGCCCTTGCCGGATTGCGAGTTCACCCGGATCACGGCCTCATAGGTGCGGCCCACGTCCTTGGGGTCGATCGGCAGGTACGGCATGCCGGCCCAGGAGAGCGCGCTGAGCGGGGTCCCCTGCGCGGCGGCCTCCCGCTCCCGCGCCTCGAAGCCCTTCTTGATCGCGTCCTGGTGCGATCCGGAGAACGAGGTGTACACCAGGTCGCCAGAGTAGGGGTGCCGCTCGTGCACACCGATGCGGTTGCAGTACTCGACGGTGCGACGGATGTCGTCGATGTCGCCGAGGTCGAGCATCGGGTCGATGCCCTGGCTGAACAGGTTCAGCCCCAGGGTGATCAAGTCGACGTTTCCGGTACGCTCACCGTTGCCGAAAAGGCACCCCTCGACGCGATCGGCACCGGCCAGCAGCGCCAGCTCCGCGGAGGCCACAGCGGTGCCGCGGTCGTTGTGGGTGTGCACCGACAGCGCCACGAACTCGCGCCGGGACAGGTGCCGCGACATCCACTCGATCTGGTCGGCGTACACGTTCGGGGTGGACCGCTCGACGGTGCACGGCAGGTTGATGATGATCTCCCGCTCGGCGTCCGGCTGCCAGACGTCCATCACCGCCTCGCAGATCTCCAACGAGAAGTCCAGCTCGGTGTCCATGAATATCTCCGGCGAGTACTCCAGGCCGAAGTCGGTGCCGGCGAGGTGGTAGTCGGCGTACTTCATGATCTGCTGCGTGCCGGTGACCGCGATGTCCCGGCACTCGGCGCGGCCGTCACCGGGGAAGCCGAACACGATCCGCCGGAACGCGGGTGCGGCGGCGTTGTACAGGTGGACGGTGGCGCGTGGCGCGCCGATCAGCGACTGGACGGTCCGCTCGATCAGCTCCTCGCGCGCCTGGGTGAGCACCGAGATGCGCACATCGGCGGGGATCTTCCCGGATTCGATCAGCTCGCGCACAAAGTCGAAGTCGGTTTGGCTGGCGGCCGGGAAGCCGACCTCGATCTCTTTGAACCCCATCCGCACCAGCAGCTCGAACATGGCGTGTTTGCGGGCGGTGTTCATCGGGTCGATCAGCGCCTGGTTGCCGTCGCGAAGATCGGTTGACAGCCAGCGCGGCGCGCGCTCGATGCGGCGGCTCGGCCAGGCGCGGTCGGGCAGGTCCACCGACGGGAACGGGCGGTAACGTTGGTAGGGCATGGCGGAGGGGCGTTGCTCATTGACAGGACTCATGATCGTTCCACTGCTTTCTCATCGCTCTTCTGGTCGCCGAATCAGGCGGACCGGTCAGCGGCACTGCGGCAGCACTCAGATCGGCAGCGCGACGCCCCGCGACGGGGGGCCGACCGGCTTGGTTACCGAACCCCGCCGCGGCTGCGAAGCAGCAGCGCACGCGCCATAGTGCCTCTCATGGTAGCTGGTTCGCGGCGGTCGCGCCCGGCCAGTCAGTCCCGCGTGGTGGGCCGATCAGCCTCGGCGGTCACGTCGTCGAAAGTCAGATTCAGCTCGGCAGTCGGCTCGTCCGGCACATAGCCGGGCACGACGGTCGGCTCGCCCGGCGTAGGACCCGGCCCGACGCTCGAGTCGACCGGCCGGTAACCCGGCCCGACCGCCGGCCGGTCGAACAGCGCGGTCAGCCCCACCAGCTCTGCGGTCGGCTCATCGGGCACGAAATCCGCCTCCCATGGCGGCAGGACGGTCTCCCCGGCGGGCCGGACCGTCAACACAACCGACACCACCGGCTCATCGGGCTCGGCGGCGGACGCCGCGCTCGAATCCTCCGCCGGCGGGGTCATCGCCTCGACCGCTGTCACCTCGATCGGCGCGGCCGCTACCGCGTCCGGCGCACCCATGGCGCCGATCGACGCGCCCCGCGCGTCGATCCGCGCGGCCTCGATCCGCGTGGGCTCGATCCGGTCGGCTGCCTCGCTCGGACCGCTCGTCGCGGCCCGGTGCGCGGTCGCGGCCCGGTGCGCCGTCGCGGCCTCCGTCCCCGCCGATGCCTCGTGCGCCCCGGCCGCTGTGGCCTCGGCCCCCTCAGGTCCGTCGGTCGCCGCCGCAACGGGCACCGGGCCATCCGGGGGTTCGTCCGCAACGCTCCGCGCGGTCAGCCGTCGCGCTTCAGCCCGGTGCGCGGACTCCAGCACCGCGCCGACCAGCACACCGGCCAAGACCAGCGGCGGTGCCAGCCAAATCGCCCACAACCGTCGCATTTCGCCTAGTGCGAGCAGCACCGCGGCGTACCCGGCAAGGGGTATCAGAACGGCGAGCGCGCACCACACAAGCACCTTCGGGCGGTGGCGCACCAGCGCGAAATCCCCACCCGCGACCCGATCCGTCGCGGTGGACTCGGCTGATTCGTCCATGGCTTGCGATACCGCCAGCCGCTCGGCCGCGGGCGGCTCCGGGGCCGCGACCGCGGAACCGACGGGTTGGTCCGGCCCCTCCGACGCGGGATCGAACAGCTGACCCGGCTCCCCCAGCACGGGGTCGGATGGCTGGTCCGGCCCCTCAGACGCGGGGTCGAACAGCTGACCCGGCCCCTCAGACGCGGAGTCGGACAGCTGGTCCGGCCCCCCTGGCACGAAGTCGAAATACTGATCCGGCTCGCTCAATCCGAGATCGAATAGTCGACCAGTCGTCTCCAGGTCAACGCCGATAGACCGGCGCGGCGTCTCTGGCCCAGCATCGGCTGGTGCCACGACCACTGGCACGGTGTCCACTGGCACGACGTCCACTGGACTGGTCGCGGCTGGAGCGGCACCGGCGAGCGCAGGATCGCCCAGAACCGGATCGGGCCGCATGGTGTCGGCGGCCATGGTGTCGGCTGGCGGGAGATCGGCCAGCCCGGCCCCGGCGCGAAACCGCTCCTCCGCCGGCGGCGGCTGGGCGTCCGTGGCGGGGTGCGGCTGGGCGTCCGTCGCCACCGGCGCCTGGGCGCCCTTCGCAGGAACCCGGGCCGGCGTCGCGGGCGGTTCGCTCGCCACCACCGATTCGTCATCGGCGAACGTCGCGGGCACCGCCGCGACCACCGCCCAGACCGAGGTGTCAACGAGCGGGTCGAGATGTTGGCGAGGCGCACCGCTGTCGGCGAGCTGTGCTTCCACATCCGCCAGCTGGTCGCGAACGGAGCGCTTGTCGCCGTGCGGCGCTGAGTGCCGGCCCACGGACCCAGTGTCCTATACCGGGCGGTCCGCGCCGGGCGTGCCCTGGCCCGGTTCGCGGCCATCGGCGTGGGCCCGAGCCGACCCGGCCGCCCGCTCGCGCCGCCGCCGCGCGGTGACCAGGTACTGGCCGATCACGAACACCACCGCGGCGACAATCACCGCGATCAGGGTGGCGCCGCGGAATCCCGGAGCGCGCAGGTCCATGGTGTTCGAGCCCTTGTGCGCGCCGCTGCCACTGCCGGCCACGATGCCCAGGGTCATCAGGTTCGGGGCGGCGAGGATGACCGCGCCCAGCACGATCCAGCCTCGCGCCTTCCAGGTCAACCCCTTGCGCACCAGTTGGCGCAGCACGATCAGCGGGATGAGGGTGAACACGAAGCCGTAGCCCAGTCCCCACCATGTGCCGCTGCCACCGTGGCCGTCTTTGCCACCAGCTTGCGAGCCGATGGCGCTCGCCCACCAGCGCGGCAAGGCCAATGTGGCGATGAAGTATCCGGCGACCAACAGGACGACGATGACCACCCCGAGAATGACCCGTCGCTTGCGGGCCTGGTCTTTCTCGGCCCGCTGCTGCTCAGCCGAGTGGTCGTGGCGCTCTCCCCAATGCTCACTCATACCTACGAATGATGGCAGACAAACCACCCGCGGGGAAACCACCCGCGCGCGCCAGCGGCTGCGCGCGTTGGGAGCGCGGGACCGGTTCACTGCTCCATTGCGCGGCGCCGCACGAACCCGGCCATGCCTGGGACGGTGAACGCGACTCGCCCATATTCCGGGGCGTAGATGAGGCCCTTGCCGATCAGCGCGGCCCGGACCGGACCGAGGTTGGATTGCGTGCGACCGGTCCGGCCCGCGACCTCGGCGGTCCGCGACGGCTGCTCACCGTCCTCAGCCATCGCGATCAGGTAGGCCCGCTCGGCCGGCGTGGCACGGTCCCACCGCGAGCGAAAGAAGCCGCCGTCTAGTGAGTTCTAGCGGGTTCTAACTTTTTCCTAGAACTGGTTAGATCTTCCTAGACTTGCCCGTTCGGACGGCCGTCCCGCGCGGTCCGGCGGGCGGCGTCGGAGGGATCGCGAAGCGGGTCAGGCGCGATCGCGCCAGGGATCACGCGCCTCCGATAGTGTGGCGATTGTGGCCGAGGACACGGCGCGACGCCCTCGCGAACGGCGAGCGAGCGAAACCGACCGGGCTGATGGGATCAGCGCCGGTGCCGCGATCGCCAATGACGGACCTGACGCCGTCGACGCGGTTCTCGCGGCCGAGCGCGCGCATCTGCTGACGGCCAACCAGTGCCTGAACGTCATGCGCGCCGCGACCAGGCGCATCGCCGACTATGGCGTCGACGCGCTGGCCAGCGAATCGCTCGGCCGCCTGCGCGCGCAACGGCTCAGGGCACTGGCCGCGGACCCGGAGGCACCGCCGTTCTTCGGGCGCACCGACCGCGACCCGGACCCCGGCGACGCGGCCGGCGACATCCCGTCCGCCCCCCACGCCGCCCCGAACGGCCCCGACGAAACTCTCGCGGACGCCCCCGCTGACGCGACACGCATCGCTGCGGACCGCCCGGACAGCCCGACGGACGGCCCGGCCGAAGTGCTGCACATCGGCCGTCGGCACATCCGCGACCGACGCGGCGATCCGGTCGTCATCGACTGGCGCGCGCCGATCGCGCGGGCCTTTTACCAGGCCACCCCGGCGGACCGGATGGGAGTGCGGCTCCGCCGTCGGTTCGGCTACGCGCGCGGGGAGCTCACCAGCTACGAGGACGAGGACCTGACCCGCGGCGAGGCCTTCGGGCTGTCCTCGGCGCTGCTGCGCGCGGAGATCGAGCGCCCCCGCGTCGGCCCGATGCGCGACATCGTGGCCACCATCCAGCCCGATCAGGACGAGCTGGTCCGTGCCGGTCTGGACACTTCGCTGTGCGTGCAGGGCGCGCCCGGGAGCGGCAAGACGGCCATCGGGTTGCACCGGGCGGCCTACCTGCTCTACACCTATCCGGAGCGGTTGCGCCGCTCCGGGGTGCTGGTGATCGGCCCGAACTCCGCCTTCCTGCGCTACATCGGGCAGGTGCTGCCGGCGCTCGGTGAGGCCGGGATCGAGCAGACCACGCTGGCCGAGCTGGTGGGCCGGGTCGCGGTCACCGCCGCCGAGCCGACGGCGGTCGCGGTGCTCAAGGGCGACGCGCGCCTGGCGGAGGTGCTGCGCCGCGCGGTCTATTCCCATGTCGCCCGGCCCGCCGAGGATCTGGTGCTGACCACACAGCATCGGCGGTACCGGATCGGGGTGGAGCGGTTGCGCCGCTACTTGGACGACGCCCGTCGCGCCGGGGTGCGCTGGGCGCTGGCGCGGGACCGGTTGCGGCGCCAGCTCGCCGAGGACGTCCGCCGACAGCGCGAGGACAGCGGCGGCTCGCTGTCGGACGCGGACACCGCGGCGCTGGCGCGCTCGTCCTGCGTCGGCGAGTTCGTGGACGCGGTCTGGCCCGCCCTGGCCGCGCCGGCGCTGCTCACCCGGCTCTACACCGACGAGGGGTTCCTGCGACGCTGCGCCGGCCGGGCGCTGACCGATGCCGAGCTGGCGCTGCTGCGCCGCGCGCAGGGCCGGTCTCCCCGGGCCGCGGCCTGGACGGCGGCCGACGCGGTGCTGATCGACGAGTTGACCGGGCTGCTGGAGCCGGGGCCGAGCTGGGCGCACGTGGTGGTGGACGAGGCCCAGGACCTGTCGCCCATGC
>Ga0123357_10011352_pt1 | contig 11413 bp, 5 predicted proteins | sample TergutEmb28metaG_FD_89873 | JGI IMG/M metagenome (GOLD analysis project Ga0123357, IMG submission 89873) | Embiratermes neotenicus P4 segment gut microbial communities from Petit-Saut dam, French Guiana - Emb289 P4 | ecosystem: Host-associated > Arthropoda: Insects > Digestive system > Gut ...
AAAGAGAAAAGAAAAATGAAGAAGGGGGGGGGGGGGGGGGGTGGGAAATAAAAAGTACGTGAGTGACAACACTGATGCTGAACTTCTGAACGAAATGTTTTCACGCCGTATTTCTCTACGGAACTATTACAGTAGTAACGAAGGTAAATGATGGAGACTTCATTGTCGTCACATCCTTATGCTTCTAGAAACAACAACGTACTTTTCTACAATCTCAACTTTATCTGACAGAGAATCGGAACAAATATTAGCATGGGTAAGTTTTGAACGGGAATAACTAAACAGTGGCATCCCAGCATACCGTAACACACTCTATTGTCTTACCTTTAAAAAATATCTCGTAATTTTTCAAGATTTCGGTTAAAAATAAAAAAGCAAACAAAACAGTTACTATCCAAATATTGCTCAAAGTGTAACTAATAATCTTTATGTGTGACATCCCATTGTGATCCCATTATATAAAATGGTAAAAATCAGTAACAGTCATAACACAACATCTATATAGACAAAGGTTTTAGTTCTGCGACATGTTTCGGCCTACAATTAGGCCGAAACTAGGGCGAACGTGTCGTAAAACTAAATATACAGAGATTTCTTCTATATAGATATTGTATTGTGACTGTTATTGAGTTTACCTGCAGAAAAAAAGTACCAGTCGTTTTAAAATGCGCAGGTTGAAAACGGCTCTGAAATTCAAAAACATTCAACAGAAAATGTTAAGGTTAATATTTGATCATTTGTGTACAAAAACTTTCAATGATGTAGGCAGTTTTGATTTTTAGAATACATTTGAAAACTATAAATATCACAAGTAACCATCACTTATACGTGGTACAAAAATATCACATATGTGGAGTTTTGTTGGAAGGTGTAATAAATAGGATCATTTATTAATATTTCCATCGGATAAGTATGATAGTAAATTTTCAGTGTGAAGGAAAAAGCATAAATTACAAGTGTGAAGATGAAGGTAAATGTATCCTTTCAGTTAATAAATACAAGTGTTTGAACACAAAATAATCAGAAGAAATATTTGGGCCACTCGAGGACTGCGTGGGGACTGCAGGGACCACCGGATTCATTCACGTAGAATTGCAGTGTTTAAAAACACCACTACAAAATTTTGAGTAACACAAATCAGGGAATTTCTTGACTGCCTAACTAATGCTGCCTCTTCAAGGGCAATCCCAAGCTACAGAGTTGGTGTAAATTAACTTACACAGAAATGAACTGCGAAGAGTCATTAGAGGGATAAACAACCGTGAAATTCCTTTTCCTTATATTACAGAGAATTCCCTTTAAATTACTCATGATAAAGTGGCGTGAAAAGAAGAGTGTGGTAAGTCTTTGTTAGATAATAAGTACGTATTTACAGGAAAGAAAATTAGGGAGTTTGTTGGATGTACTTGTTCTGCGACATGAACAACGAAGTTCAAGGTAAATCTAAATTGGTGTTCTTTTATTATTGTAATGAACTTCACACGCCTCTAAAAAGCAGGGGTGAGCATAGTAATTGGTGGGCCACTCTATATTGTTCCACAATAAGCTGTAAACATCAATTATTGACCTAATATCTGCTCTATGTAAGAGAATAGGCTTATACTATCTTATACATACACATCTCTCCAAGCTCACCAACTATAAAGCAGTTAAAGTATTAACCACTTCCGGTTCCTGTTTACTCCGCACCATAAACACACCTAACTAGGAAGTACACATTCAGCCATATTTGCCAAGTTTTTATCATAACAACACATTACTATATTTTATTTTATCATTTTAATAATTCATTACTTTAGCTAACACAACCTGCAAACTTCTTGAAGATGGTGTATTAACACCGAGACATGTCGGAGTAATTTAATATAAATTTACACTACTTACACGTATTTGTGCATATGTTGATACATAATAAGCATTTATCAGTTAAAGTATCTTGATTGTGCTTGGTACGATCGTCACTATTGGACATATTACTCTTGACTTACTTTCTCCAAACAATAAAATCAACATAAAAGCTAAATACAAAGCTGTAAGATGTTACACGTAACAGGGACAATTACTTTACACATCCTGAAATTTTGTTTTATAATAGATTTGTTTATGAACATCTAACCTTCGTTGACAGTAACTTTTGTAGGATTTAAAACCACAAAAGAGGAGCCAGGCGAAATATTTATTGCTTTTCCTGGTTTATGGCTAGAACTGAAGAAAGAAAGAAAGAAAGAAAGGCAGGGGGCCAATGTTGTATGAAGATAATTTACAAAAGTCTAGAAGTTTTGCATTATTACCTTACTTATGTTTTAACAGTTATAAATACTTCAATGCTAAGAAAACTTGAGGTTGTCTAAGTCGAATTTAATATGACTGGAATAAGTCATATATTAATTAACCTTTTGACGCCGAGATAATTTTTTTAAATTTTAGCGCACCCTGTATATTAAATGTGAATAACACAGGAACCAAATACGTTAGATTTATGAAACAAACTGCATTTTGAAGAGGAAAAAAAGGAGAGTATATACCGTATTTAAATTATTCAGTACCTATATTTGTTGAATAAATATATAAAATGCAACATTTAGAGTTTAGCGGTGCGGTACGACCGCTATTGTCGTCGTTAGGCGTCAAAAGGTTAACTTCTGGCTAATTGTTAGTTTTATTACATCGTGCATATTGAAACATGTAAAGAAAACTACTCACCACCAATTTTGATCTTTTGCTGACCGTGCATTTCAGTGTATTTATCTTAGTAATTAACCAACTTGATGCACAAAATTTTTGTTTTGCAATTAGTTTATTTCATGTCTCTACATGTTTCGAGCATCATGTGCTCATCATCAGGAGGTCAAAATTGTATTATACAGCCTCTGGTATCATCACAACTATAGGCATAATAGAATTTTGACCTCCTGATGATGAGCACATGATGCTCGAAACATGTAGAGACATGAAATAAACTGATTGCAAAACAAAAATTTTGTGCATCAAGTTGGTTAATTACTAAGATAAATATATTCACCACAAGTTTATCCAGGCAGCCTTGAATTCGGTATATTGGTCGTCCGTAACACATCTGGCTGGATGAATGGTGGATAAGGAACTTAGATTGGGTAGGGGAGTGGGGTGGGTTAGTGGACGGACAGAAGATTTTGTTTTCTTTGGCCTTGCTACATATGAGGAAAGATAATAGTTACACGGTGATGTAAACTGCAACATTTTAATTTCAATTAATATTTTGTTGACCTGCATCGTGTTATATCCTTACAATCAAAACCAACAGGATGCACTATTTACTTTCAATTTATTTGATTAATTAACAGCTACGTGTTAATTATTCAAATAAATTGAAAGCAAATAGTGCATCCTGTTGGTTCTTATTGTACGGATATTTCAAATTAATTTACAATGGTATCTCTTTGAAGTTCGGTCCGACAATATCAATAACGTTCGTTTGTTTGACCTTGAAATGTTAAATAAATCAAAATGTTTTTTAAGAGTTCATTTTATACCCCGTAGCAAATATTCGGCATGTCGATTACAAAGACAAATGTGTTAATGCTGTTAGAGAGATCATAAAAAACACAAAAATATAATGTGTGGGCAACAGGTTTATGACTGTTAAAAGCAGAATGTGTATCGTACTTAATGCGTTTTAAAAGGTAATGCACAACTGTAAATAAGTGTGACATTTAACGTCGCCGTGATTAGGCCGGCCCATGCAGTGTGGGTGACAGGTAAATAAAATAATTATGTGAGAATAGTAGAAAGATACTGACAAGGTAAAACCGAAATATTCGGAGAAAAACATCTCCAAATGTCACTTTGTCCATCACAAACCCCACATTGACTGGTCTGGGATTGAACCAGTCCCCACGCAATGAGAGGACGATGACTAATTGCCTGAGCCTAGGCAAAATATGACAATACACAGTAATAAGGCACTGAAATATATTCTTTTCTCAGATTTTTATCGCATGTGACCATATATTAATATTACTTTTAATCTTTGTTTTTAAGAAAAGGATAATTTGCGTCTTCACGCCTTCTTCCTCATAATCCAAATTGCTGTCTTCAACACCGACAACAGCAGCACTATCCTAGAAGTTTTATGATAATGTCAATCATAAAACATCCCTCTTGACTGTTTGTGCTTGACTAAACTGCGACATATCCAGAAGAACTGACCTAAATAGGATCGTCTTCAGTCAGACCCTCTGGCCTATTGCGATTAAAATTGTGATATGAACATCCACTATCATTCTCCCCTTTGAGGGGCGATCAGTTCATCGCGATGCTACTCCTTACACAGCGCACCAGTATGACGAGTGTGTGTGTGTGTGTGTGTGTAGTGTAAGTGCAGACTGTGGACTTCGAAAATGCGACTTTTATTTTCACGCGAAATAAGGCGATACGAAACTTAGATTGTTCGACCTTTCTTCACTCAACTCTTTGCCATTGTGGATAGAAATGAACAATTAGGCCTGTTCTACAATGGTGTACTTCAGTTACGAAGTGCCTGGTCAGTACATAACGCTATAGATTTGAAGCTGATCACCGCATTGTGCAGTCGTTCTGTGGATCTTCTTCGATGATGATGTCATGAGGTGAGTTCTTCATTCACACACACATCACCTGAGAGCCGACGCCGCTGCGTGGTACTAACTTAGTTAATCTTAACGATGATGAAGTCAGGTCTGGCTTCCTCTGGTCTAGCATCTTGTCAAGTGGGATAGCTAATTGTTCCTTTTAACATAGTGTACATGCCTTTCCCTTAACAGTTCTATAAATGAGTACTTGATGATTGCTGTAGGGGCCGAAACATGTTGCACGTTTTTGACAATTACGAGTAAATAATTTTTGTCAAAGCTTCAGTTGTTATCGGCGTTCTTTCTTCTCGTGGATCTGAATAAATTGTTTTGTTGTGGGTCAGTGGGTTGTTAGTTCCTACAACTTGAAATGAGAAATGGGCTTGGAATATTACGAGAGTTGTTTGGTTGTTATTGTGGCACGTGAATTCTGGCTTCACGTCGTTCATATGATCTCGACAGAGAAGGAATATCAACGTGTGACATTTGCAGAGGATGATTGTACCAGCCCGGCGATTATCATCTTAGATTAATAATATATTGGTCATTTCTCGGTATTTTTATTTTCACTGTTGGAACAGGCAAACACTGCACCGAGTCTCTTTCTTAAGGCACTTTTTATAAATAAATCTAATAATATACATTTTTGAAATTAGTTCGTTTGCATAGTTACGTTTCACAACTGTCCTTAAGTGACTTTAAGTTCAGGTTTGAACTGACTGAAAATTTATCACACAATTTCAATGCATTTCACTCACCAAAGAATTCAAAATATTCAAAAAGTTGATTTACACTTAATATTTCTATAAATTTTTCGTGAGAATTCCTGAAAGTAGACATTGATTTCAGGCTTGAATACTTCGAGCCTGAAAGACAAGTTAAGGTAGCGTCTTAATCTAGTAAAAAAGCCTTCATATCGCGAAAATAAAAGACTCAAATGTTTCTAAATCCTCCTATTGGTTACTACTCAGTATTCTGCCGTTTTTATGGACTAAAATCTAAAGTTTCGAAATCTCATATCAGAGCTAGTCACAAAATTCTGCTTTATTAACCCATGAATCAACTAGCGTATCTAAGTAGCTCTTCTGAAACATTGTTTTCGAAAGGGAGAAATCGTCGAATCCTACGAAGACTTTGTGTGAGCTACAACTGTCAAAATCTCGAAATTCACTGCATGCACTAATTCTGAAATATCCAAGTACGATGACAGATTCTAATGTTTCTCTTCCATTTTGTCTTTCTCAGGTCTCAAACTGTCTAGGTCTGCTCTTAAGTAGTTTCCTTCTGAATTTTGCCTAACAGCGCTTGTGCTGCTAGATGTTCAACTAATTCCCAAAAAAGTACAAGGTATGTCTGCTTAACTCTCTGAAATCACTACTCTAATTTAGTCTCGAAATCAGGATAGGTGATGACAGTATTATATTTCTGCGAATTACAGGTTACCTTGCGGTCTTAGCTGGATGTCTCCAGGTAAATATCTCAATAGTGTCTGGAGAGGAGCTACTACAGTTTCACTTACTTCGTTGTCCTTCATTACTCGCCACTTATGAGAATATACTTTTCTCGGAAGTATTACCTTATGAAATATGACACCTTACAGTCTGTTGAGCAGGAAGGGCAGTAGGCTACGTCACATCCTAGCAAAAATTGGCCTTTAAGTCACCGACGTGAGAACGTCAAATGTTCTATATTGAATAACTGCCTGTTGATGATCCATATATAGGTCGAAACTAGTTACCAAGTAAAAAATGTTCGCAGAAGATTGTATTGTGTGTGACTGTGAACATTGATATACATTGTACTATGCGTCCATTTCTTTCGATTCTCTATAACCATATTTTCATTTGAAACAGCAGCTTTCAATTACCTATCAATTAATAATTGTACATAGAACAACCAAAAAGTATCTGTGACATATTTATTACAAGCCGTGCAATAACTGAGGAAGTAAATTAATAAGATGTTATTCTTATATTTATATATATCCTTCATTTATATATACAAGAATATCCGACTACTTTGGTCCTAGGGACATTGTCATGAAAAATTTTATAATTACAATCAATGGAATAATACGGAAAACTTTTACACGAATACATATTAGATATATAAAATACGTATATCATAATGTACAAAAATCACATAAATATTATATAGTATTAAGAATGCTGTAAATGAAGAAATTAACTATGGTTAACTTAGATAATTCTTTTTAATTCATGAAAGATGATCCACTCCGTACTCCTTGAGTAACTTGTTAATATTTGTACCCTGTTGGTGCGGTATTTATGTTTCAGTTTATTATAACATTAATACTGCGGTTTCTTCAAGTGTCGTGATCTTCTACCTTAGTATACTCTTACTTACTGTTTTTCTGAGCCGTGAATAAGCCCTTTTTGTCTTTGTTTTGAAAAATGGTGAATTGTACATGTTGGTCCTTAAGTAGATCGAGAAAAATCATGGCATGTTTAATTAAAGATGTTCAATATGCAATAATAAATACCCCTCTCATGTGGAAGGACATTGTCAATTTTGCTTAAATTCCAGAAACTATTCTTATTGTGGACATATCTTACACAAATGTACGGCAATTTAAGTAATATTATCGTAATTCAGCATATATGCCTCAAAACAAAATACAAAATAAATTATAATGATAAGTGTTGTATCTCTTTAGAGCTGTCGCGAAAATTCCAACAAATATAATAAACAACAACAAGAATTAATTTATAGCTACGTGGAGAAGAGAAAATAGCACATAAGAGTCCGTTACAAGGGTTCATACAACACCACTTCTCAGGAACTTAAAAATTTGCCCCGTTATTAAGATGAAAATATTTTACTTGATACACATTAAAATATTCATTAACAAAAAGATACAATGAAACAGTAGGCCTATGTAGGCCTAATGAAACAGTAGGCCTATATATAGGCCTAATGTTTCATTGTATCTTTTTGTTAATGAATATTTTAATATATGCACTTCATAAATGTACTTTTTATTCGTGTAAAATATTTCGGTGTTCTTCCAGCACTTATGATTCAAAATCGATTTCCTGGATGGTGTTCCTGTGAGCAGAAATGTCTAAAATGCTCTGTTAAATGAACGATACATGTTCGTTTGCGCGAGATAACGGTACACTATTAATTGTAGGTGCTTGAAGTATATTCCGTCCTACATTAACTATTGAATTTTCAGCTTCTTTCTGCGCATTGTTACAATCAAATGTGTGAAATGAGAAAAGAATATAATAGTCTAAAGACAAGATAAATGGCGTGTCCAGCGTTACCCACGTAGCTTGAATAAGGTAGGCGATATTATTTTTCTGGTAAAACAAATGCGGGCCAAGTTCCTGGTAAAAGACGTCATCGTACTGAAGGCCATTTACTTAGAAAACCAGCCATTTCTCCATTGTGCATTGCAGATTGTGAAGAGATCTTAAAAGTGGTTATGACTGCACAGAAGAGCCTTTGTATTTGTCTATAGAATTCTGAATTGAAAGATGGAATTAAAATTGTCTTAAAGGACACTAGATATAACGTGATGTTTGTAGAATGTTTTTTTTTATTTATTTCGTGTATGTACAAAGTAAGGTGTGGGTGACTGTGCTTGTCTTGCTGATTATGAAATTACAAAAAAAAAAAAATATTGTACCTCGTACATAGTTCCTGTTGTGCAAGAAGAAACAGCGTAAAAAGTCTACCACCTATTACGTGAATTGCAATAGTTCTGCCGCTTAACTCAGAACACTGTCTATTGACAGTAAAATAAAAACCTTGCTTCTTTTTTTTTAAAAAAATAGTTTGAGGATGCTAAATTTAAAACACAAGTTAAAACGCTATATTTTGGCTCAAAACTTAGTACATACAGCACAATATTCTAAAGGTATGCAAAATGTTTGCGTCTAGATTTGGTAACAGCTTACTGAAAATTAAATTGAAAAATTATTTTTTTTGTTATTTTATCATAAGCGTTTTATGTTATCAGATATCTTGACCTAGAAGTAACAGCTACTTAACAGTAACAATGAAGTTAAAGGTTTCAATATTTCTCCTATCTAAGATCTTTAGTTTCTTCAGACGAATTCCAGCACACAAGGCCACTTTCAAAAAGGTTACGATAAATTCCTCTCATTTCGCCCTTCGTAACACCTAACAAATTTATTAAAGCCGTGACCCTTCTAACTTTCATTCAGAAGGGCGCCTGTTCCTGTTCTTACCAGAAAGCAGACCATTCAGTAAGGTTTTTCGACGCTATCCACGCTTTGTCCAAGCTTATGTTCCTACAGTAAATCAAATTAGGCTACGACCCATCCTTACATATATGCAACTTATTGTTCAGGAACAGTACTATCCTTCACGCTACATTACCTGAAGTACTGACGTCATTACTAAACAGTCCGTAAAAAACACAAATAAATAACAAAAGAGAAAATTTTTTAGCTTATTAATGGCTGTCAGCTTCGGAAGGACTGTTAATTCGTGAGGAAAGTTAAATAATAATAATAACAATAATAATACTTAAATAACAATTATTATTATTATTATTACTATTATCGCCATCTTCTTTATGCAGGGTATTTATACTTACATTCCTGAGAAAAACTATGTCTCTAGGGAATACAGTGTTGCAGCTATTCTGTTGTTACTATTCATGGTGTATATATCGTTAGATTCAGTTTTGAATCTATTGTACTTTTACATTAGTACTTTCCGAAGTATGTGTGCAGTGCCCAATATGGCTGCTTTCTCTAGTTTATTGTTATTACTATTATTCAATTCCTCACTTTTTAACGTGCTAGTTTGACAGTACAGGGCCATTATAAAACTAACATAAAATATACAAAATTAACAGAAAATAATACACAAATTACATTTAGAAGCACAAGACCAATTGTAAAACTAGCAATAATACTACATATATGAAAGTAAAGCTGACTGGACTAATTTCCTTTGTTAATGTCTTTCTGTGTGAAACTGTATGTGCTACATACATTATGGTCAATCAAATGTCACCACGATGTTGGAGCACTATTACTGTCACTTTCCGGAATGTTGTGTGTCCGATCGGAAGACGAAGAGAGAGACACAGACAGAGACAGAGAAATTTTAGAGAGAGATTTAAGGTTTGATTGGTATATGACATCGCCCTTCTTAGTAGATAGACATAAAGTTTCGGCGCAACATGCTGCCTCCATTTTCAGAACAGAACCAGCTCATGTCAGATAGTGATCTTGAAGCTACTAATGACTTGACGTATTTGGTTGCTTTACAGTCCCATGAAGGTTGTATTTTGCACATTATGGAAACGACCATTATTTAAACTGTAACCCAGATGAAGATTTCATTTCCGTACTTCGTGATACTGCTTGCTTTGTTAGCCGCTGGCACGATGGCCCAGTACTTACTTACTCCATGGTGCAGAGTCCTTCTTGAGAAGCTAACTGCTTTAGAGCTAGTCAAGAAATTCCCCGCATTTCACGGAACCCGAAGGTTCATTACCGCACTCACAAGCGTCCGCTAACTCTCTTTATCCTGGGCCAGCCCAATCCAGTCCATATACACACATCCCACCTCCTGGAGGTCCATCCTAATATTATCCACCCATCCACGCCTAGGTCTCCCCATTGGTCTCCTTCCCTCCGGTTTCCCCAGCAAGACCCTATACACCCCCCTCTCATCACCCATACGCGTCACATGTCCAGCCCAACACATTCTTCTCGATTTTATCGCCCGCACAATATTGGGTGAGGAGTACAAATCATTTAGCTCCTTGTCACGCAATCTCCTCCATTCCGCCGTTACCTCGTCTCTCCTATGTCCAAATATTCTCCTCAACACCATGTTCTCAAACACTCTCTGCTTCCTTTCCTCCCGCAATGTCAACGACCAAGTTTCACACCCATACAAAAGAGGCAAAACACGATACTAAATAAAATTCGCAATTCAGGGCACCGCGACGATATAATGTCTTGAAATAGGATATTACCTTCTAAACAGGTCAACTACGCGCTGTAAAACGTACAATTAAGGTGAAAGAGTGGCGCTAGTGAGGCGAGACGGAAGTTGAGAAGGTTAAACTGCAGTATGAAGTGAAAGTCCCGGCGGCCTTGAAACCAGAAAGTTTAAAAAAATAAAAAATAAAAAACTTCCAGATTTTGGCGATTTTACGCTCATCTCGCCTACGTAGGGTGGCATTGTGCGTTTTATGTCGCTTCGTTTTCTCCCCATTACCTTGCTTACTTACTCCATGGTGCAGAGTCCTTCCTGAGAAGCTAACTGGTTTGCATCTAGTCACCAAATTCCCCGCATTTCACGGAACCCGAAGGTTCATTACCGCACTCACGAGCGTCCGCCAACTGTCTCTATCCTGGGCCAGCCCAATCCAGTCCCTATACACACATCCCACCTCCTGGACATCCGTCCTAATATTATCCACCCATCTACACCTAGGTCTCCCAAGTGGTCTCCTTCCCTCCGGTTTTCCAACCAGGATTCTATACACCTCCCTCTCCTCACCCATACGCGCCACATTCCCAGCCCATCTCATTCTTCTCGATTTTATCACCCGCACAATATTGGGTGAAGGGTACAAGTCATTTAGCTCCTCGTTATGCATTCTCCTCCATTCCCCCGTTACCTCGTCCCTCCTAGTTGCAAATATTCTCCTCAACACCCTGTTCTCAAACACCATCAGCTTTCTTTCCTCCCGCAGTGTCAACGACCAAGTTTCACACCCATACAAAACAACAGGCAAAATTACAGTTCTATATATCTTGATCTTTAAATTTTTACATAGCAACCTAGAAGACAAAAGATTCTGC
>Ga0123357_10011353_pt1 | contig 11413 bp, 4 predicted proteins | sample TergutEmb28metaG_FD_89873 | JGI IMG/M metagenome (GOLD analysis project Ga0123357, IMG submission 89873) | Embiratermes neotenicus P4 segment gut microbial communities from Petit-Saut dam, French Guiana - Emb289 P4 | ecosystem: Host-associated > Arthropoda: Insects > Digestive system > Gut ...
AAAATGCACACCCATTTTTTGTTAAACCCCCCCCCCCCCCCCCCCCCCCCCCCCCCCGACAATGATGCAGTTTGCTGTATAATGTGGAAAAATATGACGCAGCTTGACAGGCAACAAATTACAGTATAATACAGCCCATGCGCTTTGCATGTTTAATAAATAAGGCAGCCACAACACTCTCAGAATAAGTAATACTTATTCCTCTTCTACGACAAAAATGGTTAAGCGAACGCGTGTCAATGTTACGTTATTGCGTGACTTGTTCAGCTTCAGTCCATACCCCACAGAGAAGAGAGGCTGTCTCAATTATTAAAACCTATGAAGCATAACGTTTTAAATGTACAAATGTATTCACAGAAGGTTCCTGTAATTTTCTGTTTATTTTTCCCAAAATCGGAACTCTTTGACATATTTTAGTAAGAACTACAAATATTTAATCTGAAGTATTTCTGCCCAGTGGTAGTCGTCCTGTTTTAAGCGGACGGGTGGATAGGCGATCATAACAAGACCAGTGGTCGTTATTCTCTTTGCGAAAGTCCTTCAAAAGGAAGAGAAACACGTGTGTTCACATAATAGAGCTGAAATATTGCGTATATATATATATATATATATATATATATATATATATATATACACACCTCGTGTATGACCTCTGGCTCCATTGTATCACTGCGAAACTTCTACTGAGACTGTCGGTCAGATGTGCGTGCACATGTATGAGTTCGAGAATCCCTGAAAGGACTTTGGTGGAACTTCATATAGAAAAATTACAAAATGTAGTCACAATAACGTTATTTAAAATTGCCACAAATTGCGGGCAATTTGACAGCCATTACTTCTCCGTGTACATTGCCAAGTTGTTCACTGTTTGTCTCGAAGGAAGTCATAATGTGTCATAGCACTTCAATACAATAATAAAATTCATTTTACTGACTTTAACGCCATCTGAGATGAAAGATGCCCTTCTTCCTCAATAAATGCCTTCTGCCGGTTCAGCTCTCACGTATTAAAAATCTCTGAAGATGATATCAAAGTCCCACTGAAATATTGTTGTATTTGTGGGTTTTCTTAAAATTAATACTGTAACGAATACAGTCCCACATAATCTGAAATTCTATTTAAGCTTTTCTTTCTTTATTACAAGTACATCTTTGTAGATAAGCCCAAAAAAGAAAGTATGTATTAAGGAAAGCGTCGTTAAAGATGTCGTAAAGAAATCAAAATTTAAGCAGTTAAAGTTAAATTATTATTATATAACCAGTCCCGGTTACTTGGCCTTAAGGTGATTTAAGCACATAAAGGGAGGAAGCTATTTTAATATGAGCTTCGTATTTAGGATAATTAGCTTAAAATAAGTCATTTCAACATAATTAGGGAAAGATCGCGTAAATTGGACCACTCTCTAAATTTAACCATTGCCCTAGGAATTAACAGATAGCAAAAGTCGTCCCTCACTTAAACGGATTTTAATTGTTCTGAGTAATGGAAGAAGTTTACAAATAATCAGGAAGTGTTGTTGTTTGTGGTGTGCTTTCTAATGTTTCAACACTCGCATTTGTGCTTCAACTTGTTTTTCACTTCTACTTCTGCTTTTGTGAAAGGCTTATTGTTAAGCTGAGAAAGTTACAACTAAGATGTGCAAAAGCTGTTCGTTTGGGAACAAATGACAACCTCGATATTTTATAATGTGCCATTATGTCTCTGAAATTGTTTGGTGACAAAATAACGCGTTGTTATAAATTGGACTTACAGCTGTTCCCTGTATCGAATTACCTACTTTATAGTTCCATTTTACCAAAATGACGAGAAATCCTTCGTTATAAATTTTCAAAACTCTGATGTTTATTAATCAGAGAACACGTGATTTGAGTGTAAGTACGTGAATTTGCAAGCTCAATTTAAGTCTTATTTTCCTCACTCTCAGTTTCTATGGTAATTAGGATATTGAATGAGGGAAAATGCGTAACGAAGGAACAAAGATGATGCAGAGCGCACTGGTTGCAGATTGGAATAGGAATTTATTCGCCATGCAAAGTTGGACACTGCGGTACTCTTTCGTTCACGTGTCAGTTTAGTTATGTACATGCTTAGACTGGACCGATGTTAGCTTCTAGGAATATTTTTTAAATACTCGTTTTCCTGTAGTGCGATAAATAAAAATAAGAGTAAAAAGGAAATTCTTAACGAATACGATTTGACAGAAAATTTTACTTTCTTTCCTTTACTTTAATTTTCGTGTAGAAAACTTTTATCCTTAGGGAGTCTTCTCCACTACATATTTTAACACTGGAATTTGAATAAAAGAAGATTTTGTAAATTAATATGACCAACTAAGCGCAATTTATACATTTATCGTTAGTGTTTATGTACAATCACAAATTTCCGGCTTATTAGCCATCTTCTTGGATAATATCAATATCGTAGGAAGGCTCATAATATCACTAAACAAATTTACATTTTCCATTCCTTGCATTATGATTCAGTTACTGCAATTTGGAACCAACAAATAAACACAGTTCCTTTAGAATTAAAATAATTGAATAAAGAGAGACCAACTTGATGTCACTTGCTCCATTATTTCTTTATTTAATACTCAATATGTTTCGGATGTTAATACATCCGAAACATATTGAGTATTAAATAAAGAAATAATAAAGTAAGTTAAATCAAGTTATTCAACTATCAAGATGATGCACGGTCCAATAAACATAAGAATTGAAATAATGTTTAATAAGAAAGCTCCTACATTTTTTCGGGCCTCAAGGTGACCTATTATAAATTCACTGTAATTTAAAAAAAAGTATTTATTTCTACGCTTATATTTGGTAATAATTACACAAATAGGCGAAAACAACGAAACTAATCACTCGGTGGATAAACTAAAATTTATTTTTATTACACTAGTGTAGTTTTTATGTTGGGAATCCCCTGAATTCCACTTTTCTCTCTTACGATATCACCAAGCTCTTTAAATGAGAATGTGTCTCCTTTAACTATCTATAAAGCTCTTCATGGAATTGTTAGTACTAGTAATAGTAAACTACGCCAAAATTTTAATTTTCTACAACAAGTGATAATATTATAGTGACTCACAAATGTTAATTTGCGTGAGACAGTAACACCATTTCATTTAGGATTCTAAAATGCTGCACGATAACACATTTTCTAGGAATGTTAGGTAAAAACATATAGATGGTGAGAAAACTTTTCATTTTCAGTTTCGTTACAATAAGCAAAAGGCTTTTGAACTATGCATACAGTCATAAGTTTTATGGAGATTATTCAGACCCATACCAATAAAATGAACACAAACCAAAAATTCAGATTATGTTCGACAAATTAAATAAAGAAAAATGTCTGCACTTAATTTACTAATTCCCTCACATCAAAACCAAACTGGTATCTGTGCAAGTTGTTACGGAGTATGGTGGAAGAGAAGTACAGTTCCACTCATTCATATTATCCGTAATAGATGGAGATGAATGGTCAGCATCACGCTCCCGCTGCTCCATTCTTTGGGGAAACCTCTTTATACTCACTAAATAGGAGGTTATGTAGCTTTAAAAACAGGAATGGACACTTCGGAGAAGGGAACTATCTCTCGCCTCTGCCAAGAATTGAACCTCGAAACCTTTGTTTTCCAGTCTCTTCCCAAGTCACTATACCGACTGCGCTATGCCTGCTCTGCCGCATGTAAATAAAATAATTTTACGTTAATAAACACAACAGTAGATCCGTAGAACTAGAGGTGTATATATATTCATTCATTCATTAGTATTCAGCCTTGAAGGCCGGGCTTGGCAGGAACCAGAGCCCAGTCATGTGACCGGTATGGCTCTGGCACACTGCATTTTGGGAAACTTCTTGGGGGTAGTTTGTCATTGTTTTCCCCCGTCTTTAGGCGTTCCCACTTTAGCCGCCACGTGCCTCCGTCTGCAACGACGCGAGAGATCCTAGCAGCGAAAGGTAGAACTGAGGGCGAGAAAGATATCCGGTAGTAATTTTGCCTAAATTCTTTCTTCCGCGTAAATTTAGGGATGTTTTACATGCCGCAAATCTACGACATGGGACCGATGGCTTTACTTCCCCTCTGAAGGGAGGCGTGCTGAAAATTTTTTCGCCCTAAAAATCCGAAGGCTTCGGCCGGGTTTGAACCCGCAAACTTGGGTACTAAAGGCCAGCACGCTACCCCTATATATATACACACACACACATACATACAAGCATACAAGAAGAATGTTTAAATATTCCTATCAAATTCCTTGTTCCTTTGTCGTACCTAATAATTTATACCTTGACAAATTTAGATCCTTTATGTGGACGGGTTAGCAGTATGGATCTCACTTTATAGAAATGATTTTATATATACTAACAATATCATTACGGAACACAGGGTTATGTGAAAGTGACAGCGGCGGTAGTCCAACAATTACGGCTGCCACAAACATGTTCAGCGACAGTGAACAAGATTGTTGAGGGGATAAGTGAAGAGGAGGTCTAGGGGTATTATCCTCAGTAATGATGTGTCGCAGGGAGTCTCACACACACTCGAGCAATAATGAAGGAAGGAGAAACGTGTGTTTGGCAGGACAATAGAAGCTAGTATGAAGACACAACGGAAGTGCTCGCGAACAACGAGCAAAGGAAAGTATTTGGATCAAAGGAGGAAAACATAAAAGACAAATATAGAATGTTGCATATTAATAAACACGAAATTTGTGTATGAAATATTCTTCAAGTTATGCAGTCTGTGAAGGTAAGATACGATGTGGCGCATACCATGATTTGAGTGGAGCATCCAATTTTTCAGCAACAAATTCCTAACGGAATGCATTGTTCTGAAGACCTAGTCAAAGATAGAAATATATTATTAAAAGGAATCTTAAAGAAGTATAGACAGCCTGGCTGGCGGAATCGGTATGAGGATTAGACAATTGGTTGGACAACCAAGAAAACGCGGTAGGATTCCTGACAAGAGCAAGAGTTTTGTCTTCTACAAAGACTTCAGACTGATTCTTAGGCCCACCAAGTCCCCTATTCAGTCGATAATTCAGGCGCCTTCCTGTGGGGTAAAGTGATAATGGTCTAAAGCTGATCACTTCCATTAAATAACAAGGTCATAAATCAGAGGAGCTGTAAATCCAATGCCTGCTTGGCATTCATAGGGACAATTTAAGGCATGGATGTGTCAACGATTGCCTTCTTCTGCCTCAGTGTAAGGTTCAGGGGGATAGTTTTGCCAAAAAGATAGTGAACCTTCGGTTTATGTAACTGGCAGCAAATTAAATGGCTGACCGACCATTACATTCTCAAGTGGGACTATTCTAAAGCTGTTAGATGTGAAGCTGTTGTGTTCTTACATGTAACTCACGAGACAGTGATGATTCGTTTAGCAGATCTCAGATATCAAGTGCATCCAAACGTGTCAAATTTTTCGAAGAGAGATTTCAAATGTTCGTCACAGAATGTGTCACAATTATCTTACATCTCCATATGACGCTTCTCCATTAACATTGTTTGTTTAATAATCTTATAAAGGACGATACAATTCAGTCGTTTACGGCTGAAATCTTACAGTTTTCTATGACCCCTCTTCTTCGTAGTTCGTTTCTGAATGGCGACAAATTTGTTATGGTTTCCAGGTCCTTCTGGGCCCAAGGGAGCGAAATGGTATCCAACTGTAGGCTGTTTGTAAGTGATTTCCATCAGAGCACAATATCTCTGTCAATTTCAGAAGGCACCTCGTAGTAAGACCAGATTTTTATGGTGAAAAGAATAGAGCGATATTGTGGTTAGAGGAAATGCTCAGCCCACTCTTCAGGCAAAACGTGAATTATTTAAACCGCAAAGCTCGAAATTCAAATAACATTGTTTAAGAACAAATTATATATTAGGGGTGTAGGCTACAGGTTTTTCTGAACTCTAAATGTCACCTTAAAATTCTAGGCGCCAGAAAGATGACAAGATTCACGTTCCATGCTGAGAACCCACAAATAGTAGGTACCTCGGTACAAAGTGCATTCTCCACGGCGTGTCGTCTCCGGAAATTGTCGGTTCTGGTAGTCATTTTTTTCAAATCCTATTTTTTAAATTTCTAATCTATTATATAGAAAAGTCTGTTGGCATTTAATATTTGGCCATTTATTACTAGTCTCATTCCTTCCACCATTTCTTAGTGTCCCTTATCATTTACGCACCTTTATCTTGTTCCTTCTGCTAGAAGTAAATTTATTACTCATTAAACCTGGCCTCGTTAATCTAAAGAACACTGCAGAAATTGCTTGACATTAAAGCTGTAATTGTATACAAACACGTTGAAATTAAGGTTGTTTATCTTTAAAAATATAAAATTTATATTTATTTAGTGGCGAATTCTGGTAAGGAAAGCCGACGTTATTCAAACTAATGAAGTCTGTTTTTAAAGTCATGAAAAGCGGAGATTATAACTGAAAGATATTCAACTAAACCAGATTCCTAAAAACGCCACTCTTAATTTACAGTAACAAATATAATCGAAAACCAGCCAGTTGTTCAGTTATAAAATATTCAGACCAATCGTCACGCACTCAAAGTCCTCCAATATGAGTTTATATTTTGACAGTTATGAAAAGACTCATTAAAACGGTTTCCTAACGTTAGCACTTCTCGTATCATTTGTGTTTCACATGTTCTAAAATCCATGAACGTGACTGAATTATCTCTGATATCTAACAACCAATCCATATCTAAAGGAAACGACTTTGATGGAGGTTTGCTCTGACAATATAAACAGAAGGGTCATGAGCCTGCATTGTCCGAGGACGAATTGCCTACTTGCAAGATAACAAAAGTGGAAATAAGTGCAAGCTTTATATAAAAGGTTCTAGTCTGGGAAAATGTTACTCCGGTAGAAATTGTTAGTGTATTTCACTTGAATGTCTTGAAATATGCCACAAGCTCTAAATTTTAAAATGAGCCATCCCCGTTGTGTGTACATAAAAATAGGTGTAGGTATCAGTCAATAACACAACAATATCTAAAAAGATGTTTAATAAAGGATGACAGTTACTACATGTTTCGGTCTATTGCGGCCATCATCAGGTTTGCATCCGGACGTATGTTGGCAGTGCTTTAGAGGATAGGTATGATTATGTCACGATGGTGAGATCTAATCATCTGTGATGTTTGTTATATGCTACTGTTAAGGGACACGGGCGGTCGGGGGGGGGGGGATCTGTGATTTGCGCTGTACACCCCAGGATAGCGCACATCACAGACCCCCCCCCCCGTGTCCCTTAACAATAATATATAACAAATCTCACTGATGATGAGATCTTACCATCGTGACATAATCATACCAATCCTATAAAGCACTACCACCTTACTTTCGGATGAAAACCTGATGATGGCTGCAATAGACTGAAACATGTAGTAACTGTCATCCTTTATTAAACATCTTTTTAGATACTGTTGTGTTATTGACTGATACCTACACCTACTGTTTATGCCACAAGGGCATGAGAGCTCAAAATGACACAGTCGTTACAGAAACCCCGGATCTCCTGTTTTCCACCATGCAGCCAAGTCATTATTACCGACAGAGCTGTCGCCGCTCCGTGATAGTTTGATATCTTACGTTGTTTGATCGTCTCAAAGTAACTTTGCTACTAGGCTTCATAATACAGTAAAAAGGTAAAGGTGCAGCAGTCCCATTACAGGCCTGGGCAGGCCCAGAGGGTTCCAGGAAGTTAAGGTTCCCAGATTTCGTGACAACGGTACAGGATAGTGGTAGGTTGTCAGCCTTACGCACCGGCCGCATTTACCCCCAGCAAATACATCTGGTACTCACTTCTGTTAGGGGCTGAGTCGATCCCAGGGCGATCGGAAGGATTTTATGTCGATGAAAAATTCCACTGACACCAGCTGGGATAGAACCAGCGACCTTCCGATTTGAAGCATAGCACCTTAACCACTGTGCAACACCGGTCCCTCATAGTGCAGTAGTGTCATTAAAATGAGAGACGCAAAACTTGATAACTTAATTGTTAAGTTGAGGTAAAAGCTATGTTTCAGCAGGATTCACTCCTTTCTAAAATACATTTCTGAAGTTTTATTTTATAGAACGACACACGAAATCAAGAGAATGCGTGCTGAAGATATGAGAGTAGAGATGCGAATCGTATCTGGAAAGCGCGTAGGAAAGAACGTCGTTATACAGGAAGATAAATTGTTTGCATAACGACGCCATAAGCGCAAAATCCTGCGACAGCCGATGGCGCATCAGCCAGCTGAGTGGGCCGGCTGGCATTCAGCCATGCTCGAGAAACAATTTTCACTCTCCTTTATCAGCTACGGTTGAAGTACTTTAATGAGGCTTAAATGAAACAGAGACTGGTGGCTGCAGTGCATAATGACTATCGTCTTATTTCCTGTCTGAAGATTAAGATGTTTAAAATGTCATAACCTCTGTTGGCGGTATGAGGATACAGAAAATGCGAGAGAGTAAAAGGCACAAATTATATTGTTTAAAACTTCACCTCGATTTGTACAGCTGCACAAAAGATAAAGGGGAAACAGAGGTACCAACCTACTAACTCCTTATAGCGCAATTCTTCTTCATAGCTCACAGTCATCCAAATGGTCAAGATGCAACCAGAACATATATCACCCAGTATTTTTGAGCTCTATACTGGACCTTATTGTGAACCACATGAGTTCGGTCCACACCATCATACATTATTTATTTAGGAACGTAAGTAAAATATTATTGATAAGTCCGTTAAATAGTACGTGCTGAAAAAGACGACAATATTATACATGTGTCATGCGTAGAGGAACGAGGTCTGAGTTTAAAACGGAATACCAACCTACAAAGAGATTAGAAATATTCCGTAAATTATACAAATATATCACGAGTGAGTATACTAAACAACAATGTTTAGTCAAACACAACAGTCATTTGGTATGTTATTTATTGATCTTGGGCACCTTGGGCGACATGTTTCGATTCCGTTGGTGTCATAATGATTCCAATGGAATCGAAACCTGTCACCCAAGGTGCCCAAGGTCAATAAATAACACACCAAATGATTGTTGTGTTTGACTAAACACTGTTGTTTAGTATATAGGTGTATCGAACACTTCGGGATGGAAAATATTAAATATATTGCGTGAGGATCTGAGCCTGCCCATTAGAGACAAGGGAACAAAAACCAAGAAGAGTCTGATGATAGTATTGATATTGACCTATTGAGGAAAGCTTGAGTACTGCTCCAGGATTGCAACACGTCTTGAGAGCACACCGAAAATCGTATCCTTCTCCGTCTTCAGCTTGAAATGGAGGGTGGGAAGTTCCTTTCTGGCGAGCTAGTGATAGAGACTAGCTCTTCCCAACGGACCAAGAAGAATTTATGGTCCTAGAAAATGGTACAGCTAGCTGCTCTGAAACGTCGGTAGCTGTGTGCCATTAAACACGTAATCGTACTGCAGAAGACACGAATCTTCCTATGTTGCCTCTTTTTTGATTGTTATGTTAAATTTATGAATCGTAAATCCACACATTACATAAATCTTGGTACAGCGAACAATATTTCCTGTTTGTGTCTAGTGTACTTCCAACAAACGGCATGTGAATGTTAACGAAGCGGGTTTGGGATTATTTTCCGCGAAAGAACATATAACTAAGCCTGGTCCAGGCGACCCGTCGACGGACCGACAAGCGTAAATGACCCGACAGCAGGGAATGACTTTCGAGCGAGGTCCGTTAACCTACGGTTGGCGCGTTTTACTGCGAACACGCGAACTGCCCCGCATACTAGCGCGGATAAAACCCACAAGCATATTCTGTGAAACATGGGTACCATGGCTTTAAAATACCTTACCAAAACTGCAGCTCGAATTATAGGCCTGGTCTACGACATTACTCACACCAGACCTCTGCACTAATTCTAAACCCATATTATTATTACGTGTTCTGCATGGACATGCAGGGAAATTCGTGGCTTATCCGTTATTCTGTATGCGCCTACGGCTTCAAATAAATTTTGCAGTGTATGAAAAGGCAGATTATAACTTGAATTAATGAAAGATTGCATTAGGAATGTAAAATATGGGCATATTTCCCATTAAAATCAGCTGAAATATACAGTGTTTAATAGTTTGCGTATGAAACTGAGAGATATTACTGAGAGTGAATATCCGGATGAGTTATATAACCTGACTAGATGCGTAGAGAAGAAAACCAACTAGTTGCTACTGAATTATTTATTACACTTATAATCTGCTCAACATATTTCGGGCACTTATATGTCCATCATCAGGAGTTCGAGACTATACTTGTGTTATTACCGCGTATGGTGTGCAATGCCTTGGTTGCTGGCGGTTGGCGGTCAGGTGCAGGGCAGCAGGCTATGCTTGAGAAGCTTCCCTCATCCCGGACGCATAACCTGCTGCCCTGCACCTGACCGCCAACCGCCAGCAACCAAGGCATTGCACACCATACGCGGTAATAACACAAGTATAGTCTTGAACTCCTGATGATGGACATATAAGTGCCCGAAATATGTTGAGCAGATTATAAGTGTAATAAATCATTTAGTAGCAACTAGGTGGTTTTCTTCTCTACGCATATACTCGTACAAAGATGCACGGACAAACATACATCAAACCTGACTAGAATTTAGGAATGGATCTTCACTTAACATTAATAAGCGTAATAAAAGCGTTTTCCTACAAACTTCAGACTGTCGCTTTGTCAGTGTTGTAAGTGCACGCAGAAAATCAATGCGCTCTAAGCGCCAACACTCGTAGGAAGCGGATGTTGAACTTCGCGCATCTACGGCTTTGTTACTTGAAGCGTTCCTCTGACCCTGTGATCAGCAACACAACAAGACCCTTAGATCCTTATACGTAACCATTTCCTTTATACACCTTCACGTTCAAGTACAAGGACGTGCTTACAAATAGAATTCATAGTACTGCAGGAAGCCGGGTAGCCCAGTCAGTTATTGACATTTACTCTTTCAAGACCGACTGCAGGCTTACATGTCCCTTATCCAGCCCTTCAAAGACAAAGATGAAAAAGAGCCCCATAAATATATAATGGCGCTTTACTTTTTATATGTTGTTGTTTAGATTTGTAAGAGGAGTCATTTTTATTGCAGGTATCGTGGATACGACGTAAGGACTACCACTTGCTGACAGTGGGGCTCACAACGTACACCGGGGACGAACGCTACCAGGCCATCCATGGCCAGCACTCAGAGGTAAGGTGACTTACGAACAAAAGTCTACAATATTCCGTGTTATTATTCTGGCACTCTCATCCACTTGCTGAGTAAGGAGGAGGATGACGTATAATTCCACTCAAGGCCCTTCGGGACGGGTAGGGGGGGAGGGGGGGGTAGCAGCAAGAGACGTCTTGTAGCAGAAGTAA
>Ga0123357_10011354_pt1 | contig 11413 bp, 5 predicted proteins | sample TergutEmb28metaG_FD_89873 | JGI IMG/M metagenome (GOLD analysis project Ga0123357, IMG submission 89873) | Embiratermes neotenicus P4 segment gut microbial communities from Petit-Saut dam, French Guiana - Emb289 P4 | ecosystem: Host-associated > Arthropoda: Insects > Digestive system > Gut ...
ACTTCGAGACGGAATCCTTCGATCGGGAAAACGCCTTTGGTATTCTTGAACAGCAGCATGTGCATTGCCATCGCAAAATCCATACACAAAATGCATGTCACAATATTCCACGTGGGAAAACACGAAAGGCATTTTAGCAACACCGTACAACTAACCTGCCAACCATTCACAAAGCAGCCATAACCTGCGCTGCGTATGCAGTGCAGTTCAGTGGCCAGCGTCAGCTGAATTCCTGTGATATGAAACTACACTCAAGGGCGAAATGGATAAGATTGTCAGCCGACAGGTACAGTGGACCCTCAAGAAGACCGTACTTTTCTCTGGCCATTATCTCCGTAACCGTTCAACTTTGGACATAGGTGTTTTGGGTTATATTGGTATACTTTAACATAAGAACACCCTCCCGAAGTCAGGCACATTCCTTCTGGGACACCCTGTATATATATACATACATACACACACACACACACACACGTTGTTATAGAGTGCCCATTTCTGCTCCTTGTACTCACCTGAGGAGGGTTAACTTACTCTTCTTTGTTTCAGGTATTGTGGTTGACAGATGTGGGCGAAGATGGACCATCTGCTGCTCTGCAAGTTTATTGGCCCTGGGATCTGTGGTTTCTGCAGTGGCTACTTCATTTCCACTTCTCCTGTGTGGAAGATTGGTGGGAGGGTTTGCAGGTTCATTGTCTGCTGTGGCCCTGTGCATTTACGCAGCTGAGGTGTCAGAATCACGATCAAGGGGACGTGCTGTTTTACTCCACCAGCTGGGCATGGCATTGGGGTTACTGCTGTCAAGCATAGCTTGCACTGGTGATGACACACAGTGGCGCACAGTGATATGGATGAGTGCAATCCCTGCTGTTATCCAGGGTTTTTTGGCCTTTAGTTTTCTCCCATATTCACCACACTTCAGACTTTTACAGATGTCACAGAGTCTTCACAGCAGGCAGTCCTCTGCTTGTTGTGCTTTGGGGAACCTTGCTGAACCAATGTTGCTGGCTTTTGGTTTGGTGTTCCTCCAGCAGTTCTCAGGGAGACCTCTTGTCTTGTATTATGCACCTCGAGTGTTCCTTCTTGTTGGAGTCTGTCCAGATGCAGCTTTCACAGCAGCAGCTATCATTCTGGGTGTTATTAAGGTGAATGTTCCTTTTTTTTCCCCCCAGCACTGAGCTCAAAAAAATGCTGTTGTCCCAGCTGCTATACTAAACACTAAATTTAACTAACAAAAATAATTCTGTGGCTGTGGAAATGAGATTTGAATACTGCTGACACCTGCCTGCATTGGATCCTTATTCATTTGCATGTGTCTCCATCTCTCTTCACGCTATCCTCATCTCTCCTCCCTGATCTTCCAACTGACCACTTTCAAAGAGGTTTTACAATAACATTCTGTATGCAGGCCACATTTCTCCCATTCCAGCTACATGTGTAGACCGTTTTCGTTCCGTAGATTTTACTGCCCTTGCAATGCTAGATGACCCATATATCTCGTAGATCCAAGGATCAAGATGTATTAGCCAACTACAATAGTTATTGCATCTGTCTTGCCTAGTTATGAAGTGTGAGTTCTTTCATTGTTGAATGAACATAAATTACAAACATTTGAAACCGTACTGCTTTGGAACATATGTGGATCAAGCAGGAACTGTTAATGTTGAGAACTGAGAATGGCATCAGCAAGGGGCCACTGCTTTATATGCAGTGTCTGGTATTGCTAGAGTAATGAAGTAAAGAAAGTTACTGTGTGTGGAACATGTAGTTGATTGTTCCATAAGGCAGACAAGGAATTTGTACAGAATTTTTGTAGATAATTTGTGAAAGGATAATATTAAACCTTTAAAGACAAAGTTCAGACTGCTATATATAAAGACCCAATTCACACCGTGCAGTAAACACTTTTCATCTCGGTTATAAAAACCAATTTGTTATGTTGTATGGGGCAAAAGTCACTATTTGTTCTGAGATAAATACAAAACACGTAAATACAGTGTGGCAAAATGTTAAATTCTTGAATGCTAAACTGTTGGTGCCTCATGTGATCAGTATGCTTTAAAAGGTTAAAATAAATCTTGGAAACAGAAGTAAGAGGATGAGAGGGAGAGGTTACTGGCTCAGGATCATGTCCCTTGGTGGACTCATTTGGACATTACATCATGTTCTACTCAGAGAGAAGATGCTATTGAATTCGCTTTGTTGGTTTTGTTTGTTGGTTAGTGATACAATATTAGCTGCAGGGTTATGTAACATGATGATTATGTACATACTCTGAATCTGAGAGATATGGGGAAGAATTGTTAATGTTCTCTTTAAAGGCACTCTTCTGATATTTGTGTAGAATGTTGGGAAACCATGAAATATGTTAGGTGGGTGAGATTGATGCTGAGCTCCTCCTGAACTCCTACACCATTTTCAGCCTTGGCATATAGTCTATATATTCTTGTCAACTGTGGATTGTTACGGTTGAGTGGTTATATCTCCAATTTTATATTCAGTGGGTCCTGTGCTTAACTATTGGCCTGCAGTTTTGATGTTTTTTCATAGTTTTCCTCATGTTCTCCATCCAGTTACCAATACAGTAACATGAAGTAGCTTATGAGAACTTTGTTTCATGTCCTTTCTAATTCAGTTTCCAAACTACTATGCAATTTCCTGCCACATAATCTTAGCAATTGAAATAGTGATGGACCAAGGCAAGTGAAAACTACGTTGATTCATACATTATGCACACCAATTTAAGTAAAACAAACTGTATTGCCCCAAACAAAGTAGATGTGTGAAAGTAAATAATGCAGATTTCTTGGAATGCCATTGAAAGTAATCTGACATGGGAGGCATCAAAATTTGCAGCATGATGGCTGCACTGTTATAATTAGTAGATCGTCTAACATAAATTATTTCAATATAATGGGAACACTTCATTGCAGATTAATATACCCAGTTCATTCATACAAAAGTCCTGTTTGGATAAATTGTGCTAGAAGTTTATGAAGTGACTGTGTGTAGGATGAAATTCAAATTCAGAAAATGTTATGAACCTGAACATACTGTGTGCATGCAAGAATTACAGTTCTGCACTTCATGTTTGACAAGAAAGATCTACATATTAATTTGTTTGAAATATTTTGTATTATGGCAGATACATAATGAAATTTAAGAGTTGTTAATTTGAAATGTGTGTTTGGCACTGCTAGTGAATGTGGCTGGTTATAGTTGAAGATGTAACTGTGTGTATGATATGCCAGTTTTGTGCAACAGAACAAGCATATGATAGCAAGTGGGAATAGTGTGGCTTGGGTGAGTGCTGGAATTCCAGATGCATAATTTGTTGAAATAAAACCAGTGAATTGTCATTCATTTACTTTGTGCCAGGGGTTGTTCAGTGAGCTGAATTTGTTGGAGAATGTGGCACCCTTCAGAGCCTTTGTACAGCCATAGAGAGAAAGCCATTGTGTTCTGTGACCACTATTCCTCATTTACCTGCACTGCCCAGGATACACTGAGCTCCCTGCTCTTGAAGATGTTGGACCATCCCTCATACATTCTAGCCATTCCACTTTATGCTGTCCTTGTGCCTGGCCCCTTCAAGAAAACTGCCAAAGGGCTATAGATTTGGCTTGCACAAAAGTGTTCGGTGATTCCAACAGCAACTCACGCGCGAGTTCTTTGCAGAGGGGAGGCTTTGACTGGTGTGTCATTGGGATACCCACCTGACTGCCCATGTGGTCACTACTCCTTCACTCAAAAAAAAATACCAAATGTGTTTTCATTTAAACGAACCTCATAAAGGAGAAATTATTTTGGTGTGTGTGCTGGGTGGTTGTACTGTTACTTGCAATTCATCAGTGATATTAAATCCACAATAAATGAACGTCGAGGCTGATGATTAGGCTATATGCAGTACTGAAAACAATGCAGTTGGATAATATGCACCATTTGAGTATACCGATCCACTTTGTTATGGTTTCAGGTGGTTGCTGTGTGTCTGTCACTGTGTCTTGTGGATAAAATTGGACGAAGACCATCTTTGATTGTGGGAGCCACATGCATGATGACTAGCATTGCTGTCCTGGGCTTGATATTTGCCGCGGAGGAAAGTGAAGTGGATCTCCTGTTCAACCCTGCACTGGATCCTTGTGGGAACATGGATGTGGGAGAGATGGTTCCTGTTCTGCCTCCTAGTGGGAGTTTCCATTATGCTGCTGGGGTTGGAGTGTCATCTCAGCTCCTCCCAACAGGAGTCCCACCACCATTTCCCCTATTGCCCACACCAGTATCTTTGGTTGCTGATGATACATATGCTGGTGTATCACCTCAGTGTCTAGTATCAGTAGACACACCGCTTTCACCATCATTACGCTATCTTGCTCTGTTTGCCCTGATTTGTTATGAGGTGGCGTATTCTTTTGGACTTGGTCCTGTAACATGGCTTCTACTGACAGAGATATTTCCTGCATCAGTAAAGGGACGTGCCGTCTCCTTGACTGCTTCATTGCATTGGTGTGCAGATTTAATTATTCCTGCCACACTGACATATTTTATAAGTAAGTACATCAGTTTAGTGGAATATATATTTGTGAAATAAAAGTGGAGGTGTAACCTTGTGACTGTTATAATCTGAGTAACAATACTAGCCTAGCTTCTGCTGACAGGACTCGTCCTTTTTTTGAATTTGTAAATTTTTGTAGCTGTAGTAGAACAGAAATTCATTTAGTGCCTGTATTTGGGGTGAACTGTTAATATGTTCTAGGAAACATGAAGGCTTTGAAGCTAAGGTCTGGAAAAACAGCTGGGATATTTTTTAATTTTAGTTGTCAAGCTGTTAGTTAACCAATATGTGTCAGATCTTTGGCTAATGAACAAATTCATGCTTTTTTAGTTTTTTGCCATATGTGAAGTTAACTAGTAGCAGTCTGTTGGTATTTGTAGACCTGTCCACTCAATACATACATAGTTTTCATTGAACAACATGTAGATTTTAAATAAGTAAGTAGCTACTTTGATGTCACTGTAAATTTTAAGTTACCATCTGAACATTTGTCTTGACGGACTGGGTGGGACCTGCATTATGGGAAGCAGGCCTCTGGGCTGACATTTGAACCTAGGAGTTCTCAGAGATTTAGGTAGGGCTGCTAACCACTTGTCCATTATAACTAGGTTCATGTAGGAGTTGAATTGTTAATATACAGGAAGAACTGTGTCACTAGACAGTTTATAAAATTGTAGTGTCTGTAAAGCAAATATTCCAGAGGAAATTTAATGATAGATTTTAAAACCACATACTTTTCTTCTCATGTGTGGATTGTTGCCTGCTGCCATCTGATGAAGCACAAACACTAATTCAAGGTAGTGTGTGGGGAGCTTGATTGTGCTAGTGCTAATTTAAGAACATGTTTCAAGAAGTAATATAGTGCTGTTCAGAATTAAGTCACGGCCACTTCCTTTCACAGCACGTGAATTTGTTACAGGCTGGCCATTCTGTCATTTGTTGCGAGAAACTGAAAAAGGTTACCACAAAACCTCTGCAGTTAAAGTATTGTTAGGTAGCCCTAGAATTAGTCAGTGTTAACTTGAATTAATGTTATTTAATTTTGATTTGCATGATTTTTGCAGGTGTTGTCACTGTAGGGGGAGTGTTCTTCTACCACAGTGTGATGTGTTTGAATGCCATCTTTTTTGTATTTCTGTTTATACCAGAAACAAATGGAAAGTCTTTACATCAGATTGTACAAGGACTAAAGATCATGTAAGTGAAATTGCTTATTACTGTATGGAATGGAGCCATGATATTCTGAAGGTTGTTAGAGTATTTGGCAGCTGGGATATCATACTTTGTATAGCAACTTGCTAGAGGTTGGTTGATTTGGGTTTTGAACCCCACTGGGGGGTGAGAATTTACCCTCACGTCCCAACCAGCCCTCAGGTCCACTCGGCTTCCTGTACAGTGGGTAACGGTTCTTTCCCTAGGGAAAACAGCCAGGGCATGGTGTCCACCCACTTTTATCTAGTGCCAGTGTTAAAGAAGGGTTAGAGCTGTACTTCTCCTGCACCTTTGTGCCTTCATGGCATGTTATAAGGTGATCTTTACCTCTTACCTTTATTACAGTATTCATGCTTTGATGATACTGTGTGGGTAGCTGTGATTACATTCTTGGGTGATAACACATTGTGCTGGGCTAGCTTGCCAGTGTTTCATAGAATGAAAACACTGGCCACTTTGTAGCATTCAGACCATGTGAAATAACTTTGATAAGGCTTTTCACTGTCTCATCTCTCTGTGTGACTACCTCCATTTGGGAGAAGAATGAGAAAACTTACCTCCAAGAGGGTACCTAAATTCCATTTTGCTGTCTGTTGGGCACTCATCCAACACAGCATGAAAACAGACTTTTCCCATTCCTTTCTGACCGTAATTGTCAGCAGGGGGCCACTGTTTAATTACATTGCCTTGAAAGTGGGTGAGGCCCAGTTCGTCAATTTGGTAGCATCACCCAAAAATATAAATAAAATTAAAAGCTTAAAACTTATGCTGTTTGTTCAGATGTCTGTGCATGCTGATAGGGCTTAAGGATATACATGAACTGAAACAAGAAGTGATGAGCTGTGTGTGTGTGTGTGAAAATTGGGTACAGTTTACTTAATATGTTGCAGGAATGGTTGGTCTGTGACATGTGTTTGCAAGAATGTTCAGATAAGAAAAACTTTTGGTGGATAGGGGCACATTTGTGGGTAAACATGCTTACCTAATTCAAGCATCTGAGAATATTTGTACAAATTTCGCTTAATTTTTCAGGTCATCTAAAACACGTATGTTTCAAAACCTTCAGGGGTTACCTTTCCTCTCCAAGAATGCATGGATTCAGCAGAAGGCAAGGCATTACCGACAAGTATCACATGGTACAATGGAGAGTACCATCATTTGAGGTTTAGGGCAGAGGTTGTGGATGACAGACTTGTCCAGCTGCGTTGTGGCATGGTGTGGGTATGCTAGGCATTTTCATTACTCAGACATGTTTCAGACTGAGTTTTTTTGTGTACTTCAGGCTATATTTAAATTTATCTTCTTTGTAACTAAAGAGAAGGTATTATATAGTGTAACTGATGCACTGTCATCTTATGTGTGTCTTGTCTAAGGTGACCAGATATTAAGATTCATTTTTATCTTTTATGTTGTGACATGTTTTTACCAGAATTTGATGTATGCAAGACCTTAATAATTGTATTGGTCAATTTTACTATCAAAGTGACTGACAATCTTAAATTTTTACTTGTTCTATTTTTTTATCTCTTGGATATACTGGTGGAAGAAGTGTAAAATTTTACATTTATAATCATACAACTGAGGCATATTGAATAACCAGTTTTATGTTTTTTGTTCAACAGTCAGTACAAATATTAGGGTTGTGTCATTAAATATGCACCTGATAGAGTTTTTTGAATGAAACTTGCAGAGTTGATTGAGTGAATGACTGACTTACTGATTGATTGATTGATTGATTGATTGATTGAGCAATTTAATGACTGCTACAGCAGCAGAGGTTGGGTGATATTAGACAATATGGGAAATCATGAACAGTGAGTAGGCAAATATTTGGAATGAGATTTCGTGGCTACTCTTGAGGTACTTTTCCTGCATTTTCCCTGTGTGGTGAATGTAGGTCATAAAAAGTGACTAAAGTGGGTACTTAGTGCCTGGGGGTATAGCTGGGCCACCCTACCCCCGGGGGTTATAAATACAGTGGACTAGCCCTCTACATTGGGGTTTGGTTGAGAGGCTGACAACCTTCCAATGTAAAAAAGCTAACTGTCCTAAAATATGGCCTCAGAAATTAATGCAGGTGTTTAGAGATTTAGATATACTTCTGATTGACAGAAAATTCTGTTGAATTGGATTGGTCTTGTTAAGAGAATGGATAGTGAATGAAAAGTAAGTAGGATATTTAATAATAATCCATTGGAAAGTCAACTAAGAAGATGAACAAAAAACAGACAGCAGAACTGTGTTCCGATATTAATAAAGGCCTTAAAAACTAGAAAGAGAGGTCATTAAAACGGAACTGACTGGGAGCAGTCCATTAAGGAGGTGAAGGTCTGCATTGGACTCTAGTGCCCTCTAAGAAGAAGAAGAAGGAGAAGAAAATTCTACCATTTGGAAGACTGAGAAAAATATTGATAAACATATCAGGATCGTGAGTAACCTAAGAGAAATGGGTACAAATCATGTGTAGGTATAGAACATCGCCATCACATCATTCCTTTCCATTCTTATATTCTGGCTGAAATTAGTTCATAATCCATGATTTCATGAATGATGCATGGTTTATAAACAAGTGTGTGAGGAGCACACAGTAAATCACAGGATTAAATTTGGGTTTGAACCTTACAAGAGTGGCAGGACTTGTGTCTGTAATATGTAGGTGCCCTCCAGCTTCACATTTCTTTTGTTTTACAGGCTGCGTAAATCTGGCCACGAAGAAGCCTTAAGACTTCCATGGGAAATAATGGCCGTGTGTGTAGTGAGTTAAAACATACGGTTCCTCTTGACTTCCTCATCGTCCCAAAGAGGCAGATGTTACTGGGCATGAAGTTTTGGGAATAAGCACTTTACAGCGCATTTGAGAAAATTTCCTGGTTCTTTATGGCTGTATGGTACTGGGCTCTCATGTATAGAACTTGCATCTTTGTAAAACAGACCTCTTATTTTGAAGCAATTCATGCATATGTACATTTATTACAGAGGACTCTTGGTCCTAAAAGTGCCCCAGAAGGTGAAGGTGAGCTTGTTGTTTTAATTACTGTGATGCCATTTTCTTGCTAGAGTTTAGTGTTTATCTGTGCTCCCTCACAAGTTGCTGTTATTTCAGTCAATTCACTTCATTTTCTGTGAGAGATTCAGATGTTACACATAAGTTTTTGGTGTGCTGGTTGATGTTCACATATTTTTCTACCCATTCATCTGTCATCTATGTGAACCCAAGTGTTCTTTAATGATAATGTCTGCAGATCCAGTCTGGTTCACAGTATGACATGTAGTCTTATGTGTTGGCTAGGATGCTGGGAATGACATAACTAAGGTTTACATCTGTGACAGCAGTACTCCGTGCCCATTTCAAGCACTGACAGTAATGGATTCATGCAGTTTTATTTCATGCCAAACAGGGCAAAATAATTCAGTTGCAAAATTTATTGTTCTGTCATTGTAATTTGGTGGAATAAGTGACTGGTAAAAATTGTAGGATATTTGAAAGAGGGTTCTTGGTATCCACAGAATATTAGTCTTAATTATATCTCCATTGTGAAATGTAATTTTGACTGTTCAGTGCTCTTGAAAGGAGAGAGAAAATGCCCAATGCTTTGTGCTACACATAACATTGCATGTAACTGGTTTGTCAGTATGGTGTGAGGCTACATTTTATTGTCTGGTCACCTACTTCTTTTGGATAAAATTACTAATACTAGGTGAATGTAGGTCTACCATATGCCCTGTTTTCCCTAAACTTGGCCTCTTTTATGACCCCAAAATTTCTGCCCATTTCTAACATTTGTAAAAAGGTCTGGGTTTTTGGCTATTTGTTATAAGCTATTGCATATTTTAATGGTACTAAAATGTAGAAAAAGTATCTTTTTGAAGAAATAAGTAAAGACAAAATTTACCCTAGATCAGGCCATGAAGGCACAAAGGAGGAGCAGAGGCATAGCTGTATTCTTTCTTTAACCTTAGCACCATACCCTGGCTGTTTACCCCAGGAAAGGGACCCAGTACCCATTATAGAGGATGGTGGGTGGGCACCAGGGCCTGTCTGGATGGGTGTGGAAAATTTTACCCCCGCCAGGTTTTAATCCCCAGACCATCCAGCCTCTAGTGAGTTGCTCTACAGACTACAGTATCCCAACCCACCTTTTTTTAAGAAAGAAATAACTATAATATATTATAATTGACTGATGCAGAAAATAAGAAGCATATAATTTCAGCTATTGACCTTAGGAATGTGTTGCAAAATTTTACTGTGAAAATTCTGAATAACTTGAAATCAGTGAAAAACATGCTTAAGAACATGTCAGTCTGAATTTCTTACCCAAGAAAGTTAAAAGAACTACTAGCTGAGAAATGGAGGGATGCATGTGATGAAGAATGTGACAAATTCTTTGCTGGAGTAAATTTTATATACAGCATATTTGTAGAATATTTAGACAAGTGGATGAATGTGTGGAAGATGTCTTTTTTCACATGGATGACACTCAGTGAGCCACTGAATTGGCATGACATAAAACCTTGTATCCAGTTTGTGATAAATAGTGGAGTCTGCACTGATTATGTAACATGTTTTGATGAACTAAAAAAAATTAATAGAAAATAACCTGAATGATGAGGAATTCACTAGTTTTCTAGCATGCCAGAAGTGAAAAATATATTTTGAATACTGGAAAAATGGTGAGTGCCACTCAGAATTTTTGAAGATTTCACAGTTCTTTGCTGTTCTCCCTCATAATACAAACACATAGTGAGTTTTCTCATTGATGCAAGCCCAGTGAGGAATATGCTGAATGTTGAGTCACCTAGATGCATTTTATTCATAAAATGCAATTTTAGAGGAGTTTCTTATACATTTTACCATACCTTCATGAAGAGCAGCATAGAGCTGCAAAATCGAAACCTGATCTACAGGGCAATATGAAGGAAAACAACTAGAGAACTGGCAACAGACTGTGTGCTATGTATGTTGTATACAGATGTGATTAATTTTTCTTCTTCATTGTGTATATTTGCCTTTAAATTATGGTGCTGATTTGTTTAATGAAATTGTTATTATATGTACTCTTTTGTTAACCTCCTTGTTTGCTGATATATTCTCTTGTGTGGTTGATGAGTGGGTTGTGTCCTCTTGTCTTGAGATGGAAGTATGGTAACCCTAGTGAGGGGTGTGTTTAAAGCATATTCTAATGAAATAATTTGGCCTCTTAGATTAATGTGTTTATGAAATAAGAATTATTGTGTGTTTACTCTTAATAGTTGTAGTATACACATAATAAGTTTGTGGAATATTGTGGGCTTAATTAGTGTATTTTTTACTATGTGTAACTACCAGAAAATAACTAAACAGAAATTATTTTGTTAAATGACAGTAAATTGTACTGAAAAGAAAAGGCACTGGCATAGCTACAGTATTTGCAGTGTTCACCTGAACATAATATGGCCGTACTGCTGCGTATACAAGATGACCCCCTTTTAATGTGTGGCATCTTTTAATAGTCTGCAGTTTTCAGGAACATATCCATACAGAACATGTTTAACCCTTAGGCTACTAATGTCGTATATATATGGAGTTCCTGGTAAAGCCAGAAATGCTAATGTCGTATATATATGGACCTACGTTTGGCAACGCTGAAAGCCGTCTCTTTCTATTTGCTG
>Ga0123357_10011355_pt1 | contig 11413 bp, 8 predicted proteins | sample TergutEmb28metaG_FD_89873 | JGI IMG/M metagenome (GOLD analysis project Ga0123357, IMG submission 89873) | Embiratermes neotenicus P4 segment gut microbial communities from Petit-Saut dam, French Guiana - Emb289 P4 | ecosystem: Host-associated > Arthropoda: Insects > Digestive system > Gut ...
AACGCATCCACGCAGGCCTTGCCTATGCCGTGGGTTCCCCCGGTAATAACCACAACTTGTTCCTGTAAATTTAGGTTCATATCAGTCCCTCCATGCAGAAAAGACCTTGGCTCCAGGGCGAGGCCATATCTTACGGACAGCAGTGAGTTGAGGTGGTTTCCGAAACTGCGGGAGCGTCGAGGCGGTTCGACCCCTATCCTTGGTCTTCCTCGGCAAACACAACCATGTTGCGACCCTCCTGCTTGGCCTGATACAACGCCTGATCCGCGCGCTGGATTGCGGCGTCCATGCCGTCCGCCGAGAGTACGCGCGCAACGCCGAAGCTTGCGGCAACCGGTATCTGCCTGCCTTCAAATTCCACGGGCGTCTTGCACAGGTCCAGCCGGATGCGTTCCATGGCATAGCGCATGCTTGCCGCATGCATGTCGGGCATGAGCAGGATAAATTCCTCTCCGCCGTAACGGCCGAACAAATCGTACGGTCGGATGGCCTTTTTCACTCTTTGGGCGATTTCCTTGAGCACCTTGTCCCCCGCCAGGTGTCCGTAGGTATCGTTGATGGTTTTGAAGAAATCCAAATCGAAAATCACAACAAAACAGTGCGTGCCTGTTCGTTCGGAGCGTGCCACCAGCATGAAGGCACACTCCAAGAGGTGGCGTCTATTGAAAATACCCGTGAGCGAGTCATACTCCGCCATTACTTTAAGTTTTTTGCCGAGAGCCACATTTTTTACAAGCAAGCCCAAAGACACAAGCAGCAGCACCGCCAGTACGCTGACAAAGCAGGCCAGGAAAAAGGCGCGTTCCTCCGCGAGCTTTTTCGAGTAGTCGAAGACCCAACCCGCCCACCTGGTTTCAATCTCGTCCGTCGGCACGTACGGCTGCGCCTTGTCTATGATGGAACGCAACATGTTCTGATCTTTATGAAACCCGAAAGACGAATGCATGGAGGCATTCAGCTTGATATTGATCTTGAATCCCGGTTTTTCGTGGTAGTTCGTTTGGGTAAGCAGCATATACTCAGACGCCATCAACAGATCAACTTCTCCCTGTTCCAGCGCGTTCAGACATTCTCCCAGCGTATTGTATTCCCGCAAGTTCCTGTTTTCGGAAAAGAACCTGGTATAAATGTCATAAAATCCGGATTCTTTCAGCACACCCACGTTTTTGTGCGTAACCTGATAGGGTTCCAGATTCGGATAGTCTGCCCGCGACATGATGATGTAGCAAGACCGGGAGTATGGTACGGCCCCCCAGCGGAAATGCTCCTTTCTCTGCTCGGTGTACAGAAGCTCCAAGACCATGGGTATGGCTCCCGTTTTGAAAGCTTCCAATATCTCCGGCCAGACGGTATTCGCCTCGGGATCTCTCACAAATTGTATGCCGGTAAGCCGGCCTATTTCCGCCAGAACGTCCAGGGCAATTCCCTGAAATTCCCCTTCTTTTTCGTTATAGAAATTGACCGGATAGTTATCGCGCGAAATCCCGAACTTGATCGGCTCCCCCCGCTGCTTCAAATCCTCCAAAAAGGTTTTTTCTTCGTTCGTGAATGAGGCATGCAATTTTTGCTTCGCATAGCGGAAATTACCCTCTTTGTAGAGCATATACAGCTTGTCGGCGCCGCCTGCGGCAAGATACTTGTCTATCACGGAGATGACAGGGGCCAGGTCGGGATTGGCGGTAGTCACTGAAACGGGTTGTTGCACCAGCGGAAAAACGGGCAGGGAGCGGATAAAATCATAATCGGCAAAGACGGGATCCGCAACGCCCTCGCAGACAAACGCGTCGATTGCGCCACGTTTGATCATCTCAGCGGCCAGTGCGTAATTATTGAGAAATATGCTTTCAAATGCTATAGGATACACTTTTTTGATGGCGTCCATTGTGGAGGAGCCTGCAAAAAAGCCGAGTTTACGCCCATGGAGTGCTGCCTCGTCCTGGACTTCCACATCCTTGCGGATGAAAAGCCGCAGCAGACGTCCCGCTATGGGGGATGACATGCTGTACATCCGCTCCCGTTCCGCTGTTGGCGTCAATTCCCCTGTGAAATCAAGCGAACGGGAGCGAATCTTGCGCAAAAGCTCGTCCCAGTTCAGCAGTTCCAGGTCGAAACGTATCCCAAAAAGCTCCGACAGCAGCGCGCAAAGTTCTGCTGTGAAACCGGCCTTGGATCCGTCGGGCAACAGATACGCTTCCGTCGCGAGCAGGGCGCCGTATGAAAGCTTGTCTCTGACGGCTTTCAACGCCTCGATCGCGGCGATTTCTTCCGCGGTCACTCCTGGGACATCCTTGTATGTCTTGATGGAAGCAAGCGGCAATGTTGTATCCGGAACCCGGTCGCATCCCGCGAGGGAGAAAACGCACAACCACAACAGGAGAAAAACTCTGTGCTTCATGAAGCCTCTCTCGCGGCATACACGATTTTCTTGTGATCTACCTTATACAAGCCGCGCCACATGGTCCGCTCGTTCGCCCGGCAGCAGCGCTACGGGCGGAATATCAATCAGGGTGTAACAGCCCGGCGCCATGCGGGCGACGGCCCGTGCCGCGGCGACGAGCACTTGCCCCGTCAGGGCCGGGTTGTTGATGCGCATATCAAAGCGGAATTGCTGGTTGGAACTGAAACCCGAAGCGCCCGTGCGTTCCATGAGAACGCCGTGGGAGTCATCCGCAACGGTGTGCAACTCCTCCTGCGAGCGGACGAAACGTATTTCCAGCGGATCCGATCTGAAGTACGGATCCGCGGCGATGGCGTCGCGGATCGCGTCCTGCGAAGCGTCCGGAGCCGGCAATACATACACCAGACGCGAATGCCGTCCTCCGCCCATGGGAATGGTGACGGACACGGCGTCCGCGACACCGGCCACAGCACGCGCCGCCACGGAATGCCCCATGGAACGGCCGCGCCCGAAGTTGGTGAAGGTCGTGCCCACAGGCGCCATGGCCTCAAAAAGCGCGCGCAACACGGAGTCCGTGCCGGGATCCCAGCCTGCTGCCGTGACGGACGCCCTGCCCGAGGCCTTTGCCGCCGCATCCAGTTTGCGCACCAGCGCGGGAATTTCGGAGTGTATATCAAAACTGTCCACCGTATGCAGACCTGCGGCAAGAAAATGCGCGGCGTTTTCCGGAACCTTGCGCGAAGGGCCGCAAAGAATCACCACCGCAGGCTTTCCCGCCTTGTCGATCAAGGCGCCCAAATCGGAAAAGTCCGGCACTCCCCGCAGATCATAGGCGGATTTGCCTATGCTGCCCGCCTGGCGCAACACGCCGATGCATCGCATATCCGGGCTGCTTTCCAGGGCTTGGAACACTTTTTTGCCTACATTGCCAAATCCTTGGATTATTACAGGAAGTTTCAACATGTTTTTCTATCCTTGTTGAGCTTGCGCAAAACTACACAGGTTCATTCACATTCCACCGCCGCCCGCGTAAAATTCCGGCCATGCTGCCAGAAGCTTTGTGAGAGCCTTGCCCCTGTGGCTGTACGCGTTTTTTTCCGCTGTGCTCAATTCCGCCGCTGTACGCCCCAGTTCCGGATCAAAAAACAGCGGATCATAGCCGAAGCCGTGTATGCCTCTTGGCGCGCGCAGGATGCGGCCTTCCCAGACAGCGCACAGGACGATGCTGCGTCCGTCCGGTTTGCAGGCGCTCATGGCGCACACAAAGCGGCCCGTGCGTTTCTCGTCGGGCACGGCGGCAAGCGCGTACAGCAATGTCAGATTGTTGCGCTCATCCCTGCTGAGCGAGGCATTCTCCAACTCCGGCGGCAGAGGCTGCATATCGCTGTAACGGGCGGAATATATTCCCGGCGCGCAGCCCAAGGCGTCCGCCTCAAGGCCGGAATCATCAGCCACCGCGACATATCCGGTATAACGGGCCACGGCGCATGCCTTGAGGATCGCATTTTCCTCAAAGCTTGCACCGGTTTCTTCCACATCTTCCATTCCGGGAAAGGCTTCCAGACCAAGCACGTCAAGACCGAACACGCACAGACCGTCGGCCAGTTCGCGGACTTTTCCGGCATTACGGGTAGCAAGAACAACTTTCGGCGCGTTCATGACCTTTCCTCTGCAAACTGTCACCTTTTACGGACATACGCGATTTCACAAAAATCCTCCAGTGCTTTCCTCTCTAAAGTTCCCTAAGTTTTTCAGAAAAGCGCCGATACAGTGGGGGTGTGGACTTGCGCCATGCGCATGGGGGACTGTGCCGCTCAAGCTGGCACTAAGCTTGCATCCATTGGCGCAGCCACAAAAGCGGGAAAAAAACTCCCGTGAGGAGAGCGGAGTATGGCGGATTATCTTTCTGGACTCATCAACTTTCAGGGTCTTGGCAGCGGCACGGACTTCAGTTCCATCATTGCGCAACTGAAACAAATCGAATCCATCCCCATGCAGCGCATGCAGACATGGAAGGCGGACTGGCAGAACCGCGCCACAGCCTTTGAAAGCGTACTGCAAACCATGCGCGATGCAAAAGCCTCCCTGTCCCTTATCGACTCACGGGACAAGTTCATCACCAAGCTGGCTGTCAGCTCCAAGCCGGAAATCGCCTCCGTCAGCGCTACAGGCAGCGCCTTGGATGGTACACATTCCATTGATGTAACCCAGCTTGCCAGCAACGCCATATGGAGCTGCGGGACAACGTTTGCACAAAGAACGTCCAGCGTCTGCACACAGAATTCGGACTTTACCTATACCTACAAAGGACAGACGCGTACGCTGCAAATAGCGGCCAACACCAGTCTTGATTCCTTTATCAACATGGTCAACAACGATCCGCAGAATAAAGGCATACGCGCCAGTATCGTGCAGTCCGGGTCCACATACAAGCTGCAAATCCAGGGCAAAGATTCCGGCGCGGACGCCACCCTGAGCATTACGCCGACTGCCGGTTTGAATTTTCTCGGCGCTTCGGCTTGGCGGAGTTCCCAATCCTATGCTCCGGACGATACGATATGGGGCGCGGGCTCGGGCGATGGCGAATTCAGATACACCCTGGGCTTCGGCGGTACGGAGGAGAGCATCTCCATTACGAACACTACCAACGTCTCCGACCTGATAGACCTCATTAACGACAGATCCGGCCCCGATACCGCGAGGCTGGAGAACGGCAAGCTGGTCATCTCTGGGGCGACCTCGGTCAAAGGACCGGCCACAGAGGGCACCATCGGCACGAATAACTGGACAAGCTCGAAATATTACGGGGTCAATGAAGCCCTTACCGATAAGACGCCGGTATGGAAAAGCAACGATCCGATTCCTAACCTGGATGATCCCCTCAATATCGGATCGGGCCAGTTCGATATTACCGTCAACGGGAAGACGCGCAGCATCTCGGTCGCTGACGATACATCGCTGCAAGACTTGGTCTCCAAGATCAATAGTGCGGGTTTCGGACAGATAGCCAGCGCCGAAGCCATCGGCGGGGATTCCTCCAACGGCTATGCCCTGCGCATCGACGGCGCTACAGCCTTTGAAGGCAAAAACGGCGCTGACTTGGCGGGCAGTTCCGACCTGAACGGCGATGCCAAGACCTTCAGCTTTACCATAGGATCGGACAACTTTGATGTCGACGTCTTGCCCGGCGTCAGCACGGCTCAAAACTTGGTCGACGCCATCAATGCGAAGTACCGGGAACAGGGCGGAACAAGCGATGTGGCCTCGCTGGTGCAAAACGCCAACGGCAACCACGCGATATACATCGCCGGCGCCACCTCGGCCCAAGGAGCGGACATCAAAGGCTCAAGCGCCGTGGCTGCGCAAGGGTTTACCATTACGCCCGTCCAAAACGATGACATTACAAATGCGAACGTCATCAACATCGCCGGCAATCGCCAGGCGGGCAACTTCTTCTTTGAAGACTGGATGGTGCAGGATCCCCAGAATGCGAAGTTCAAGCTTGATAACTGGCCTGACGAACTGGAATCCACTTCAAACAACATATCCGGCGTACTCGACGGTGTGAGCATCACGGCTTTCGAGATTGGCAAGACACAGCTCTCCATCGCCACGGATACGGATTCGGTGCAGCAAAACATCCAGAACTTCCTGGACGCCGTGAACTCTGTGCGTCTGGCCATCAGAGAGCTTACCAAAGTGGACACGAGCACCGCGGGCTACAACTTTTCCGTAGCGCAGAAGGATGACAACAGCACCACCACCGCCCAACAAATAGGCGGGGTGCTGACAGGCAACTACGGCGTACAGTTGCTCAACTCACGCATGACGGATCTGGCCGCCGGCATGCCTCCGGGATTTCAAAAAATTCTTGGCAATGACCTGTTCAGCGGGAATCTTATTTCCTCACTTTCGCAAATCGGCATCAAAACCGTCAGCGACAAGGACGATCCCAATTACGGGCTGCTCGTCATCGCTCCAGCCTCCACCACCAGCGGCATGCAGGAAATGGATGCGCAAGCCTTTGACGATGCGCTGACCACAAAGATTGACGCCCTGCTTGATTTCTTCTCTTGCGATGACGAAGGCAGCAGCACCTCGGCGGATTTTCGCTACGCTTCGCACGTCAAGGGCTCCACCCAGGCCGGGACCTATAACGTGAGTTATACCGTCAGCTACGACGCCGCAGCTCCCGATGTGCCCATCCTCGACGTATACATTGACGGCAAAAAGGCGCTCCGGGACAGCAACATGGAGGGGTATTGGTTCACCTCCGGAAGCGGACCTTCCGCAGGTCTCGCCATCCAGATCGACAATCTTAACGAAGGCTCCCATACCGGCAAGGTCTCCATCAAGCAGGGAAAAATCCGCGAGATGGAGGACTTTTTTACCGCTGAAACACGAAGCTATGACAGCATCACCCATACAGGCGGCGCGCTGGAAGTGTTAAAGAGCAACTATGCGACGATCATGGAGGATATTGATAAAAAGATCGCACTTGAGCAGACGCGTATCTCCCAGTGGGAACAGAGGCAAAAACTTGCCTTCTCACGCCTGGATACCCTGCTTGGCCAATATTCAGCCAACCAGCAGCAGTTGCAAAGCTCACTAGCCCAACTCAGCTCGAGTTCGTAAAAAGAGGCTTGCAACGCGCGTTGATGAACACTCAGGCGCCGCACAGGAGGCGCATGCCATTCTTTGAGGAGAATATGATATGCAAAAGGGAGCCCAAGCGTATTTCAGCACCCACATCGCCACCACCGACCAAGGGCAGTTGTTGCTCATGCTGTATGACGGGGCATTGAAATTTCTGGCCCAGGCCAGGGAAAAGATGCTGGCGCGCGATATGGCCGGCAAGGGCATATTCATTTCCAAAACCATTGACATCGTCAATGAACTCGCTTCGTCTCTGAATAGGGAAAAAGGCGGCACTCTGGCGGAAAACCTGGATAATTTGTATTTTCTCTGCACCGCCAGGCTGTTGCAAGCGAATGCCAAGCTGGATGTGGCACAGCTTGACAGCGTTGTGAACATTCTTTCCGGGCTGCGCAACGCGTACGCCCAGATCGTCAACACTCCCGAAGCCCAAGCCGCAGCCGCCCAGATCAGCGCGCGTCAAAATCCGCAGGAAGCCAACCTGGCAAAGCGTAGCGCCCCCATCATGAACCAGCATGTGCCTGCGCCGCTGGCCGCCATGGGCCGTTTGCAGGCTCAGGCCGCCTATCGCTCCCTACATATGGAGCCCGCAACGCGACAGGCGGCGCCGTCTCCGGCCGCCACCAACGCAGTTGAGAGCACAAATACGCCTGAAAGCGCTTCCCCCCAAACAGTGCCCATGCCCCCACCTGCGGGCGGATTCAGCAAAGGGATGGCAGCCTACGGCAAACTGGCTGCTGGGGGATAGCGCCCACCTGAAGCTTCCGCGCGCCAAACGAAGTCGTGACGCTAAGGACTGTGTTGGTACGGATAGGATGATCTGTTCTTGGCGATGGCAACGGTTTCTTCCGCCAAAGCCTGAGAGGCGTCCACAAAGGGCAACTCACCCACCTGCGGCGCGATCACGCTCAACTCGGTGCAGGCAAGCACAAGCGCCTGCGCGCCCTTTTCCAGAACATGCCTGCCTGTCATCATCAGAGCGGCGCGTTGGGCTTGCCCGAGTTGTCCGGCCTTGACGCTTTTGATGAGCGCAAGCAGCTCGGCCTGTTCCGGCTTATCGGGGTACAGCGTTTCCATCCCGAGTGCGCCGAAGGCCTTCTCGTACAGCCCAACTTTCACTGTGGCGCTGGTGGCCAGGATGCCGACCTTGCGCACATGCGGGAATTTTTGCTGCACGGCCTTGGCTGCGAGTTCGATCATGTTCAGCACGGGGATGCGCACGGAGCTCTGTATCTGTCCGTAGTAATGATGGGCGGTATTGCAGGGCATGGCGAGAAAGTCCGCGCCCCAGACCTCCAGGCGGCGGGCCATATCCATCAGGCAGGGGGCGGGATCTTCCTTGCCGCCCTCAAACAACGCCTTGATGCGCGAAGGCACCTTGGGATTGTTGTCCACAATGCAGCGTATATGATCGGCATCTTCCTTCGCGTCGACCAGGCGTATAAGCCGGTTCATAAAATCCACCGTCGCATCCGGCCCCATTCCGCCAAGAATGCCCGCGCATTTTTCCTGTTGTTGCGTCATACCCGCCTCCTTTTTGGAACATGGATTAGGCGTATCTAAACCAGGCAAACACGCCCGGTCAACCAGCCCGTAAATGCTTTGTCGGCATGGGCTTGCCACTAGGCCGCGTCTGGCGTATTATCCGAAATCCACAACTCACGGCCGGAACTGCCGCGCCTTAACCCCCACATAAGGTGATCATGACTTCAGTTGATACGCAGATTGAATATATCAAACGCGGCTGCGCCGAGCTGATCGACGAGGCCGAGCTGCGCAAAAAACTGGCCCGCAACCAGCCCTTGCGCGTCAAGGTCGGCTTCGATCCCACAGCGCCCGATCTGCACCTTGGTCATACCGTGGTCATGCACAAGATGCGTCATTTTCAGGAACTGGGGCATACCGTCATCTTCCTTATCGGTGATTTCACAGGACTCATAGGCGACCCCACCGGACGCAGCGAAACGCGCCCGCCCTTAAGCCGGGAGCAGATACTCGCCAACGCCGAAACCTACAAGCGTCAGATCTTTAAAATCCTTGACCCGGAAAAAACTCTGGTAGACTTCAATTCGCGTTGGCTGGGCGCCATGAATTTCGCCGATGTCATCCGTCTGGCCTCACGCTACACGGTGGCCCGGATCATGGAGCGCGACGACTTCTCCAAACGCTTTCATGAAAATCAGCCCATCTCCATCCACGAATTTTTGTACCCGCTTTGCCAGGGCTATGATTCCGTGGCGCTGAAAGCCAATGTCGAAATGGGCGGCACGGATCAAAAATTCAACCTGCTTGTCGGACGCACGTTGCAATCGCAATACGACATGGAAGCGCAGTGCATTCTGACCATGCCCTTGCTTGAAGGGATTGACGGCGTACGCAAGATGTCGAAAACCTACGGCAACTACATCGGCATTGACGAACCTCCCGCGGAAATTTTCGGCAAGCTCATGTCCATTTCCGACGATCTCATGTGGCGTTATTACGAATTGCTTTCCGCCAGAAGCCTGGACGAAATCGCCGCGCTCAAGGCCGATGTGGCGCAAGGCCGCCTGCACCCCAAAACAGCCAAGGAAGACTTGGCGTTTGAAATGGTCAGCCGCTACCACGACGAAAAAAGCGCGCATGAAGCCCGACAGGGTTTTAACGCCGTGTTCGCCGGCGGCGTGGCGCCGGACGATGCGCCGGCCTATGCCTGCAGGAGTGGCGAAGCCAGCGTTCCTCCCGTGTTTTTGGAAGCGGCCGGACTCGTAAAATCCCGCGGCGAAGCCCGCCGCCTGATCAAAGAAGGTGCGCTCAGCATCGACTCCGTTCGTTGCGAAAACGCCCAAACGCCTCTCACGCCCGGCGAATATATGGTGAAACTGGGAAAAAAACGTTTCCTGCGGCTTACGGTAACGGTATAACGCACACCAGGAGTTCGCATGCGCAAGCTGTATGTGGTTATGGTTGGTCTGCCTGCGCGAGGAAAGTCCACGCTGGCCCGGCGCATCAAGGAATGTCTGCTGGAAGAGGGCATCCAGGCCGCCATCTTCAATAACGGCGATTTACGCCGTTCCATGCTGGGCGCGGAGTCCACCGAAGCTGAGTTCTACAATCCCGAAAACACCTTCGGCTTGCTGGCGCGTGAAAATCTCGCCCGCCGCAATATGGAGATGGCCAAGGATTATTTGGCCGGAAACGGTGACGTGGCCATTATGGACGCCACCAACGCCAGCCGCTCCCGCCGCCGCCAGATTGAGGAATATTTCGCCGAATTCCCCGCGCTTTTCATCGAATGCGTCAATGAAGACCCGTTGTTGCTTGACGCCTGTATCCAGCGCAAGGCCCAACTGCCCGAATACGCTGCATATTCCAAGGAAGACGCACTCAGGAGCTTTCTTTCCCGTATCCAATATTATGAAAACATTTACAGCCCGGTTGGCGAGGAGCGATACTGGATGCGCGTGAATGCGGTGACAAATCGCGTCATTGCGGAACAGCCCTGCGATCATTCCCCCTATTATCCGGCCATACGCGACAGTGTCGCCTCCCCGTGGGTGCGCTGTCTCTATCTGGCTCGGCACGGGCAAAGCGTGTTTAATCTGGAAGGGCGCATCGGAGGCGACCCTTCCCTTACCCCCAGAGGGATCAGCCAAGCCAATGCCTTGGCACGGCATCTTCAAGGCAAAGTTCTGCCCTTTGTCTGTACCTCCACCCGTCTGCGTTCGCGCCAGTTCGCGGCGCCTCTGCTCGCGGAACGTCCAGATACGACCATCTTGTCCATGCCGGAATTTGACGAAATTTTCGCCGGAGAGTGCGAAAACATGCGCTACGAAGACATTCGCCGCGACAGGCCGGAGGTCGCAAGCGCCAGGTCGGCGGACAAATACGGGTATGCTTATCCGGGCGGGGAAAGCTACTCGGATCTGAACGAACGCGTACGGCGCGGTATTGCGCGTACGCTTTTTCTGACCAGGGATGATCCCCTGCTCATTGTAGGGCACCAAGCCATCAACCGCACCATACTATCGCTTTTTTTGCACCAGCGTAACGAAAATGTGCCGTATATCTACATCCCCCAAAATCAGTACTATCACATCAGCGTTACGCCGCGCAGAAAACTCTTTGAGTTGATTAAGTTCGCGTAATGCCTACAGCAAACGAGCCTTCCGCCGACGACGGAAGGCTCGTTGAGATCTTGCGTCGCTAAAAAGCCCCTATTCTTCCACAACCACCAGCACGGTCTCGCCGTAGGGATCAAGCGCTGTGGTGCGAATCTGCAAGAGTTCATACCAGCGCTTGATGGCGCCGACGAGCACAACGACCATCAGGCACATAATGATGACGCCCAAAACGGCAAGCAGCATTTTGCCCTGCGGT
>Ga0123357_10011356_pt1 | contig 11412 bp, 7 predicted proteins | sample TergutEmb28metaG_FD_89873 | JGI IMG/M metagenome (GOLD analysis project Ga0123357, IMG submission 89873) | Embiratermes neotenicus P4 segment gut microbial communities from Petit-Saut dam, French Guiana - Emb289 P4 | ecosystem: Host-associated > Arthropoda: Insects > Digestive system > Gut ...
CAAATTGATATCATTATCGGCACACAAACCGTCGCGAAAGGATTGGATTTACCGAATCTCGCGCTGGTCGGTATTGTTCAGGCTGACGCCGGCTTAATGCTGCCAGATTTCAGTTCTAACGAAAGAACTTTTCAACTGATCGCCCAGGCTTGCGGTCGTGTCGGTCGCGGTCACGAACAATCTACCGTCATCGTGCAAACTTTTCAGCCTGAACATCCTGCGGTGGTTTTTGGCGCCGCGCAAAATTACGCCGATTTTTACAATTATGAAATTTCTAATCGCCAACGCGGCCATTTTCCGCCATTTGCATATCTGTTAAAATTGACATGCTCTTACAAAACCGAGAAAGGTGCGATCAACGCAGCAACCAAATTGGTGGAAGACATTCAACGTCATTGCGAGCCACGCGAAGCAATCCATGACAATAAAGAAAATCCTGGATCGCCACAGCGAATAAATTCGCCTCGCAATGACAACGTGTATATTCTCGGTCCCGCGCCGGCCTTTTATGAACGCATGCGCGACACTTATCGTTGGCAAATCGTCGTTCGCAGCGCCAGACACGACGTCCTTAAACAAATCGCGGCGCACGTCACAGAGCAAAAAACTGCCCGCAATTGGACAGTTGAACTCGACCCAAACTCGCTAATCTGAGAAAAATAGCAACGATAGAAGAATAACAAATTCATTCCGAGTGCGAAATATTTTATCCATGATACAATGTTCTCATGAGTTCCAAATACACGCGCAAGAATATCATCATCCTGCCCAATCCGCATCTGCGCCTGCGTTCGAAAAGAATTCGCGAAGTTACCGACGAAACGCGCCAATTAATCGCGGACATGTTAGCCGCTGCGCTCGATTGGGAAGAATCGCGCCCGCACGAAATCGCCGTGGCTTTGGCCGCGGTGCAAATTGACCGGCTGGAGCGCGTCATCATAATTCGTGAAGATTTTGATGAAAAGGAGAACAAAAATTTTGCTGTGTTGATCAATCCCGAAATCGTTAAATATGAAGGCGAGATCGAAACTGAACAAGAAGGTTGTCTGTCGGTCAAAGACATCTATGGCCTAGTGCCACGCCATACAAAGGTTCGCGTTCGCGCCCTGGACATCAACGGCCGCGAGGTTCGCATTAAAAGCCCGACGCCTTTCATAGCGCGTATTCTGCAACACGAAATCGACCACACTAACGGCATTTGTTTCGTCGATCATATCGCTAAGGAAGAAAAAGCTTTTTCGATCTTGACCGACAGCGGCGATCTGGTGCCGATTTCTTATGACAAGGTTAAGAAAAGCGGAATTCTTCCTGATGATTAGAATAGTTTTCCTTGGCACCGGCCCAGTTGCCGCTGCGTCGCTAAAGTCGTTAATTCAAAATTTCGACGTTGAATTCGTTGTCACAAAAACCGCACAAGAAAATCACGGCAAGCCCCTGCCCGCACCGGTAGAAATGTTGGCACGGGAAAATAACATCCCGATCAAATTCGCTAATTCAAAAACCGAACTGGACAACTTGATTGAACAAAATTCTTTTGATAGTCAGGTCGGCATCATCGTCGATTACGGCGTCATCGTTTCGCAAAGAGTCATCGACGCATTCAAGCTCGGCATCATCAACAGCCATTTTTCCCTGCTACCGGAATGGCGCGGCGCCGATCCGATCACCTTCGCAATCCTCAGCGGACAGTCGGTCACCGGTGTTAGTTTGATGCTGATCGAGCCGAAACTTGATACCGGAAAATTATTGGCACAGGAAAAGCTCGACATTGCTAGCGACGAAACCACACCAAGTTTGACCGACAAACTGGTCGACCTGAGCAATCAAATGCTAAGTAAATATGTTGTGCAATATCTCGATGGCAAGATTACGCCGTTTGAACAGGATAATTCCGAGAACGCGACATATTCCCGCAAAATCACAAAATCCGACGGCGATTTGGATCCCGTGACAATGACAGCCGTTGATATCGACCGCAAAGTCCGGGCTTTTATTGGTTGGCCAAAAACGCGACTAGTTTTTCATGGACAAGAAGTCATCATTACGAAAGTAAAAGTCCTTAACAATTTTGCCGGCGATGACTGGCCCGACGTTATTCCCTGCGGCGAAAACACATTCCTGCAAATCATAGAATTATTCAATCCCAAATCCGGTAAGCAAATGAAAACCGCCGACTATTTGCGCGGCTTACATTAAAAATTGCCCGTTATTGGCCAGGCAATTTTTTAGAGTCTAAAGCGGCTATTGCTGATTTTCGTCCTGAGCGGAATTGTCAGCGTCGTTCCCTTGCGTCGCCGTAGCACTGTTATCAATCGGTTGCCCTGCACCGGCGCCGTAGTTTTCACCGCTGACATTCTCAATCCCCTGCTGAGGCTGCTCTTGCCCGGGCTGATTATCACCTGCCACGGCTTGTGCCCCTAAAATCGAATCCTTGTTGGTTCGAATCTCGTTCTTTAATTCTTCCAAGACTGAAGCAACAACTTCCGGATAATTCGGACGATTTAGCTGTAGCCATTTCATGGCACCATATTCGCTCATAATCGCCGTTTCCGGTGCCTGGGCGTTGGCTGATCGCAACTGTTTGTAGTCGTCGCGGTCGGCATAGTCCGGCAAATTCTCGTCAAACCACTTCTTCATACCGGCCTCGTTCATGTCAACAAAGTTGCCGAACTCGTCCAGTAGTTCGTCGCTCATATTTTCAGTCAGCCGCTCGCCGACGCGCATTTCTAGCTCGCTATATATGTGCTGCAAAAACGCTTGCTTTTGCTCGGCCGGTAGCGCCCCCAGCCCCAAATCTTCCAAAAACTTGTCGTCTAACTTAAACATGCCCTTCCTTTCTGCTTATGAAAAAAGTATAGCACAAATCTTTCCGGATGCAAAACCCGTAGCGTCATTCGCCGGTTTATCCGGCGAATCCAGTTATTCTTTTCTTTTACTAGATTATCCGAACAAGTCGGATAATGACGCCACAATATGCAAAACAAAAAAACATCCTCGCCCATTCAGACAAGGATGTTTAAGAAGTTTAGCGGTCAGCTTTGCTTCGGTTGTGATTAACGCGTGAAGTTTTTCACCGCTCGGCGGCTTCTAAGATATGCTGCTCCACCAAAGGTCAGCGCACCAGCCGCGATGATCCCGGCGAAAGTTCCAACTGGACCGGTCGCCACAATGTATTCCGGCGTGTAAGCCGTCGATGTCACAGTCGTGTTCGGCGTCGGTGTCGGTGTTGGCGCTGGCGGGTTCACGATTGGCGCCACTGGTGGAACACAATTCGGATTGTCGTAGTTCATGTCCGGACTGTATTCACATGGCTTACAGCTTTCGTCATCCGCACTGATCGACGGATTGGTTTCACAAGGATTTGGTGCCGGTGTGCAATCCTTTTCAACTTCTGTTGTAGCTGTGTTGTTGCTAGTATCCGGCTCTTTTGCAAGCTCGCTAGCGCCTGCTGCCACGACGTTCACCAGAACAGTTTTGCCGCATTCCAGATCAGCCGCTTCGGCAATCTTGACGCTATAGGTAATTACAACGGTTTTGCCTGTTTCGACCTTAGCAATTTTCAGACCGTCGCTGCCGAACAAATCGCCACTAACGCCGGTCGACGGGTTGGCTGTAACGTCGCCGCTCAACGTGACATTCTTCGGCAGAACATCCTTCACGATCACGTTAGTCAAATCGACTTCGCCGGTGTTCTTAAACGTCAAAGTATATTTGATCATGTCGCCCGGCTTGGCTGTCTTTTTATCGACAGTTTTGGCAATGTCGAAGTTCGGCGTGCAGGTCTTGGTAACCGTTACAACGGTCGATGCTTCGTTGTTGTCGGTGCGGTCTTCGGTTTGCTTTTCCGAAGTCGTGGCCGAAGATTTGTTGGTCAAAGTCTTGCTGTTGTCGCCACAATTCGTGGCCGTAACTGAATCGTTATTGACCTTGGCCTGGAATTTGATGACAACAGTTTTGCCAACCGCGACCGTGCCGATATTCAAGCCGCCGCTGGCTGTTACGCCATCGTTGGCTTTGGCGCCATCGACCGTGGTTGAACTGGTTACATAGGTTAAACCAGATGGCAGTGAATCTTTGACAACTGCGTTAGTTAGGTCGACTTCGCCAGTGTTTTTAAAGGTTAAGGTGTAGGTCAACGTGTCGCCGGGTTTGGCCGTGGTCTTGTCGACGGTTTTGATCAGGTCGTAGGAAGGTGTTTTCGGCGTCGTGCAAGTCTTATTGATAACCACGTCGGCGGTATCAGTTTTGCCACCGTTAGGAGTATCGGCCCGACCAGTGTTAACTAATGTATTTGTGCCACAAGCTGGCAGATCATCGTTGGCCGCAGCCTTGGCTTGGAACCAGACGTAAACATTACCACCTGGCGCATATTCACCGACATTCACACCAGTAGTCGTTACGCCGTCAGCAATCGCTTTGCCATTTGGCGAATTAGCGTCTTTCAACTGGCTCGAGCCAGCGACATACGTCATACCAGCTGGCAATTTATCAGACAAAACTACATCCTTCTGGTTAACAGAACCTGTGTTGGTATAGCCCAACAGATACTCTACTGTGTCACCTGGGTTAATATCAACGCTCTTGGACCAGGCTGTGTCGCCCAGTTTGCGAACTTTCTTCACCATATCAAAGTTCGGTTGCACGGCAGTCACTTGAAAAGTTACATAGCCTGAATATTCGTTACAGCCAGGCAACACACCATTCAGGCTATCGTAGCCTAGCGATGTGCCGCTGGCGCCAAATAATGCGTCAGACAAAACAACGCCGTTAGTGGCACCAAAGTTATGAATCGTTGCCGAGCCCGGCACAATTCTCATAGTAACTTCGCTGTCACTGGTGAACGCAATGTCATCCCAAACTTGCTTTGGGCTGGCGTTATCAGCGCCAATATAAACGTTACCGGTGGCCGATCCATTAACAGTTCCAGGAAATTCCACGCGCATGTAAGCACCCTGCGCCACACCAATACCGGTGTTTGCTGCAACGGTTTCGCCATTTGCATCCACATTGTTCAGGTTAGATGCCGCGTTGTTGTGATAATAGACAAACACATCATATGTTTTGCCCGGTTGCACTTTCATGTTTTGCGCATAAGTGCTGCTATCCGCACCGGCTTCCTTAATGTGAACGAAATCACGCTCGTCGCCATAGGTTGGGTTGTCCGTGATCGAGTTAAATGTAACGTGATCCGCCGGGCGTTCCCATGTATATGTAGAACGATCCGGACCCCATGCGAAAATCGCAGTTGGCACGATTACAGCTGCTGCCACTATCATAGCTGCCGCAGCTTTTCGTGGAATATGTTGTTTTATGATTCGAAACAGAGATTTAATCTTGTTCACGACCACCTCCTTCTTCCTCTGAGGTTAAACTTTAATTACTTTTCTAGCGCTTGCCCTTCCTATGTTAAAGGACACATTTCACAATAACTTCCACCAAGTTAACATGATTGTAGCACAAGTTCTATGAATTGTAAATAGCATTTATCATTAACGTTAAATCAGATCATTATAGATACACATTGTGAGTTCCCGAGGGAACCGACTACAATGTGATTCTCATTAAAAACGAGACTTCAAACAGAGTCGATCCCCTCGGCTTGGATTAAGCCGTGTCAACAATATTCAATTTTCAGTTGCCCGTGAGCGGGCGCTGGCAGATATGACTCCACCAGCGCCCGCCCTACGAGATCTACGGTTCACCCACCGCCGTTGAGGGCGGTGGATTCGTCGTAGGGTTGACCACAGGCGCATCAGGATGCGTCTCGGTCATGTCGACCCCAGGTGCCTGTTGGGTCACCGGGGCTGACGGGGACTGCGGGGTTGCCACGGTGCCAGGTGTCGTCGGCTGTGAAGCCGGTGACGTAACCTTGCCGCTAGGCAAGCCTGCAGCCGGGCTTGGAACTGTGCTAGTCTTTGCAGACAGAACACAGTAATTCGAGCCCTTCGGCACCTGCTTGTCCTTGCTCGGACCCCAAAGGGCCTTGCAAGTCTGTGGTTTCGGTGTCGTAGTAGGAATGGGGGTGCTGCCACCTCCGCTGCTACCGCCGCCACCACCGCTGGTGCCGTGACTGCTGCCGCTGCTGTGACTTCCGCCAGAGGAGCTGCTACCACTGCTGGTTGTAGCCCTGTGGGAAGAAGACGCAGCCGCAGGCGCGGGTGCCGGGTTGGTGCACCAGTCCAGACCGGAGCCATCAGGCACGGTCTGGCTGGCTTTGTCGGTGTCGGCCGGGCAGATGAGGCGGCACGCCTCTTCGAACGACGCGAATCGTCCGTCGAGAACGTTAACGCCCCAGCCCGACCAACAGTCGACCGCAGTCTTCAGGTTGGGCCTGAAGACCAAGGCCTTGAGATCCTCCTGGTAGAGAGGATTCCACTCAAGGCGCTTGATGACGCCGCCCGCGTACCAGTCGTCTTGGACGACGTGGTAGTTGGCGACAGACATGCGGCCTTCCTCAAGGTCGGCCCCAGTGAGCCGGCGCGTCAGTTCAACGAGCTTTTCCGCATACTGGATGTACGCGTAGTAGGTATCGTTGGACCGCAGTCGCCAACCGTCCGCGGTATAACTCAGCATACCATTGAGGACAGTAGCGACCTGCTCCGGCCCTTCCCCTGCGTAAGACAGCCACGGGTTTTGAGCCGCGACGTCGACGGAAGAAAGCTCATCACTCCCGTTGACGCGAAACTTCAACACCTTGGAGGTGTTGATCCCGTTGCCCAGCTGTACGCCCTCCACCATGTAACGGCAGATAGCGTATTCAAGGCTGGACCTGGCTGCCTCGGGCGTCGAGCTGTCGACGAGCGGTGGTGCCACCGCGTCGTCGAACATCGTGTCGCCGGAATAGGCAAGCCTATATCCGACGACATTGCCCCACCCCTTTTCGCCCGGGAAGAGCAACTGGTCCTCGGTGGGGTTAGCCACCGTGATCCAGATGCTATCAGTGGGCGAGGTGTTGATGGAACGGACGATCGACCCGCAGTTCACGTCCGAGGACGTAACAGTCATGAGGTCGATCGCTTCCGCCGTGGCCGACGACGGGGCGGTACTGCGGTCGGGCGTGCTTCCGGCAACGCCCGACCAGTGCATCCCCACAACGATCACAACGACCGCCGCAAGGAGGGCCAGGAAGGAGCCTGACCAGCTCAGGAACCGCCTCATGGCGACTCCCCCCTTTCGGTTGTTGGGCTGCCGGGTTTACCCCGGCTTGCTGCCTGCTCGTTTGAGCCAGCAGCAGCCGGGGCGTGATTGCACGCTCCGGGTTTTTGCGGCTTTATGCCGCAGTCGTCGACGTATCCGCCGCCCGCGTAGAACGCGAAACGGCGAAGCCGACGAGCACCCCGCACACCGTCATGAGGACGGTGACCAACACCCACCACCACAAGAAGGTGTGGGTGATGCCGGCGATCAGCGCGAACAGGATCACCATCAACACGAAGGCGATCCCGCCAACGATCCACGGCACCGGGTCAGTGCCATTGTTGTGGACCACCGGAGCGACCGGCGCAGCAGCGGGAGTCGCCACGGGGGCGACCGGTGCCGCTAGCACCGGAGCCGGCACGGGTGCCGGAGCAGGCTGCGGCTGTGAAGCCGCAGACCCCCCCCCGGCAGCAGCAGCCGCGATCGCGGCGAACTGCGCATCGTGCGCAGTCAGCTGTGCCTCAGCACTGTCGACACGCGCCGCGAGGGCATCGAGCCCGTCGGCGTTGGTGTTGACAGCCTCGACGACAGCCGCGATCTGCTGGCCAACGACGCCGAAGTTGGCGTCGATGGCAGCAGAAGCCTGCCCAGCCGGTGTCTGTGCGACAGACACGACCTGGGTCCCGGTGGCGGTGAGGACGATCTTGGCAGCCATTTCTGGCTCCTTCCTGCTCCTTTTTCAAGGGAGCGGTTGGTGGGGTGTTTCTGCGGGCAGGCGCGGGGTTTTACTTCTGCGCCATCTCAACAGCGACAGTTGACCTTCTGCCTTGGGTCAAAAACGAGCGATTATCCGTAATAATCACCCCTTTTTGACCCAAAAGCAGTTTACCGAAAAGGAAAAACTGAAAACTAACACATATTGTTTACGGCAGGTCTCGACCACCAATCTGAAAAACAGCGGCGGGAAACCTACTGCGCGTAAAGCGCAGCGTTCTGACCTCTAGCCCCATCAGGGGTGAAGAGCAAAACGCCGCACTCTATGCGACATATGTATTATAATGATCTGACTTGTTAACGTTCGTCAGGATAAATGCTATTTACCTCACTCGCCACCGGTGTTAATCGCCTGTAGCGATGACTGGGATTATTCTAGCACAAACAGTTTAAAAAGTCAAGATATGTTAACATAAAACCACACTTTTACCATAAGCGTAGTTTTAGCTAAAATACATGATTTACTGATATTTATTGACCACAGTCTGCAACAGATCAGATGGCAATTGGCCGGTATGCGAAATACCCGCCAGACCGTCTTCTGGCCGCAAATACGCCCAACCTTGGTCGTAAAACGGCTGCATGACGCTGGAGTCGTGCACCGCCGCCCAGGCTTGCGTATTGGTCAATCCTGCCTCTTGGAAGGTCTGTAGCCAACCTTCCCCGTTAGTCACGGTAAGAGCTTCCGAAGGTATACTGGGAGTCACAACGCCAGCACCACCACCTCCCACCCCTGGCACCTGAGGCGGTAGAGTCTGCGGCGGTTGTTGATACGTGCCAGTCATATCTGGTGCATTATCCCCGGTCGGTGGTGATGCAGCATGCGCAGTATTGCCAGACAACGGCCAATGGCCAGTATTAATTCCCTCACGAACTATGTCAGAGCCAACATGGAACAGCACGGATGAACCCACTGCAACACCGGTCATTACCGCAACATTGCGTCGTGTTTTGCGACGTTCTTGTGATACACCAGCATTGAAATCGCCTGTCATGGATTGGATCATCTTTGTCCAAGCATCAACATCCTGCCCCTGAATGGCACGTTGCGCATTTGCGATATAACCTTCTTTTCGGATTTGCTGGACTAACTTTTCATCTGTACCAGCTTCTTTTGCTGATTTTGTAAGCATTGTTTGCAGCTGATCCCAACTAATTTCGGCGTTGGGTTGCGGTCTCGTGGTCAGGCTATTTCCTGCTTCGTTTAGGAAAGATTTAGTGCCGCCAAGCACGCCGGCCAAAGCAGCCGCCGCTGGCAGCCCGCCGCCCAGAAATGACGCCGGAATACCAACGCCCGCACCAATTAAAACCCCAACTGCAACTTTTTTACCTTTGCTAGCGTTGCCCCACCACTCAACAAATCTGCGCATGCGGCCATCACCCATCAATTTATCGACTTTTGCAGATCTTAGAGCACGATGCTCGTTTATCATACTACCGGCAAATCTATCGACTCGTGCGGCTTCGTCGCCTTCTTGGCCTATCACGAGGCGATAATAGTCTTGAACCGCGCCCTGGTAGGCTTTTTCTGCTGCATCTAGTTCGGCCTTGGCACCCCTGCGGAACCTTATCGGAATTAGGTTGCGCTGTCTTTTTGCCATTAATTCAGCGTATTTATTGCGCGCTTCTGTTAATAACACGCTGGCGTGCCCTATTTCGGGTGACTGCAGTCCAGTCGGTTGGAAAACATTTGTGGCGACAGGATTAACAGAATAGCCGGGTGCCGCCGGTGCACCGGAAAATAAGAGATCAGTCTGCGCTATCGAAGACAATACCGCCGCTCCAGGCTCTTGTTGCCCGGGATTTATCCCCGCCTGTGGAGCAGGCGCAACCCTAGGCGCCGTAGGCTCAACAGGGGCAGCCGGGATGCCGGCCTGTGCGGGCGAGTACAATCCGAAATTTTCGAGTAGCCATATCAGTAGTTCTCTTTCTTCATCGCTCAGCGGCTCCCCATTTTCTGACCTATATGCGTCCAACTGTCTCACGTATATACCCCTAACGTCTTCTGCCGCATCATTGCCCACTAAATGCATGCTGCGGTAACGGGGTAATTGTTGACCCATCACATCATTTTGATCTAAATATCTAAGCTTATCACTGTTGAACAGTTCGATTGCTCTTTGCATTTTTTCTGCAGGATCTTCTTCTTCGGTTTCCGTTTCCTCGCCTTCATCAAATCCGTTAAGAGCATCCCATCTAGGAGTTTTGCGTGGCGGTTCTGTATCTGGATCACCCGCATTGTCCGGAGACGATGGCTCTAGCCCCCCCCCAGCATTTGTAGTATTTTCCTTAATGAACTCTTTACGCGCCTGCTCCGCCAAGCGCTGTGCTGTTTCCTCCGATAGACCGGCGGCCCGGGCTGCCTCATACGCCGTTTTAGACAAAATATGTTCTCTGTCCTGGAGTCCTTCGCGAATAGTTCCTGCATTAGCCTCAACTCGGTCTCTCTGATATCTTGATAAAAATTTTCCATCGGGAGTATGCATACGAACAGCGTCATCTTTGCCTTCGCTGGTTTTAACGATATCGGAGAAATTTTCCACTGATAGCTTTGCGCCAACCTCTCCAACCTTATCGTTTGACTCTGGGCCATCAGATCGATCAGTTTCGCCGCCCTGAGTGGTCGGTATGGGCTCTGCGTCTGATGGACTAGCTGGCTGATTGCTCATTTGGATCTCCTTGTTTATATATGATTATGCTAACATCCCTAGCATATTACACACAGTATACTATATCAAGACATAATCGCTTTTGCAATAGTTTTTGTGCTTATTTTTCGTATCAGAGTTCGCGCTTTCGCATATCCCGTGTAAACACCTCCAGCCGATCCCCAATCTCCATGACAAACTTACCTGTCCGAATCTCGGCCTTGGTTTCCGGGTCGATCGCCACAGGATGCAATTTCAGGTTCACCCCGCACATTTCGCCCTCGAAGACTTCTTTGGCCTCGGCCTTTTCGCGCTGGACAGAGGTGATTTCGACTTCGGCCAGCAGTTCTCCGCCCTTTTTCTTGATCACTTCTTCATCGGCCGTTTCGTTGTCAGTTCGTTTGACATTGCGCGAACCGCCGCGCCAGACCCGCGCCAGTACTTTCGGCACGATTTTGCCTGATTCCACCAAACCGCCAGCGATAATTTCGTCCTTGGTCGTGCGAAAAACGCCCTTGATCAACAGTTTGCCGACCGGTGTTTCGACGATTTCCTCCGGCAACAGTTTTTCCATTTCACCTCGAGCGTCATCGATCAGTTCGTAAATCACGTTGAACAGGCGAACTTCGACGTGCGCCCGCGCCGCCAGCTGTTTGACCTGGGCCGGCAATGTCACGTTAAAGCCGTAAATCACCGCGCCGCTTTTCTCGCCATCGTCCGCCATGGCGCGCGCGGCGCGAATGTCGCCTTCGGTGATGTTACCGACTCCGCTGGCTACGATTTTGACCGCTACCTCGTCGGTTTCCAATAATTTAAGTGAATCAACAACAGAGGTCAACGAGCCCTGCACGTC
>Ga0123357_10011357_pt1 | contig 11412 bp, 4 predicted proteins | sample TergutEmb28metaG_FD_89873 | JGI IMG/M metagenome (GOLD analysis project Ga0123357, IMG submission 89873) | Embiratermes neotenicus P4 segment gut microbial communities from Petit-Saut dam, French Guiana - Emb289 P4 | ecosystem: Host-associated > Arthropoda: Insects > Digestive system > Gut ...
CTATATGAGAAGCATGTAGTGGCAACTTGGAATCTTGGGAACCATCTCAGCATTTGCTTTTAGGCACAGGGAAACCAAGAAAAACCTGTGTCGAGTTGGCCGGTCACAGGACCTTCCGAGTATTGATTTCTAGCCAGGAGTCCGGCATCTAAAGTAAAAAAAAGCCTTGGCCACACTGTACAACAAATACACATAAGATAACAACACGCACAATACAACTACAACAATACACACGGTCAACCAACAAATGTTACGCACAAGACAACTTAAAACTAGCAACAAAACACACGAGACAAATTAGAATACAACATGTATACAAGTTAAAACACCCAAGTAAGAGATTACTGTGTACAGTTTCTTGTAATTGTTTTTTTCTCCCTGGATTCTTCAAGAATGACAAATATTTCAATCAAAATTGTTAAGTGAATGGAAACACACACTTTATATGTAATAACGCTTTCTCCGAAAATCGTGCCATTTATGAGATAATATGAGAAAATGTGGTATAGCCAGACAGGCGACTGAAGGCACTGCACGTGTAATGCGACACATCTGCAGTGCATGTTGGGTAACTAAGGCTACAGACACACAGTCAGAATACGTAATACTTATTGCAAGTAAACGGCACCCGAATTTTGGCAAACGCGCATCAATATTACTATCCCAGTACACTGCTTGTCTATTTTACCTAAAACAAGGCGAATGACGGTTAAAACTACACCGTTGTATATTGATTGGCATTATGCAAGATATGACGCTTAGCTAGCCCAACAACATGATACTTTTTGAGACATTGTTATTTGTAATACGAGTAAATTATGTTGAATTAATGCTGCCCATTGGAGTAAATATTCCCGACTTTGTTGAATTCTGTGTAAATTCTGCAGTTACATTCCACCACTGGTCTTCTTATATGAGCCCCGTTCAATGCCTTTCTGTGTTATGAGCTTTTTAAGTACAATATGCATGCAAGTTGCGATGAGAGAAATTTTTAGTTTTCCTGTGCTGCACGATAACGGCTGTGGCTTTACAGCTTTAATCCTGAATTGTAGACCGTCTAGTACAATAGTTACTGCCACACTATTTATAATCCGTTCTGAATTGGTAACACGAAAGGTGTGCAGACGAAATACCTTTCTTACCTCTGTTGGTCTCCTTTAGGTGTAAAGTCACGCATGTCGCTTGATAGGGAGAATTTACGAGGGCAATAAAAGAGGGGAAAACTTGCTCGAATCTTTACGGGAATGGTGATTTGTAAGCATTTTGTTAACGAATGTAATTTACTCCTGTACAAAATTATGAAAATGTGTTGCTGAAAGAGGAAACGAAATAAATATTAGGCAAATGATAAATAATGTGACAGAGGAAACAGAAAATTGTATAGTGAAATGCTTTTATTTTTTAACCTCCCTGCATTCTGTGGCACATTTTGTGTAATAGTGTATGGTAGATGGTAGGATATTTGGTGGAAGATGAAGTATAAGGAATCTGGGAAGAAGCAGTTTGTCCAAGTATTTTTCTGGAGGGAATGAAAGGAAACATGAAAAACGCCAATCAGGATTGTCAGTTCCCGGGCCGTATTTTAGATACTTAACCTTCTGCGTATAAGAGCCTGTGTTTACACTAATCTGCTCAATTTTTTGCGTAGTCTTTGTATTCTCAGGACATTCGAAATTCAATCTTTAAAGAGAGTAATTGTGGTCACACAGCTGCCAATCGGTCGCATTAAAGTGGAAACAGCTGTGTGTGGCACGGGGTTGTAAAATAATGTTAAAAAGAGCATTTAAAGGAACTACAGAACAGCACTTCACGGCAATTCATCTGTGAAAATGAATTTGTTTCCTCTTCTTACAGGGCTTTTCTGTTAAGAAGAATGCTCTCTGGGAGCCATGGCGATGTTTCGATTCGGCTGAGGGAGCACAGAATATGCAAGGTAAGACTGAGAATGAGATGTTTGTTTTATTACATTAATCCAATAGACTTTCTCCTCATTTATTTCCCTTTATAGTTAAATAAACACAAGGCTAGAGGTCTGTTATTGCAGGTGATTTCTCATTCACGTATCTAGTAACTGTTATTCAGGATATAAAATTATCTTTACATGTACAACGTTAGTGCAGTCTCTCCAGTTCTCGAAGCATATGAACAAGTACGTATAAATAGGAAAAGAAAATTACAGCAGAAAAGCGGTGGGAAGTAGCTGAGTCGTAATTGCAATGCTTAACTTTTTTGAGAAGTTTTCATAGCGTATATTTAGACTGGAAAAACACCGCTTAATGCAAATGATAATTTTGAGAATTCTGTTATTTTAGTATAGGCTTACTATGGCTGTCTGTCGTTGTAGAACTCTTCAAGTTATTGTTTCCCTAGATTGTATGGCACGGATTCAATATTGATTTTTGAAAGCAAAAAAAAAAAATCCCTTGAAATATCATCGGCACTCTATTTTGCTTTGATGTGCATGCGTTTGTGCGTTGCTGCTTGCTCCCTTGCACGCGCGACCACTCGCAAAATGTGTAAGGAACAGTCCAGATGATAGCTCGACAATACACAGACCACACAATACACTTTGCTTAAAATAAATATAACCCACCATTGTTGTCAGTTGAGTGATTTAAAATTATTTCACACTGGGCTCTAATATATCGTCGTTAATGGTACAGATTCAAATGCAATTATGTATCTGTATGTTAATTATTGCAATCATTAATTGGAAAACCTGTCATTTTCGCACCTGTTGACACAGTTCTGAGTGTCAAGACACAGGACGTAACATACAACTCCCTTAGTCATCATTTCTCCTGCCCTTTCCCAGATTTATGTCAGTTAATGCACAGGTAATTGTGTTTACAGAAGGCAACTTGTGTTTAGGATATCACCATCAGTCTCATCATCGTTATAATCATCTGTAGCGATTACTGCTAAACATTATTGTTGTGCCGGTCTACTGGCATCATACGAGAAAGTAGATGAGAATTCTGAGAATGTCCCAATGGAACTAAGTGACGTGATGATCCCAGTACCCGCGCGTTCTAAGGCGTCGATCTGCAACCGCTCACTTGGTGGGATTTCGGATTCGAATCTCTCCTTTGGCATGGAGGTCTGTCTCTGGTCAGAGTTGTGGTTTGTGAAGTAGAGGCCTCAGCGTCGGGCCGATCATTCACACAGAGTAGTCCTACCGACTATGGTGTCTCCGAGTGTGATGGTGAAGCCTCGATAATAAGGAGGTGCTGGCCCACTAGCGGCTGTTGCGCCATGGGGGGAGGGGGGAAGGAATTGAGTCATGTACAGGATTATATTTGTCTCCCGCCTTGCCCCAGTTCAGCTATACTTTACAGCACTACGTCATGTTGCAGCAACAATATTCGTCATTGTAGCGGTTGTAAAACGATCTGCATTGTACGCAGCAATGTAAAAATCGTGAATCTAACATTTTTGTCTATGAACTCTGAAAATTTGTAGTCATAATTTTCCATTAAGAAGGAAGGTAAATGTATCGCCACATTTAATTCAGCAGCAGGCCTCGAAGACGTACTGGGGAGTGGAATTGCTGCTGCTCTTACTTGTAACTTTGGCAGTAGGGTGTCACCTTCACGCCCTGGCCACTCCGTCCCTGAGGAAAAGGTCCTTGGTAGGGTTTGAATAAAGAACTGGGTAGGTCCAGAACCCGTCCCCGTACTTTGGAGCAGGTAGAAATCTACCATTGTCTGGAACCGAACTCCGATTACTCTGCTATCGAGCCCGTATGGTAATCGCTGCAGCATACTGAGTTATTTCTGCGTCAGTTTAATCCCAATACATTGTGCTCTTCCGCTGTTACAGTGTTTTCGGCTATATATTAGATGGGAGTGTGTTCGTCTGGAGAAGCTCTGATGGCACTCATTCCACTAATTGATTCTCTGTTCCTTTGTGCATCTACGGTTTATTGTATCATATCACTTTTCTTTATGGTTGTCCCGATTGCACCAATATGTCACATTTGTTAGTGGCATCAGAATGGCATTATACTGGATGGAAAAAAAAAAAAACCTTTTGAAAATTAAAATTGAATGACAAGTCGCTTTCAAACAATCTTTCTCTTCTTTGCTGCTTAGTCCGTTACTCCCTTCGAATTATTTTCAGTACATGGGAAAATACGTGGTCAAGGTCACCTGTCCAGTACTGCCTGAAACTAAATGTTCTCTACGTTCATATTAAACACAGTCAGTCTATGAAAATCTTCTCCTAATACCGACGCTTACGTCTTATATATATTTGTATAGAGGTATTATAGCCTACATGATTTGTTTAGGAAAATACAGTATCTTGTTGAAAATCGAATAAATTCGAAGGACGTTCTTATTTTCAAACTTACGACTAAAGGATAAGAAAATTCACAATTTTGTTCAGAGTGGAGCTGCTGAATTCATTTTTTTTTTTCGTTTTAGTGCTTTAAAGACCCACTTGCCTTTTTACATCTTTTTCTATGTAGTAGTTTCTAATATGAAAAACTGAAGGGGGATTTAAGCAAGAGAACTTGAGACAGCAGTCACTGCCAGTCGTAAGGAAAACAAGGAGTGGGGAAGAAAAGTGAGTAGTGGCAATTTGTGGTCACCTTATGTTTTCGAGGATGAAAAGTCATCGGTGAGAGAGATGAACTCGGGACCTACTCAGAAAGAAACAGGATTTCTGTCCACCTTGCGTTAACAGTTTAATTTATTGCCACATGAAATGTTCACGTTTATTGCACCCCTGATCTTAATACTGAAGATATTATTATATCTGCAATACATAGAGTTTTTAGAACGAAGACGACAGACCGATTTTCTGTAGTTGCCAATAAATGTACCTTATTTTTTTATCGTTGCACCGTGCATTTTGAAATGTACGTAGTTCACACACCAACAGATGTTTTTATATGTACCGTTCTGTGACATGCTGCACATCACCTAATATATATATATACATATATACATATATATATATAACGGCGTAATTTTACCGAGTGTTTTAACATAAATATAACTTTAGTTAGGTACAGCCAAGGCTCCCTGATGATGGTCATTAAAGACCGAAACATGTAGGAGCGATATTATTGTGTATTTTAATGTAAATTTAAAACTTTTAACCAAGTTAATAAATAATGCATTTGTTGGTGAGTGAACTACGCAAATGTATCTTATGTTTGCAGCCCTGATTATATTCGTCCCTTATTATTTTCTTTATTCGTACGTCGTAATAAACAACCTACTTTTATGTTTCCAAGAATAAAACTTTTATCGCTGTGAGGGGAATTTTTATCCTTTCCTAATCCTTTACAATTTGCATTGGATTTAATGTACGAAACAAAAGCGAATGTTGGAATATTTTCTTTTTTTTTATTAATCCTTCATTATCCGTATATGAAAGAAAATGTCATACAAAACATACAGAGGAGAAATGAGGGGAGCAACCATGTTATTTTCTATCAGTACGACGGTATTTTCAAGGGATCATGCTTGTTATTTCCAGCGCAGTAAATCGACCTAGCCTCCATAAAGCACCGCACCGCTTTATATAACCTTGATATAGCCGATGCCACGTCCAACATGCAAACTCTTCGTACGTGGCCCTAAGTTTGTATGAACCTTCCCCTAGATAGGTACGGTGTAAGAGAGGATCCTTGGTTGTAGTTGTACAAAAAGCAAAGATAATGCAATCCGTGTACAGGCCCTGAGGGTTCCAGCAGGTTGAGGCTCCCAGATGTCGAGGCAATTAACACATGAACGTGCAAAGTTTGTCAGCCCTACGCACAGACCGCCTTTACACCCTGGTACTCATGTCTCTTAGAGAATTAGCTGACGGCAAAACCATAGTGACACCATCGGGAATCGGACTCGCGACCTTCCGCCTTCTATCGCAGTGCCCAAACCCACTGCGCCACACCCTGCACGGGTATAGTTTTAAAAGACAGTAATACATATCCGATTATTAAATATATTTCGTCGCGCTCACCGAAGAAAATTTTCTTTTAGAGGCGGAAAAGAAAAGATGAAGTTCAACGGGGAATCCTTTCTTTCTCCGTTCCTTCTTTCTTAGTTCTTGTACTTCTGTCTTCTCCTTATCTCCATTAAAACTATGAATCAAGTTATATTTTTACCGTCAAAGTGATACCATTAGAGCTTGTGGTCTTGAAGTACATTAGTGTTACAAGTTTTCAACCAAACAGCCTCAGTTCATTGATACACACACACATACACATACACACATACACACACATACAAACACACACACAAATACACACACACACACACACACACACACAAGGAATACCCAACAAAAGAAAAAAGTCTATATGAATTTACGGTGGGAAACGCAAATTCCACTTGTTTTAGCGTAAAGTAAGGAAGGAATTTGAATAATTTCGTGTATTTTGCTTGTTTGTGTCTTAAAAATGAACAGGAGTAACGTCTTCATAACCATTTGTATCTTTTGGCGTCGTTAGGATATGAACAGAAGTATTGTCTTCATAACCATTTGTATCGTTTGGCGTCGTTTGCACAGGATATGATCAGAAGTAATGTCTTCATAACCATTTATATTGTTTGGCGTCGTTTGCGCAGGATATGAACAGAAGTAATGTCTTCATAACCATTTGTATCTTTTGGCGTCATCTGCGCAGAATATGAACAGAAGTAATGTCTTCATACCCATTTGTATCTTTTTGCGTCGTTTACGCAGGATATGAACAGAAGTAATGTATTCATAACCATTTATATTGTTTGGCGTCGTTTGCGCAGGATATGAACAGAAGTAATGTCTTCATAACCATTTGTATCGTTTTGCGTCTTTTGCGCAGAATATGAACAGAAGTAATATCTTCATAACCATTTGCATTGTTTGGCGTCGTCTGCGCAGGATATGAACAGAAGTAATGCATTCATAACCATTTATGTTGTTTGGCGTCGTTTGCGCAGAATATGAACAGAAGTAATGTCTTCATAGCCATTTGTATCGTTTGGCGTCGTTTGCGCAGAATATGAACAGAAGTAATATCTTCATAACCATTTGCATTATTTGACGTTTGCGCAGGATATGAACAGAAGTAATGTCTTCATAACCATTTGCATTGTTTGACATCTTTTGCGCAGGATATGAACATGCTTTTTCAAACATAGCGTAATGTGCCGCGATATTTGCTGTGCTTTGGTCGTATTTTTATCTGCTGTAACCTTCTGTAATTTAGTCTGTCACTGCAAAAAACCTTCTTATACTAACGGATCTGTTCCCACTGCAGCATGAAGAGCCTTCAGTAACACAGCTAAGCGCGCATTGTTCTTAGATTAATTCAAAACACAGTATTATAGTATTATTTATCTAAGATATGACGGCTTTCCTTCTATCACATTTATGTGTTTAGAAAGACCACATTTTAATTTCCTAACTTTAGTTAGATTTCACTTTCTAATGATAGCGGAACACGTTATTGCACCGTATAATAAACCCAATTTATTGACAAAACCAGGCGGCACGCTTTAAGCGAGACAAATTACTAGTAGGATGGTAAGGTACACACAGTTACATAGACTAGCGAGCACGATGATTATTAAGTAATCGTATCGGCTGGAAGCAATAAAATTCTGGCCTCTTGTTTGGTACTAGGTATTGCAGGATCTTGTGACAGAACAGCAGTAATGGCGTTATTGATGTAGCGAAATACTCTCTTGGTGACGAAGCGAGGAAATTCTTTGCAGGGTAACTGTAGGGGAGACGGTTGAATGGCTCAGGTAATTGGCTTTCTGAATTAAGCAAGTACTTTGTTACAGCCGGCTGCAGATTATGTACTGAGTTTTTCACTTCTCATCTCTGTTCCTAGTCCATAAACTTCGTGATGATTGCTGTCAAGAGATATCTTTTATAGTGTGAATTTGCATCGCGATTTGTGCAACCCGTGTCTCTTTTGTCTTCTCTAATCCACGTACATTCAATACTGTGGCTTTTCTTTGAAGATGTTACATCTCTCTTGTGTTAACATTATGTAGAAATGGAGACAGGCAGTCAAATACGCAAAATATATTTTACATGTCACAGCTGCATGTTCCGGCTAAGTTCAGGTAGCCGACCCACGTAGTTCTCATGTTAAAATATACGAGTATGTTTTGTATTTGACTAGTTGAAGCTTTAACTAACACTATAACTTTTCCTCCCTAGTTGTATTCACCGAGCTAGAGTTTCTGTTACCATTTTTTTATCCGCAAGATCTGAATGGACATATGTTATGTTGAAAAGTAACGTATAACTTATTCTTGATTTTCAAGAAGACATGTGGAGGCAAGAACGTGTAAGAGGGGGCGCTGATAAGTCCTTAGCCCGACCAGGAAGGAAACAAGCTATAAAGAACAAGCTCGGGATTTATTCAACATACTCTCTACGAAGTTCAATACACTTCTTAGCCCGTTGCTCTAAATTTTGCAAGTCATTCAAAAAAATTCAAAATCTTGTCCGTCCATCCAGGTCTCCGCGGCAGCAATCACCTCCGCGTCGGACGAAAAACGGCGAATTTTCAATTTTTTTTTCAGTCCAGAGAACAGGTGGTAGTCCGATGGGGCCAGATCCGGAGAATAGGGTGGGTGATCAAGAGACTGGAAGCCCAGGCAGGCCAGTTTCTTCTGGGTTGCAAGTGCCCCGTGAACCGGAGCATTGTCGTGCAAGAACAAGACCCCCCTTGGTGATCTTCCTGCGGCGTTTTTCCTTCAAAATGTCCTTCAATTGCACCAGAAGAAATGAGAAATACTTCGCGTTGATAGTTCGGCCCTTTGGAAGATAACCAATGAGTAGGATGCCGTCTTGATCCCAAAAAATCGAGGCGAGAACTTTGCCACTGGATTTTTGCACTCGGAATTTTTTGGGGCGGAGTGAGCCGTTATGCCGCCACTCCACTGATTGTTCCTTTGTCTCCGGGTCAAAGTGATAAATCCAGGTTTCGTCCGTGGTCACCAATTGCGACAGGAAATTATTTGGATCACGCCGAAAATATTCCAAAAGTTGCTCAGACGACTGGCACCGTTGACGTTTTTGATCCGCGTTCAGGCATTTCAGGACCAACTTCGCGGAGAACTTCCTCATGTCCAAATCTTCTTCAATAATGAGTCCAACCCGCTCACGTGAGAAGCCCAGTTATTCAGCTCTTGATTTAGCCGAAATCCGGCGGTCTTCCAAGATTAGCTCGTGAATTTGATCAGTAATCTCCTATGTGGTCACTGTTTTGTGTCGCCCAGGACGAGGCACATTACAGGTGTGAAAATCACCACGTTTAACCTGGGTCGCCCAGTTTTTGATGGTAGCATACGATGGTCCATGTTCCCCTAATGTTTCTATCAGAATGGCGTGAATTTTCTTCGTCGCCTTACCTTGCAAGAAAAAAGAAACTTGACGACAGCTCGCATCTCCATGTTGTAGAAATCGGGCGCGTCGCCTGACATGCTTCCTTTCAGCCTCTGTAACAAGAAAAGACTTGCAATTCGGCACATGAACAGACCCCTCTTTCCAATGACACTATCGATTATATCCTACGACGTCTGGAATTAGGTCGGGCTAAGGACTTATCAGCACCCCTTCGTAGATCCACAGATTCTTAAGGACCGCAATATATTTTATATATTGTATATATATTATATTTTGTATATTATATATTATGTATTTCACACCCCTGTCTCTTTATTCCCAGGTACCTAACAGGTAGAAGGCCATTTGTTTCACACACGGTTTGGACATAGTGAGATAGCGTAGCCTACACCTCCCTGGAATCGAACACTAGGTCGCCTAACCTTCCACACCATAGTCTAGTCGTTATCTGTCTGAACTAATCTGGCCCCCTCACATATACGTACGAAAAAGCCGTACCTCATGAAGAGTAAAATTGGATTTTCAGCGACCTCTCCTACATAGAATTGTGACCAAACATTCTTTGTGCATCTCATTCAGATTAAAATTCTTGTGTGCTTGAAACTGATACAGAAATCACTTGTATGCTTTTCATTTTATCTTCTGCAATCGCTTACAGATTTTAGGCGCCTTCGCATAGTAGCAACAGCTGCCTATTACCTTCGTCACTTCTCTCCGTCATTCCGTCTCTCTGCCTGTCTGCATGTATCAATGTTGCTTCCACTGAATGAATTGCCGCGAATATGATGTCGAGAAAATCCAAATTTCGTTCAAATCGAATAGATATCGGTCAGTTTACACGAAGAAATAAGTACGTTTTATTGTTGCCGGCGTCATAAACTCGCCACAAAAATACTTTGCGTAGCACTCAGTTTTCTTTCATTGTTGTCACTGACATATAGTTCAACAAAACACACAGAACGCATTGTCGTTTTTCCACTGCAACAATGGTTACGCGTAAGAACCACAGTTTTGCTGTACACGAACGTTTTCTGTGTGAATATCATCCCCTTGTAGTACATAAAAAGCGAAAAGGAGGCACAGACTACAAAACACAAATACACCTTACGAGAATATCAGTCATTTGGGTCACAAAGGCCGAAACACGTAGCAAACAAAAAACTGACATAAAGTGTAGTTCTAATTGACTGTCTGCACTTTCTTTTTGTTCTTTTATATACACGTTGCCTGTCTTCTTTTCCTTCTCTCGCTACACACTTTCTTACACCACTTCTGCACTTAAGGTTCAAAGTTATGTTTCTTGTAATCTGCCTTTCAAGTCTCTCATTTATACGCCCCTTTTACGAGTTTGTTCAATACCTCTACGCTAGATTATTTCTTCAGGGTAACACTGTTTATATAAAAGTCACTCTGCCGTCACGATCACACTATCGATTACTATCGATACCCGGACGGACATCTTAAGGGCTGCTAGTATCTGTATTTACCTCAGTACAGTACACTCGACCCCGGTCAGTCCTGAGAGAGAGTGGTGTTCTTTTCATTTCTCCTCCCTCCGTCCCGGCACTCGCTAACATCTCTTAGTACCGCCCGGTTAACCTAACCAACCCTCTCCCCTATCTAAACACTCCATATCACTAATCGTTGAGTCCTGCTGAATGGCAAAAGAAAGCCTTTCACAAGCATCCTCATCTTTCCTTCTATTTGTCTACCTTTATACTGCAGAAACTCAGAGGGCATAGATTTTATTTTTTAGTTTACTTACAATAAATTCGGAGAGATGATGACGATGATGATGGGAAGGACTATTTGCAGTTCACACAACATTATGCTGTTGTTGAAAAGAATGAACGTTAAAAAAATAGTACAAATATTTGTATTTTGAGCGCAAAATTGCCCGAAGGATCCCGGAATCTCTAATGTAATAGTAATCAAACTACTACCACCACTACTACTACTAATACTACCACTACCACTACTTCCACTACTACTACTACTACTACTACCACCACCACACCACCACCACCACCACCACCACCACCACCAACA
>Ga0123357_10011358_pt1 | contig 11412 bp, 8 predicted proteins | sample TergutEmb28metaG_FD_89873 | JGI IMG/M metagenome (GOLD analysis project Ga0123357, IMG submission 89873) | Embiratermes neotenicus P4 segment gut microbial communities from Petit-Saut dam, French Guiana - Emb289 P4 | ecosystem: Host-associated > Arthropoda: Insects > Digestive system > Gut ...
AATTTAATTTTCACATGTGCATTTAGTTTTTGTAATTTTTGGCGCCCCCCCCCCCCCTCTTCTCTCTCTCTCTTCACTGGCTCTACGGTCCATCTAGGACACCAGCCTCCTTTAGGATCAATTTCTTGGCTTCTCTGTTTTTTGCTACTTTACTCCAGCCTGTAACACACATTTCCCACCAAAAACCATCTCTTAATTCCTTTTTCCTCACCTGGTTCCTTCCAGAATATCTGTTGTTTATCTTTCCTTCAGGTTCCTTAGCATTTGGTTGGTGGGTGGGTGTGGGGCTGTTGGCCCCACGCCCACCCACCAACCTTGAGAACCAGGGTACCCTCTTTGTCTGGGTCATCACCATTGACCTGTCTCACAGGGGAAACCCCGCCAGTAGCTACACTACCACCAACCAGCATAGCTTTTGGGATCATTTAACTATTCAAGCTCCACCACTACATCCAAGCTGGGATACTTTCAATTGGGTACTTTATGAGCAGAATTTCTAAAATTAAAATCTTAAGAATGTGTGATAACCTTGATAAATTTGCTAAGTTTCGGGGCATACCAACAGAAATGTGTTTCTTAAACTACTGCATGTGCATAGCTCATTATTACATCCCCTAATGTTATTTACATCCATTTCTATGTCTTGGTTGCCATCTTCTTTTATTGTGCAGTATGCACGGCACATGCACAGTTCTGTTCATCGCATCATAACATGACAGAGACTTTAAATTTGAGCCATAAATGTCAGAAATTATTGTACAAGGATGCACAAATTCTGGGCATCACATTGCCCAAGCAACTGAATTTGTATGATGACTTCTGATATTCATGGGTCCTCAGTGTGGAACTTCCTTCATGTCATCATACTGGTGCCTAGAATTTTGAGCTAGCTCCTACATTCTTTTACAATTTCGTGCACCTTTCTTTTAAATGGTTTTCTTATTTTATGTTATCTGCAACTTGTTTTGTCAGACATGTCGGCCTAAGACAGCAGGAAGCACTTGCCGATCAGCGGACCATGAGTGTGACCTCCCAGAATACTGCACAGGGCAGTCAGAGTACTGTCCTGATGATGTGTTCAAGATGGATGGTGAATCGTGTGACAGGGGAAAGGTAAGTGATGAAGCTGAACATAAATGCACTGATGTGGAAGTTGCATTGGATTCTTACTGTTTCACAGAACTTACTTTCCAAGGATGTTGAGGAGTTTGGAAAATACACTGGATTCTTGTTGGTTTGGGAGGAATTTATAAGCAAGATTTTTTTCTTTGTTAGTATCCACTTTGTTATTGGGTAGCATTCAGTTACATTGTCAGAATCTGAGCCATATTATTGTGTTGTTTCATATTTGAGAGCTGACAAGTTACCATTATTCTGACAATTTTATTTTCTTAGTACCTGGGATTTTGGTGTATTGATCTTGTACTAGGGTGCCCATACAGAAACCTCTGCAATACAGTTTGATGAACAATAAATAGTCTGTGTCTTTCCCATATCCTAATAATGGCAGTATAATAGCTTTAGATTTTATCTGGATGAGTTTCTACTGTTTAGCAGCAGTGATGCTAGTTTGTGTTTTCCCCAAGTGGATTTTTACTGTTTCCTAGCAGAAGCACTAGTTTGGTTTTTCTTCGTGCAGGTGCCTATCCCCAAATGGGTTTTTCCCCACATCTTAGCAATGGCTGTAGTTTGAATTTACCCTGTAGCATAACAAGGATGCTAATTTTGGTGTTCCCGAAGTAGGTTTTCCCAGTTTTCCTAGAGTGGTGAGTAGACTATCCCCATTTTCTAGCAGTGGTGTTAGTTTTGGTTTTTTCCCCTAAATAATTGGTTTTTCATGTATGTAACACAGTATATAGATGCTAAGCACTAGAGCACTTGTATGATCATGTTAATTACTCTTATATTCAGAGGATCCATGTTTCAATTCCAGTTGCTGCCACAACAAAGAAAATGGAAATTATAACTTTTGTTTTGATATCAGTCAGTCCTTCAAGGATCCTGTCATTCAATCAAGGAATTTTTAGAGTACAAAGATGAAACAAATTTTGATGTTTACTGTTATAAGAAAAATTTTAAACATAATGTTTTACTTGTTTGATTTCTTCTGATTGTAATGGTTGCCATATGCCTAAAGATTGCTTATGTAATCATGTTTCATTATACCATGGATTTTTTTAAAACTTCATATGACAGACAGCTGGATCAATGGAATGTATATATCTTTATATTTAGTTATGTATTTATGTATGTATGTATGTATGCATGCATTTTGTGTGTGTGTGTGTGTGTAAAGAAGCAAATCTTCCAAAGACTGCTTGATATTAGGGTCAGAGTTTTAATGTATATATATTTTTTTTGTCTTGTCGCAGCAAGAGGCTGAAACACAGGTTGTGTGACTACAAATTTAATATGGTCATATGAATGCCCTAGATTTTAGTGCATGTATGTAAAATTATCAGTGTCTGTCTGTTCATCATGCTTAGAAAATGAAAATAATAGCAGAGATGTGTAAATACAGGAACTGTTCATTCCGTGAAAGAAAACTCAAAATGGCAACATGATTCTGTGGTACCAGTCAATAAATACAATTAAGCCCTCTTTTATTCTTCCTTCTTTCAGATTTTTCTTATTGCATAATGTTCATTGTTTATGATGCCAGCTGAGTTACAGTAGTGTAACTATATTTCTCTTTGTAAAGTGATCAAACCTCTTGTCCCAAAATGGAATCTTAATGATTTCACTTGCTGTTTTTAGACATGATACTGCAGCTTATCCATTTATTTTTGGTTTAGGCGTTTTGCTACCAGGGTTCCTGTCGAACACACACTGACCAGTGCCGTCTGCTGTGGGGTCCATCAGGCAAGAGTTCAGACATGCAGTGCTACCAAATGAACACCAAGGGCACCCGTCATGGAAACTGTGGCTACAATCGTCTGAACCAGTCGTATATGAAGTGCAATGATGAGTGAGTTTTGCAGTCATTTGAGTATGTCACCAGTGTTTTTTGTGTTTGTGTCATTCTTTTTAAATGTTATCTTTCGCCATTATTTTATGAATCAATTAATTATGCCAGTAAATTGTTTTGTCACAAGAGTAGTAACCATTTGTTACAGAATAATTGTTAAACACATAATCTGATATCAGGCTGGTACAGGTGCCGTCCGAATGTATGGCACGGGTATGGGTCAGTGCTGACAAGGAAAATTATGATTTGTTAACTATTGTGATAATAGAAATTACTGAAATCAGTGACACAGCTGTTTCTTGAAATGTTAGACACATTTAATATAAAATATTGCGTAAGTGTCATGACACAGCATTTGTCATGAAAACCATGAACCCCCAGACATATTACCTGGCATATGAACTGTAACATACATGAAACAGAATATCCTGTAACTGTGGTAGATGCTTGATGAATGTGTCGAAAAATTGTTGACCATGTGAATCTTTCAGAAATATCTACTGTGGCATGCTACACTGCAGACACCTGAATGAGAGGCTGGAGTTTGGGATGGAATCTGTGGCCATCTTGTCACACTCATTTATTAACTCTGGTGGCAGCATCATCCCATGCAGGACTGCCATTGTGGATCTGGGACTTAACGAGGTGGATCCAGGACTTGCACCAGATGGGGCCAAATGTGGTGAGGGGAAGGTATGCAAAACTCCTTTGCGATTCCATATTGCCACATTAATCAGTGAACTTTACTAAATCTGAAGCTTCTGGGAATATATATGTCATGACGGGTAACAGTTTACCATTTGACCTGGTGAAGTCTTCTGGGATGTTATTGTGCCTTGTTTTTGTTAAATAATTACTGATTTTTTGAAGAAGTGTAGTGCCTGTATCTTCAGGGTCAAACAATGTAAGAAGTACTATGCGCCTTCAAACTGTCAATAACTGCTTACCAACTGACAAAATGTAAAACCATGAAAGACTTGAATCATGATTAATATTGCTGTAAGAATGTAGAATCTTTCATGAACTATTTTTGTTGTGAGAGTCATAAGAGACACATGAATACACTGTGTAGACAAAATGCAGAGGTTTTTAATATTAAAGCACCATGATGTAAAAGACAAAACAAGAAGTTATGACAAGCCTTTATGATGTCTGTTTTCTTGGAAGTGCTCCCATTTATCTGGAGAGCTTACCATGCCTTATAAATTAATATTACACTACTTAGTGATATGTGTTTTATGTACATTTTCTGCCAACAGACATTAGTAACACTTGAAGTTTATTGAGATTTAACCTCAAAGCTTTGAGTCATATCCATTCTCTGTGTCGATACATACAGTCTCCTTCATCTAACTAAATACAATAAAATGTAATGTTGTGGTTGAAAATAGCACTATAAAAGTATAATAGTTAATATTATAATAATATTATAATAATATAATATAATAATATAATAGTTAATATTGAATTAACTAAAAGTTGTTATTTTTGCGCCTTGTGAAAATGAAAGGGACTGTAACAAAAGTTGTGTACTAAGGCAGATATACAAATAAATGTGGGGGCGGTACTGAGTGTTGCTGGTGATGCTTAACATTACTGGTCAGAATCAGTAAAAACAAGGATGTAACACAATTTAGGATTTTGCTGCAGTGTAGTTGAACTCATATGACCTGACTGAGTTTTGTGCTATGCCTTTATCAGCTGTTAACAGATGACACATGCAGCGTACAGTAAACTGTGGGGCTGCACTTCTTTTAGAAAACTGGTGAAAAGAATAGGAAGATGCAACTGACTGTAGGCTGTCCTTTGATCTAAAATTTACTGGTTACTTTGTGAAAATTATTTAAAATTCTTTATAATTTTTTTTCCCCAGTATTTGTGTCATCTACTTCACTGAAAGTTTATGGTTTATGCCACTTCACAGGTGCTAATGTGTTAACTGACTTACACAAACATAACTTGCACATATTTTCTTTGGCCCCAAACGTCTATGATGAACAGTACTTACTGCATCACTTACGCACAGTATCTGTGTTCAAAATGTCAGAGTAACTTAGAAAAGACATACTCTAGTACTTTGGGGTTTTCTTTTTCTTTCTTAGAGACCATAGTAGGCACATGTATTAAGATCACAGTTCCATAGAGAAATCATATAAAAAGGCACTTTTTTAACACATTCTTACTGCCAAAATGCTCTCTCTCTTTCTCCCCCCCTCCTTTTTTTTCTCCCCTTCCCCCTCCCTATTGCAAGAGATTGAGTGTGGGTATCTGTGCTTGTTGAACGTTTAAGAACAGTTTTGGTAGCACAGAAAATATAATGTCAAGTGGTAGAATGGTTGTTGAATTATGAATTGGAAATAATATGCAAGAATATTCCCATGGAATGATTTGAATCACTTTCCCACCATTTCCATGGAGGTACTTAGGAACACCATAACAGCTCAGGTATGCTGTTTGGTGTTGCAGCTGAGATTTGAACAAAGTACTGGCTGTATACAAATCAGTAATGTTATTGCCTGAGACCACATGCTCAGTTTTTTTTTGTTACCCATAACTAGTTAGCAGTAACTACTACAGATGGCAGAGTCCACAATTTTTGAGCATATGTAGCTGTTGTGTGCTGGGATTGCAGCTGTATTCTGTTAATGTGGTGTGCAGTGAGTAAATGTGTTGCCTTTTAAGTAGATAGGTATAATTTTATTGTTGGTGATTTTAGATGTGTGTGAATCAGAAGTGCATGGCTGTGGGCTCCCTGCGACAGCAAGCTGGTGGAGCGGTATGTCCACAGGACTGCAAAGGGAATGGTGTGTGCAACAGTCGAGGGCATTGCCACTGTTTTATGGGTTATGCACCTCCTCACTGTGACTACCCTGGTACAGGTGGCAGTGAGGACAGTGGCCCAGCTTCTGACCCCAGTGGTGAGTATTTGTTTTCAAAACAAAGATACTATGCAAGTTGGGATGTTGTCATGCATGTGGATTTGTCATTGTAATTATCATTAGTGTGGTTGAATTAGGAAACTTACCCTTTGACCATTCTAAGCAATGTGTTTCATGAATGTTTTGTCAGAAAGTTTCATGTATTAACTCACTATGATCTACATTTCTGTACATTAAGGCGGGGTTACATGTGAGAGTAAACTTTCGCGAGTCCTATCGAGAGCATCTAGCGACGATGTTTAGATGTGAGAGTAAATCCTGGCTAGCGGGCTCTCTGTGATCGCTCTTGAGAGCACCTGAACTGTGAGACCTCTCAGAGTATGAAGTTTTCGTATACACGTGAGAGTGAACATCTGCTGGTTAAAGAGCAAGAACATGGCGGCGGTCGCGTCACCTGATTGTGAACAGGTGGGAACGAAGTGAGGAAGTTCACTAACATTCAACAATTAATTAGAATGGCTCGCTTACGGGAAGCAATGCTAGCGGCTGCCATTTATGTAGCATTAGCAACTTATAACAGAAGGAAAGTGAAAAGAAAGTGTTCGGTTAAGAACTGGGCAAGAAGACATGACCGACAGGGAGCATACACGCAGTTGATAAGTGAACTGCAGCTTGAAGATGCTCAGCAGTTTAGAAATTTTACAAGAATGTCAGCTGTGGAAGTTCAGAGCCTTGTGAACATGCTGGGCCCCGTGATTGGCAATCAGGATACAACCATGAGAAACACAGTTTCAGTGGAGGAAAGGGTGATAGTAACACTTCGCTTTATGGCAACAGGCAAGTAATAAATGCAATGTAAATTTGCTGTCACTGTAATTGCATATTGGCTCTGATGATTTTCAATTTTTAATGAATTAATTATATGTTCCAGGTGATTCATATCGCAGTCTGCAGTACTTATTTTGCAAACCTGGGTGTACAATCGGAATTATAGTAAAGGAAGTATGCAGAGCCCTTTGGGATGTTCTAAAGGATGAATATCTGAAAGTAATACAAATAGAAATGCAGCAGTTTCATGACTGCACATTTCCATTAACTACTGTTTTCAGTACATTTGTTGAAGTAGAACACAGTAACAGAAAATTACAACCTACAGAGACAGGAAGAGTAGGCCTACATTAAGCCAAACAGGTACACTCTGTACCTGTAAGTGAACAATTAAGGAATTAAAAAAGGTGGTTCATGTCTTTTAACAACATACTTCAGGACAATATAAATGCTATTTCATGTGTAAAGAATTTATTTCCTGGAATCTGCCCTAGCATTACAACTCCGTCCACTGAAGTTCAGTTACAAAGCTGAATATGTTTCCCCAACACCCATCATGTTGTGACAAAAAAAAATGCAGTCTTTAAATCTTGTACATCTGAAATTACTTGTCTATTAGGCTGCATTAGCAATCCTTTTGAATGGTAAAACAGTTGTAAAGAAAAGAAACTAACTATTATGAAAAATTAATGGCCTCTTTCACTATTAATGAATTTTTAAAACATTTGAGAAGGCAAAATGTGCAGCGTTTATTGCAAAGTGTTTAGGAATATAATGCAGGTACCTGCATGATATTTGTAGATTTTATATAAGCATATGATTGCATAAATGAAGTTTCTAAAAATCACCATAAGGTACATGTACAGATATTATTGTCACAAGACAAGGGGTAAAGAAGGGTGATGGACTGCCCCCACTTTTTTCGGTTTAGCACTGTTGTATGTTATAAGACAGGCTAACATAGAACACACAATACAATAGCATATGTGTTAAATCATCTCAGGTAATGGCTTGTCCTGCACAGCATCAGCCAAAGAAACCACAGCCACAACAACAGGACTGCTGATAAATGGAAATGAAACAGCAGTGGTTGTTCAATAGTTGTAGACCCACAGAATTTTATTTTTCAAATGTGGTAACTGGTGGAGGACTTTCTATCTGGGATAGAGATGGAGATGAGTTTCATGGAATAAAATAATAATTAATGTGGTAAATAAAACCTGCTTCTCATCTCAGCTAGTGTTATAAGAACAAAAGTATATAATAATAATTAGAAGATACATACTCAAAGAATGCTTCACAGAGCTGTTTGTCAGTAACAGACACTTTAGCATGAAGTTGAATAACTATTTTCATCTCCATGTGCAGCTTCAGGTTTGTGACTGTGGTGGGCAGGCCTGTCGTAGTGTTGTAAGATAATGTCAATAGTATGTTCAACAATTTTCATTTTCTCTCTTGAGGTATTCTGATACTTGTTTTTCAGTCACATGTAAAAGTCATAAGGGAAGTGAAACCAACAGTATAACAGATGGAATGAATATATCATGCAGATGAAAAATAAATATTTACGAGTATTTAATATCTCCAATTAACAGTTATAATCTTTATGGCTACTGTGCAGTCTTGAAGAAAGTAATAAAAGAAGTGAACCAATAATATTACAACATTCTGATAGAAATATCTAATCATAAAGTAAGAACACTATGGAACATTATAAGAAATGACACTGGTAAAATTCAGATAGCAGAGAAAATTTCTGAAATGGACTTGGGGGCTGGGAACATTGAAAATGCAAAACAAATGGCTTGTGCTTTTAATAAGTTATTTTTATCAACAGTAATTGTTGACACAAACAGTGATTACAGTCTGGCTATGGGTCTGGTGACAGGGCTTCAGTGATTTTAGTAGAGCAGGTGGCCAGAGAGTTTAAGTAATCAAGTTCAGCAATTTGTGCTATAGACTGACGAATTTCTCTCTTCAGCATTTTCCTGTACATTTCTGAACTTAGTGACCTTAACTGCATGGCCTCATACTCCCCATATGTATCGAAGTCATCAGGCAGCCTACGTATAATAAAATTCAATGCCTGGCTCAGACATTCGTCTTCTGATGAAATGGTCTTGCCAGACTTATGCTTCTTTTTATGTTTTGGTGAGAATGCAGGAATGGGTGCAGCAGCTTCTGCACCATCACCAGAATTCTCTGTTACTTCCTTAGAGGCTTCTGCAGGGACAGCATGAAAATGACAAAACAAGAACCAATGACCTAAAGTGTTTATTCCTAAAGTATTTAATTCTTAACAAAGTGTCTTTTTTTTTTTTACAGTTACCATTAACAGAAGAAAAATGGCTGAAATGTAGTGAAAACTTTTACAAACAGTGGAACTCACTGTGTAGGAGCCCTGGATGAGAAGCACATTGTCATGCAAGCACCAGCGAATAGTGGCAGTTGCTACTATAACTACAAAGGGACATTCAGCATCGTGAGCAGTAGTTGATGCTGAATACAAGTTTCTGTATGTTGATGTTGGCTGGAATGGCAGAGTTTCAGATGGAGGGGTTTTCAATAAATGCAGCTTATACCATGCACTGGAAACTGGCACTGTGGAGCTTCCCCCTGCAGTACCTTTACCTGGGCGGACACAGCCAGTTCCATATTTCTTTGTTGCAGATGATGCATTTGCTATGAGAAATTACATTATGAAGCCCTATCCCTTCAAAGATCAACCAGCACCTAACTGAATATTCAGTTACCAGTTATCCAGAGCACGCAGAATAATAGAAAATGTGTCTGGGATAATTGCAAATAGATTTCGTGTCCCTAGGAAGCCACTGATCCAGAACCCACAAGCACTGTAAATATTGTGCTAGCAATCTGTGTTCTGCACAATTTTCTGATGTCAACACAAGGATCTTGGTCTTCCTATCTACAGCCTGGATTACTTGTCACAGAAAGTACGGACACTCACAAAGTGCAGTGTGGTATGTGGAGAGAAAAAGGGATGCCATCAACAAACTTGTTGCAGTTACAAAGATGACCTCGCCCCAGCTCACAAAACAGTACCAGGAATGAACTCAGAGAATTTTTTATGACTCCCCAAGGGGAAATCAGTTGGCAATATAAACATATTTGATTGCACAGTTACAATACGTACATTTTTTGTCCAGCAAACTGTCTGCTGCACCATTGTGACACAATTCACAGAACGTCATTTATAATAAAGTGTTGATTGTTTTCTACGTGCATTTTATATGTCTGTTCTTTTCCAATTAATACACACTTTTCCTTAAGGACTGTTCATTTTGTTCATTTAACTTATCAGATTTGAAGTTGATTCCCTTGATGACAGAGAGGGTATGATGAACTTCAATACACTGAAATATGGCCACATACTTGTATATATTTCTTCCACCCCACTGCCACTCTTCCTTTTGGCCATTTTTTTGTAGTTCATAAGACACCTACACAGAGCATAACGATTTAATAATTTACATGATCTGACAAGTTAAATATGACATATACAGCAAAGTGTTGTACAGTGGGACATTGTCAATTTCAGTCAGCCACTGCTGTGACATCTGCAACTAGCTATATAAACACCAATGTATATATTCTTGACAAAGAAAATTAATTTTCCAGCATTCTCAGTAATAACATATTATGGTAACTTCCATCCCCATCAACAAGACTGTACAAATGCCAAGCATCACAGTTTTTGGCAGTTGATATTAGTGCATTTTAAAGATGAGTAAAGATGCCTTTTTGGCTATACAAAATCATAAGAATGCATGTAATTGAACTTATTTTAAGTTGGATACAGCTTATCTTTCACATTTCTTGTTCTTCATTAGTGGACATATAATATGAATACTATTGGAAGAATACCAACTGCACGTATATTTCATCTGTTTTATGGATTATATTTCTCTGAGTCACTGCATGTTAATTAGTGTAGTAGGCTATAGGCCCTGTACCTATACTAAGTGTGAAAAATAAATTCACTTTTTTGTTTGAATTCTGTCCCAAGTTAACAATTGAGATGACCAAACATATAACCACATGTTTCGTCTTGGTTCATTTTACCTTCCCATACAATGCCAAAATAAAAATTATACTTCAGTTACAAGATACATGTGCAAGAGTATGCAGCATTGGAAACACAGCATGTTACTCGGTTCACACAGAAAAATGAAAACCCAAAACTGACCCAAAGTACATCACCATACCCAAACATGCCTGGCAAGACACTTTGCATGTTCACATACATAATGCAATGTACGAATTAGTAGTCCATTTCACACAAGGAACACAATATGTGCAGTACAGTACGGGAAATAGTTACTTGCCTGATTGTGGAGTTTATGCATTTTCCGTTGCACTTCTGTTACACTGGTGTTCAGTGCCTCCCCCATTGATTGCCAGAACATGCTTCTTTTAATTTTGAGGTGTGTCATCCCCGTTGTGTGGTATAATACAATGTGATAATGTGTATATCTCAATATTTTGTCAACACAACTACATTTATTTTCTCTTATGTGTGTTACAACACTACATGTTTCGGCCCTCTGCGTGGGCCATCATCAGGTGTGTCTGGAGGTTCAGTCATACAATTGCATGGAGGAAGGGGGGGTTGTTGGGGGGGGGGGGGGGGGGGGTTTTTTTTGTGGGGTTTTTTTTTTCCCTTGCTTTGTTTTGTGTGGTGCGGTTTTCCCCAATTTCCGCCCCACGCGGGTGATA
>Ga0123357_10011361_pt1 | contig 11411 bp, 8 predicted proteins | sample TergutEmb28metaG_FD_89873 | JGI IMG/M metagenome (GOLD analysis project Ga0123357, IMG submission 89873) | Embiratermes neotenicus P4 segment gut microbial communities from Petit-Saut dam, French Guiana - Emb289 P4 | ecosystem: Host-associated > Arthropoda: Insects > Digestive system > Gut ...
CCCATGATCTTCGGTTCAATCCCGGCCTGGGCGGCGGCGAGAATTTCCGCCCTGGGTTTAAGGTTATATTTTTTGAGCGCGGATTCCGAAGCGATAATGACAAAAGCCGCGCCGTCGTTAATGCCCGAGGAATTACCCGGAGTAAGGGTACCATCACTTTTAAAGGAGGATCTAAGTTTGGCGAGTTTTTCCGCGTTGGTTGTCCGGTTTGGATATTCGTCTTTGTCAAAGGTGAAGGCGTTCTTGCCATCGACCACATCCATGGGAACAATTTCATCCTTGAATTCCCCGCTGTCTACCGCCTTAATCGCCTTTACCTGGGAATTAAGGGCAAACTCATCCTGGGCCTCCCGGGTAATATGGAGCATTTCGGCGATGTTTTCCGCGGTAATGCCCATATGGTAATTGTTAAACACATCGGTAAGCCCGTCAGAAATCAGGGTGTCCTGTACAGTAATGTCTCCCATTTTAAAACCCTGCCTGGCTTTCGAGGGAATAATAAAAGGAGCGTTGGTCATACTCTCAATGCCGCCCGCGATGCAGAGTTCCGCGTTTCCCGCGCTGATTTCCGCCATTGCGTTCATAATCGCCTTCATGCCGCTGCAGCAGAGCATGTTGATGCTGTAGGCGGGAACATCAACCGGTATACCGCCGCCGATGGATACCTGGCGTCCCGGCCCCATACCGCCGCCCGCCGCAAGCACATTGCCCACAATTACTTCGTCAACAATGGAGCCATCCACTTTGCTTTTTTCAAGCAGCGCCTTGATCACCGCCGCGCCAAGTTTTGGCGCCGAAAAAGTTTTCAGGCTTCCCATAAAGGACCCGATGGGAGTCCTTAAACCGTCTACAATATATAACTTTTCCATAACAAACCTCCTCAATCCTGTTTTGCCTATTTTTTGTAAACTACCCCAACGCTGACCTGGTCCAGAAAATTACCGGCCGCAACAGTGTTGATGGATATGCCCGATTCCACAGACAGATAGGGACTCAGACTCCATGTGGCGCCCAGACCAATATAGGGTTTAATCGGGTTAAAAATATTCTGCACTTTTGTAGTAGTAATACCCTGATCTTCGTCGGTGGTTTTGGTACTGTAGTACTGCCATCCGATTGCGTTTAACGGTCCAAGCTGGTTAAACAGCACAGCCCAGTTAAGCTTAAGCGTTGCGGGAATAAGCTGATAGGAAAAAGCCAGACGCGGCGCCACGGTCGCGGTCAAATACAATTCATCATCGCTTACCCTGGACTCTGTTTCCGTGCCGCCGGGCGCTTTGGTAAAGGTATGACCCTTCTGGTCGTAATAGAATCCCATGCTGAAATTTATCCGCCAGTAAACGGAGAAACGGCTCGTCAAAACATACTGCTTATTCAAATAGCCGAAAAACGTATCACCCACGTAGTTGTGTACACGTTTTGTATAGCCGTCCGATAGCCCGGGAGTCTGAATCGTCGCCGTTTGCTCCGGATAGAACATCATGATGAAGGTGTTAAGCAGATAAATATGGGTAATCGCGACATAAGGCTCAATCTGGGGTTTGAAAAAATACCACATCTGGGGCTCGATTTCCAGGCGCATGGAAGCGTTGTAGGGGACCGACGGGGTTATCAGATTCGGCGCGGTTGTTGTGGTTGTCGTTATGCCGCCGATTGTTTCTTCCGTGACGGTCCTGCCGTAATCCATCGGGAGCCGCAGCCTGACTGTCCCGCTGGCCAGCAGCATGCTGAAATCGTCGTGGATAAAATTCCGGCCATACGCGATCGAAGGGGTAAAATATCCGGTTTTAGTGGTTGTGTTTGTATAATCCGCGCCGTTTTGCTGTTCACTTTCGTTCCGGCCGATGTCGGAAAAAAGCAGTCCCAGCTTAAAAGCTCCAAGGTCGGTACTTCCGAAGACACTGTCAAACTGCAGATTCAGGTCATTGTTTTTATTGTAGGTATTTACCGGAGTCGCGCCAACCAGTGATTTATCCGTAGTGTTGTTCATGGAAAAACCGCTGGTGTTGAGGTAAAAATTCATGAAGTAACCGGCGGCCTTTGTCGCGTAGCCGGCCGAAACCCCCGGTGAACCAAAGCTTGACATTGAGCCCTGCACAAATGAAAAGTTATTATCGTAATTTACAAAAGGCGCGAAATTGACCATCATGTAGGTATCGACATCTCCGTTTATCACATTGCCTGTCGCAAGAGCATTGGCCGGAGAGTTTTGCGCAGCTAAAGGCATCAGGCCCGCTATGAGCATTAAGATTGCCAAGGCAATCAGCAATTTCCGTTTGTTCATGGTTTCCTCCTTTTGCCCTATCGCCTATAACTGAGCAGGACTGAAAAATTCGTTATATCAACCGTGGTTGAAGCGGCATTGACTCCTGTAGCGGCATCAAGAGAAAAGCCGTCCGTAATGAACCAGGTGAAACCAAGCGAAGTAGTCGCGTAAGCTGCGTTGATGATGCTGGATGTATCGGTGGTAGTCGTCATTACGCCGGAAATATCACTGTGGGTAAATTTCCGGTACGAGTATTCAAGGGGATACAGGGCAAGGCTCGCGTTAAAATTAAATTTATCGGGAAGGGCCTTGTAGACAACACCCGCCGACAGTTTCGGGGCGATTCCGTAAACGGCATCGGTAAAATTGTGATCCGGCATCGCATCATTCTGTGTTTGGACACTGGTCACTTTGGCGTTTACAATACCAAAGTCACCTTCTACCGACCAGCCAAACGAAAGTTTCCGGTCAAGGGTATAGCAGAAACTCACACCTAGATTAATAAGGTGTCCGGTATATGATGGATTGTAGCCTTCCCAGTAGCCTGAACTGTCGCTTATCTGATTATCGTAGGTATGGGTTTCAAAATCATAGCCGGCCCATAACGAACCGTCCCATGCGCCGGCCGAACGATCGACTTCGAGGCCCGCGTGCGCGCCTATAATTCCTGTCAGACCAACCTGGCCGTTCTGTATGGCGGTATAACCGGATGCCTGGCTGAAATACGGATCTATTCCATTCAGAGCCGTGGTTTTCACACTGCCGGGCGTACCGGGATTGGTAACAGATTTTTGCACAGAGGCGTTGTACCTGAAGCCGAGCTTTGGCATTAGTACCAGGCCGCTTCCCAGGTCAAAGTTTTTACCCCAGCTTAAGCCTCCCTCAATGGAGCCGACACCGGCTGAATTTTTGTACGTGGTTTTATTTCCTCCGGCATCCAGTGAATCCGTGTCGTTGTTGTTGTTCCCCAGCCCGGCGAGGTTACAGTCCAGAAGTATCCCGCCCAGAAGCTGCGTACCGAGGAGGAACGAAACCTGGTTTGTCCACGCGAGGTTGGCGCTGTTGACGACGGTATCCTTCCCCTTCCAGGCCGCCGCCGCGTAATTATCGCCGTATTTGGTGGTAGTGGAATTCAAGGAACCTGACCAAAGGTTGCCGAAATAGCCAAAGCCAAGGTAGGCTGAGCCCGCTTTTGCCGCCACTCCCGCGCCAATGCCATTATTAAAATCTGCCTGCATAGCGGTAAAGAATTTATTAAATTCTACTTCCTGCCATTTATTCACATCCAAAAAATTGTCGGTTTCTGTGGTAAACAGTCCGTTTGTCGCATTGCTGGTATTTGATGTGAAGCTGTTCATCTGCGCGGAAAGAGGTAGAACACAAAACACCGTGAACAGCAATGCGGCGGTCACTAAAGCCCTGTGTTTAGTGAACATGATTGCCTCCTTGATAAATATGAACAATATTCAAGTTTAAGAAAAATTATACCACGTATACCTGAAAGCGCAAGTTTAATTTTTGATTTATATACCGCCGCCCCTGCGGGACGGCGGTCTTCTGTAAAATACCGGAACTTTTACTGGACTACTTTTTCCAGCGGGTCAAAGTAGCCATAGAGACTCACTCCAGGGCTTGCGTCCGATGTAGCAACAGGAGATGATATGTTGAGCTGTCCACCGCTTATGGAATAATCATACATAGCGCCCCCAAATCCCGCAATGGTTATCTTGATTTTATTGCTGGCGGTGTTAAGGCTGTACGTACAATCGGCAATGTAAGGATCGGCTGAAATGAATGCCTGACCGGTTCCATCCGCATTTATCAGGAAAATCGGCGGATAAGCCTCGAAACCTGCCGCCGCTGATTGCCATGTACCGGCAATTTCGCCAGTAATACTGTTACTGAATATGAAATCACTTATCTGGGGAGTGACTGCGCCGGAATCTTTTACAAGAAAAGTAGAGAACGCGGTATATCCGAGCAAAAACACGCTATACATGTTGGAATTGCCGGCGACCGCATTGGCAAGGGTAAGGGTATTGGAAGCAACACCATAATCGAAGGTAGCCATCAGAATTCCATATCCCACACTTGTATAATCTACGGTCATTGTTAACTTGTTGCCGCTTACACTCCACGTGCACTGGTTAAGCGCTTCCCCGGTCGTATTGTATGTTTGTCCGCTTCCATCGGCATTTATTACAAAGAGCACCGTACCGGCATCTGTCTGGGGACTGCCTGTAACGGTAACATCCGCAGTGGTTTTCCATGAACCGACAAGCGCATCGGGAATAACAGGGGGCGCAGTCACGCTTTGATCCGGCATAACGGCGCCGGCAGCGCCAATCGCGGTAAATACATAACCCAGGTAACCGGTTTTCGCGCCTGTGTAGGTAAAGGCTACCGAGCCATCTGGGTCCGCGTTATACTCTACGTCAACGGTATTACTCCCCAACTTCACGGTCAGAATATTGTTCGCCGCGCTGAAAGTACAGGCGGCCCCGTCCAATGTACCTTTCCCGTTTGCGTTTATCTTCAGTAAGTACCCGCCGACCGTATAGGAACCCTGCAATTCCGCGGGAATTTTTACCCCCACCGATGAAGTTGTTCCGTTATCACAGGATACAAGCGCGAATCCCAATACCAGCAATACTGCCGGCAAGGTCCAAATCAGTTTTCCCTTCATACTTTCCTCCTGGTTCAGACATTGAACTTTGGTTTTGTATTCATAAGCGCCGTTTTGTTCCGGCCTAATATGAACAATGTTCAACTTTATTAAAGTATACCAACAGGCCGGGGGAAAAGCAAGCTTTTTCTTTTTTGTGGTAAAATATGTGGTAGAATATATGGGGTGACTGAAGTTATGAAACTTTTCTTAATCCGTTTTTCCATGCAAAAGTGTCTCTGCATTGCATGTTTTTTTCTGTTGGTATCTCAATTCGTCCATTCAGGGGGGGCTGCCGTGCCGGAAAAAAAATTCGTAGCGCTTGCCAACAATGAAACCTATGCTTACCTGGAACAGGGAGAGGGGGAAACTGTCCTGTTACTCCACGGCAATTTGTCTTCCTCGCTGCATTTTCTGCCGCTCTTCAGCCGTATGAAAAAAGTACGGCTTGTTGCGCCTGACATGCGCGGTTTTGGAGATTCCACCTATAATGCACATTTTTCCAACCTGAGCGAGCTGGCGGAAGATGTAAAACTGTTTGCCGGTACTCTCGGTATCTCCAGGGCGCATGTAATAGGCTGGTCAACGGGCGGAGGAGTCGCGCTTGAACTGGCCGCAAAGTATCCTGATTTCGTCCAATCTCTCTTTATAATCGAAGGCATCGGATACAGGGGCTTCCCGATACTCAAATATAACCCTGACGGGACGCAGGTACCATACACAAGCAGGGAAGAGCTTGGCGTTTTTCCCGGGGTCAAGTCCATAGTGACCGCCCTGGAAGCTCAAAGTCCTTCCCTTATGAACCTGATATGGAACAGCTCAATATACACAGGAAAAAAACCCCCGAAGAAAGACAACAACCTGTACATTGCCGAATCGCTGAAACAGCGCAACGTACTGGATACATACTGGGCTTTGGTCACATTCAACATGTCCAACGAGGATAACGGCTATGGTATGGGCTCGGGAACTATCGGCAATATACGCTGCCCCGTAACCTTTACCTGCGGGGAGCTGGACAAAGTTATTCCCCCTGCCATCATCCGGGAAAATGCCGCCGCTATCAGCGGCTCCAAACTGCTTGAGTACAAAAAGTGCGGACATTCACCCATGGTTGACTGTCCGGACCGTCTTGCGGCGGATATAGCGGCACATATGGCCATGGCGCGCCATGGCAATTAACGCTTCAGAAACCTAAAATTTTGATTTACAGCAGCAACTATGCATACTATAATCAACGTGTATCGTCTTTTCCAATGGAGGAACTATGTTAAAAATACCGGAAAAAAAATCTGTTTCGCTGACTAACGGCGAGAGTTACGCGTACCTTGATCTGGGAGAAGATAAAAACCACGGGGAGAAAACTTTTCTTCTGCTGCACGGTAATTCGTCATCGTCGATCCACTTCCTTCCGCTTTTCAGCCGGCTGACCGGCGTACGCATTGTCGCGCCGGATCTTCGCGGTTTTGGAGATTCTACATACAATGCACGTTTTTCCAGCCTGGCAGAGCTGGCGGAAGATGTTAAATTATTTGCCGATGCCCTGGGAATAATAAAAGCCCACGTGGTGGGCCTGTCCACGGGCGGCGGAATAGCTTTTGAGCTTGCGGCGCGATACCCGGCTCTCTCTTTGTCTTTGTTTATAATTGAAGGTGCAGGTTACAAAGGGTACCCCCTTTTCAAAAAAAATTCTGACGGAAGCTTCGCGCCCTATGCCAGCAAGGAGGAGCTTGCAGCGGATCCTGTCCTTATCGCGCCGGCATTGGCTGCCTATCAGGCGCAAAACGCCGCCTTTTTTGAGCATTTGTGGAACATGACCATTTATGTCAACAAGAAGCCAAGCGCGGAGGAAAACAGGCTATACATAGCCGAAACCCTGAAGCAGCGCAATCTGGTTGATGTGGACTGGGCCCTGGCCACTTTTAATATGTCGGCTGCTCATAACGGTTACTGTATGGGGTCGGGAACCATCGGCAATATACGGTGCCCCGTAACCTTTACCTGCGCGGACCTGGATAAAGTGGTTCCTCCCGCAACAACCCGGGAAAATGCCGCCGCCATTAAAGGCTCCAGGCTTCTTGAGTATACCAACTGCGGACATTTTGTCCTGGTCGACTGCCCGGATCGTCTGGCGGCGGATCTCGCGGATCATGCGAACCGGGTTCCGGTTCACGGGGCATAATACAACCAAACGAATTCATTTGACAGATATCACATTATTGGCGTATATTATTACATGAATAAAGTTCATGTAAGCGCCGTGGGGACGGTAAAAAACTGACACCTTAGGAATAATATCTATGCAGCTATTTTTTCAGACCTTTATTAACAGCCTGCAAAATATGGCCATCTACTCAATGGCGACCATTGGTATTGTACTAATCTTTCGAACATCAATCACAGCAAATTTTGCACAGGGAATGATAGGAACGCTTGCGGCGTTTTTTTCTTCGAACATTGTACTGTATGTTAACCCGCAGATGCCTTTCTGGATTGCCATTGCCTTTGGCGCGCTTATAGCGTTTTGTATCGGCTACGCTATTGATGCGGGCATTATCCGCCAGGGACGTTCGGTAAACCCCTTTGGAAAACAGATGATCACCATGGGCCTTATGATGATTTTCTACGCGATTATGCCGCCCATGTTTGTTTCCATAACCACCCGTACGCCCAATGTACCCAAATTCTCCTACAACAATATTGAATTTACGTTTCTGGGTCAGAGCCTGTACATTACCGAACATGCTTTCGCCTGCGTTGTCACGGCGATCATCGGTCTTGGCGTTTTATTCGCCGCCCTCAAATTCACCAGATGGGGAGTTTCGCTGCGCGCAATCGCGTCGAGCGAAACAGTGGCGCAGATGATGGGCATAAATACAAAGCTCATTACGGGAGCAACCTGGGGAATAGCCGGCGCTTTCGTGGCGGTTGCGGGTTCCTCAACGGCAATGGCGCTGAACGCGGGAATGCTGGGCCAGATACAGATATTTGGTTTTTTGGCCTGTGTGCTTGGCGGCGTTACAAGCTTTTGGGCGCCAATTACCGGCTGTATTATTATTCCGCTTTTGCTGAATTATTCGGCGGTATTTTCACCCAAATGGGCAACGCTTATTTCGTTCATTATTATCATGCTGATAATTCTGATTCGTCCGAACGGCTTATTTGGCAAAAAGTACGTAAACAAGGTGTAAGCAATGCAGACAACCATAAATGCGGAACAGATTTTATCGGACTCCCGGCCAAAATTTACAAAAATAACAAAACATCCCTTTTTTGGTTTCATCGTATTTGGTTTGGCGATGATTGTTATTCAGCTCTTGCAGAAGGCGGGAATTCTCAATTATTCATTTGCCAAGGCCCTGGGGCAGACCGCGATATACGCGATTTCCGTACTGGGGTTCAGCTTCCTGCTCGGTTACGCCGGGCTTTCAAGTCTTGGAACGGCCGGTTTTGCGGGATTGGGCGCGTACATAACGGGACTTTTGCTTAATACCTACACGCATCTTCCCTATTGGTTCATTTTAATAGCCGTACTGGTTGTTTCCATAGTTCTTGGGATAGTAGTAGGTTTTATTTCTTTGCGAATCGAGGGCCTTTTTCTGGCAATTGTAACTCTTGCGCTCTCCGAGGTAATGGGACAGGTGTTTTTGAATGCCGAATGGACCGGCGGTCCCAACGGCATGAGGACAAGCTACATCCACCTGATGCCCAATATTCTCAATATCAGGACGAATATCGCGGTGCTGTACTGTATTGTTACCGTTCTGCTGGTGTTGCTGATGATGCTTACCTCCAACCTGATAACCAGTCCGACGGGCCGCGCGATGCTGGCCATGAAAAACAGTACCTCGGTCGCGCAGGCAATGGGGATCAGCCTCCTGAAATACCGGCTGTTCGCCTTTATCCTTGCGACGGTGTTTGCGGGTATTGCCGGATCGCTGCACATGATCTACGGGCAGTACACAGATCCGGTTCAATGGACCCTCATGTTCTCGCTTAACGTACTCGCCGCCTGTCTTGTAGGCGGCTCCAAATCCATATGGGGAGCGCTCATCGGAACGCTCATTATTTTCGGATTAACTCCGCTCTTTTTCCAGGATATCAGCTTTTTGCGGAATAATTCCTGGATAATGAGTGTCATTTCCGGAATATTGATAATCGTTGTGGTCATGTTCTATCCTGGCGGCATTGCCCAGCTTGTCAACACTTTTATTTTCAGGCGAAAGATAAAAAAAGCCGCAACGCTGAACGCCGGCGCCGTTACGGCAGCGGCAAATAAAGCCGCCCCCGCGCCGAGTCCCGAAAGGCTGGCAAAAGCAGAAGCAAAACTGAAAAAGCTCGAGGCCGATTACCGCGCTTTCGCCGCGAAACGGGGCGCAAGAAACGACGCGAAAGTGCAAAGCGCCATGGCCAGACATAGCGTCCAGGAGTTGCCAAAAGAAATAGCGCTCAGGCTTGACAGTCTTTGCATGTACTTCGGGGGCCTCAAGGCCGTTGATAATCTTTCGTTTGATGTTATGAAAGGTGAAATCTTCGGCCTCATTGGGCCTAACGGCGCCGGTAAAACAACGGTATTCAACTGTATCACCCAGTTTTACAAACCTACAAGCGGTGATGTGCTCTTTAACGACCGGTATGGGCAGACATTGCATCTGAACAAATACGCGGTGCATGACATAATAAAAACAGGCATCGTCCGTACTTTTCAGAACATTGAACTTGTGTATGAATTAACCGTTCTGGAAAATCTTCTTATAGCGGCTCACACGCAGTATTACACCGGCTTTTTCTCACATATGTTTTTTACGCCCATGCTCAAAAGGGAAAATGCGGTGCTTACCCAGAAAGCTCTGGGTATCCTTGAACGGATGAATCTTTTGCATCTGAAAGATTCGTATCCCCTCGGAATGCCTTACGGCGTTCTGAAACGAATCGAATTTGCCCGCACCTTAATGGCAAACTCATCCCTCATCATCCTTGATGAACCCGCGGCAGGTTTGAATGAAAAGGAAACCGTGGAGCTTACCGGATTAATAAAACAAATCGCGAAAGAAAACGATGTCACCATCTTCCTGGTTGAGCACGACATGGGCCTGGTCATGAATGTTTGTGATCATATTTGCGCAATCTCTTTCGGCAAAAAACTTGCCTATGGTACACCCAAGGAAATTCAGGAAAGCAAAGAAGTTCAGGAAGCCTATCTGGGGGTGGATTAATGGAAAATATACTGGAGGTAAAGAATTTTTCGGTCTCATACGGCGCCATACAGGCCGTAAGGGACATTAGTTTTAATGTAGGCAAAGGACAGATTGTAGCAATACTGGGGGCAAACGGCGCCGGCAAGAGCACGACCCTCCGGAGTATTTCAGGCATCATAAAACCGGCCGGCGGGAAAATATTGTTTGAGGGAGAAAATATAGCGGGCAAGAGCATTTATTCCATTGCCCGCTCGGGTATTTCGCACTGTCCCGAGGGGCGGCAAATACTGATCGGCCTTACCGTTGAAGAAAACCTGATAGCGGGAACCTACAGTCTTGTCACGAAAAACAGGGGGCCCGGGACAAATACGGCGCCGCAGAACCTGGAATTTGTATATGAGTTGTTTCCGGTACTAAAGGAGCGACGCAAGCAGCAGGCCAACACGCTTTCGGGCGGGGAGCAGCAGATGCTTGCCATCGGCCGGGCGCTTATGTCCAGTCCCAAGCTGCTCATCCTTGACGAACCTTCGCTGGGGCTTGCTCCCATTCTTGTAAAAACCATTTTCAGGTGCATTAAGGAGATCAGCAGAAAAGGCACAACAATTCTGCTTGTTGAACAGAATGCGCTGCAAACGCTCAAAATCGCGGACTACGCGCTGGTACTCGAACTGGGGAAAATCAGCATGGAAGGTTCCGCGGCGGAGCTGATGAACGATCAGCGCCTGATCGAAGCGTACCTGGGCAGCAAGTCCTGAAATATATACGGAGGAAAAAATGAAAATTAGATTGATTGCGGTTGCAGCAGTAATGCTGCTGGCTTCAACGCTGGTCTTTGCCGGGGGCAACCAGAGTACCAGCAATGATGTGATCCACATAGGCTCTGTGATTTGCCAGGAAGGCGCTTACGCGGTCGTCGGTTTGCCGTACGGCGCTTTTTACAAGGTATTTATTGATTATGTAAACCAGGCGCCGGAGTACAAGGATTTACTCAACGGAAAAACCATTAAATATACCATCTATGACGACAAAGGTGATGGTACGGCAGGGAAATCCCTTATCGAACGTCTGATTTACGATGACAAGGTTGACGCCCTGGTCGGTATCCTGGGCACATGGAACCTGATGGCCGCAAAGGATCTGCTTGAGACTGTTGGCATTCCGTCGGTATATTTCGGTACCGGTTCAAGCGCACAGGTGTTTGAGCCGGCGGCAGGAAAACAGCGTTACATGATGGGCGTTCAGCCGAATTATAATACTGAAGGCCGGCTTATGTACCTGCGGG
>Ga0123357_10011363_pt1 | contig 11409 bp, 5 predicted proteins | sample TergutEmb28metaG_FD_89873 | JGI IMG/M metagenome (GOLD analysis project Ga0123357, IMG submission 89873) | Embiratermes neotenicus P4 segment gut microbial communities from Petit-Saut dam, French Guiana - Emb289 P4 | ecosystem: Host-associated > Arthropoda: Insects > Digestive system > Gut ...
GGAAATTAGTAGCGGTCTAATTAAGGGTAATCTGCCGGAGTTTGTGACTAGGCACTAAGGAATATGAAAGGGCGCCTCAGCAAGTTTAGTCGCGGTAAAAACCGAGATTCGAACTGGGCTCTCTAACATATAAGTCAGAATCCTGAGCCAAACCCTTGGGTAAATCTGAAAACAAGGACACGAATATCTTAAAAGGCAAAAATTAAGCTCAAATATGTATAAAACCTCAGCTCGTACCGCGTAGTAAACACACTCCGTCTCAGTTATAAAAACCAGTCAGTCAATGCTGTATAGGGAAATAATCGCTGTTTTTCTCAGATCCACAAAAAACACATAAATAGACTGTGTGGGCAGAACGTAGAATTTGTGAATGTTAATCCTAGTGGTACATATAGTGACCACTGGGCTTTAAAGGGTCAAAATGTAGGTTAGCATTCCTTATTCCAGTGGCCGACGTGCAGCTCGTTCTTATATGATACCGATAAACACATTACGGTTTGGTAATAAGGACTGACTTCTTGACCCTCAATTTGAGCAGCTAGAGCAGAGGTGGGCAAACTTCGAACATAAACTACTTTCCCATCCCGGAGCACTTTCAAATCGGCACGCAGAAGAATATTGGTGTATTAACAAACGTTTTCTTACCTTGTAAAGATGGTTCAATTATTTGACGTGATAATGCAACGGTAAGGAACACAACACTTGTTCAATACACTGCTATCTTGATTGGTTCCATTGAAACATTACTAAGACCTATCAAAATATATACCATTTTTTCCTCTGTGTCTAAATGACAGACAGACAGACAGACATAAACTGAACACTTCCAATTCTGCTCCCACAGAATGTGTGGCTGTACAGCATATCAGAGCTGTGACTACGGCCAGTGAGTCCGTCCATCCGCAAGCACAGTGTCTGTCGTTCTGTCGCCACGTCAACCACAGTTACTATGCAGCAGTGACTGTAGCTGCTGCCAGAAAACACGTCACATGACGTCACTCAATTCAAGTGATTATTTTCTCGAAATGCCGATAGTTACCTACGAGAAAGCAGTTCAATAAATGCCTCAAATTTTATGTAAACCGAAACCATTTAAGGCAACCCACCGCTTTACTACAGTCTGGCGCCTAAGATGATTTCTCCAAGCGGTCTCGAATCATAAGGCTTACCGGCTAAGATATTTATGCATTTCGACCCTGAATAATTGTGAAGGTAAATTAAAAGAGTGGTTCCGGATACGAGAAATACTGGTGGAGATTTGCAACAGGGAAGTGGCGAATTCCAACGACAAATGTAGTGTTGAGGTCAGAACGGCAGATTGACAGAAGAGGTAACTGGGAGAGGCAAATATCGCCCCATATCATGCATGTTGGCACAGAGAAAGGAATACAGGTACAGACATAATCATTCTTAACCTCGGGGATAGATAGAGGAGGGGTGGTCAACGCCACACCCCAGCCGCTGGACCGGTTTCCATTGTTTACGGGGCTGTTCGGGCCACAGGGTCGGTCTGGACGGGTATGGAGAAGAGAAAATCACTTTGCCTCACCGGGGGTTCGAACCCCGAACCATCCAGCCCGCAGGAACTGGTATATCGACCACGCAAACACGAAAAAAGTGACGGGCAGAACATCGAGCAGAGATGCAAGTGTTACGGATACTCACCAGATAGCGCAGTATGACTTGTGCCACAGTCTTGCCATGTTGCAGCGCTATTTCCTTCAGTTTCTGATCTTCCAGCAGCGAGGGTACGTCGTGCCGAATGTAAAGGACGGTACTGCCTGGCCTGCCAAACGGTGCAAAGGCCGTCACCACTATGCCTCTCTCCTTGCAGAAACTGATCATTTTGGACTGGTTCAGGTATGGGTGACACTCGACCTGAAACAACACGATCTGATGTTTTAACTGCGACTGATGTCAATGAAACGTCCTCGGGCTATCCTCTGAACACGTTCACTCGGCTTTCAACCACGTGACGCGGCTGCTGGCACTAGCACGTTGTATTGACAATTCTTTGTCGTTGAGAGTGAAGGGTTTTGCGAACTAGCATATTTTTCGAAGTTTCTCAGGTTTCGTCCGCTCGAGGTTCTGAACAAATTGCCGTGAAGATGAATAAGAAGCGTTGGAATGATACTAAGAGGGTAAATGCACGAAAACCGAAAGAAGCCTTTTCCGTCGCCACTTTGTTCAACGCAAATCTCACACGGACTGATCCTGTGGTGAACTCGACCACCACAGTAACAGGTCGGCGGATAACCACCTGAGCCATGGCGCAGGTTCGCCCCAAAACAGGCCACGAAGACCCAGGGGGAGTAGAGGTGTAGCTCTACTCTTTCTTTAACCTCGGCGATAGATGGGGTGGGTGGTCAACGCCACGTCCCGGCCACTTTCACCCCGGGAAAGAGACCCAGCAACCATTGTACAGGAGGCTGGGTGGGCCCCAGGGCTGGTCTGGACGGGTGGGGAAAACCTCGCTTCCACCGGAATTCGATCCCTGGACCGTCCAGCCCGTAGCGAGTCGCTATACCGACTGAGCTATCCCGGCCCACACCTGAGCTATGGCACGTCCAAATTTTCCGGCCTTAAATTCAATATTTTTTTAAGTTGAAATTTATGAAGCTACATGTTTTGGCTCACCCATAAGAAGCCACCAGCAGGCAGGTAATAGGACACGAACAGAACATTACACATGGTTACACCTTATCTAATTGTTATACTGTTTGCGTTGAGATCCCAACTTGATATATCATAAAATACGTACATCACTCATCGACTGGTGCCTGGCGACCCAGGCAGGCTAGGCACACTCGCTTACGAACTTACCGTGGAAACCTAAATTAGTGGTTTAGCACAACGATCCGGCAGGCAACAGCGAAATGGGGGGATTATAGACCACTTGTCACTGGATCATAACACCATCTGTAGTACTATGCTACACACCGTGCATATTGGCACAGTTAATACATCAACAAAAAATGCACTTATTAAAATACAATTCATACCAAAAATTAAACTCCTACATGTTTCGGAACCGGAATTTAATACTTGTCATGAATTGTATTTTAACAAGTGCATTTGTTGGGTGATGTATGAATTGTTAAGCTTTTGAAGCGTCTGTTGGAAGAAGTACACGCCTTCTCGAGCGTTTGCCAGTTTCTTACCAATCCGGGCATTATCCGTAAGAGATGCACCAGTGGGCATAAATGCAAATATTCTGTTGTAGGACTTGATCTTGACCAAAAAGGATGGGTTTGCCAACAGTTGTTTGAATTGTTGAGGAGGTTCATCCAACGGTGCTAGCACAACTTTCCTGCTACGACAGCAACTCTTTGCTGTTTGAACTTTCCATTTGACAGCTTGGAAAAAAGGCACATTCGTTACAGTGGAGGATAGTTGATGCTTCTCACGGTTTACTTGTTTATTAAAGTCTTCGAGCTGTCCAGTCGCTGTCCGCCCGCCGCGTTCTTGATGCTGTCTGCTGTCCTCTGCTAATTTCTCGGGCTTGGGTGCGGTGTTCCTGTGTCATTTCAGCTCTTTGCTTTGCGTCACACCGAGTGTTTTGCCCCTGAATTATCTGCTCTTCTTGTTGTGGCATATCGATTCTTCTTTCGGTGTGTCTTCGAGCATTTTTTTCTCGAAAGCGTTGACACTCTTCATCTGGTAGATGGGCTCGACGCCTTGCCTTTCGCTCTGTGTTCAGTTCTCGAAGACACTGCTAATCTTAATCATACTGCATTGGGCGTCTGCGTGCCGCACTGGCGCGTTTCTGGTCCATCGTTCTATGCATTATTGCTTCTACCTCAGTGGCGACCATTTGGCTTGGACGCTGTGAGGACCATTTTCCTTCCTTTCTTCATGTTGCGCCTACATAAGCTTGAATAGAAATTAATCTATTCACAATAAATGCCGGTCAAAGCAACTTTTAATTTATGTACTGTTAAGCTCGAAAATATAATATCTACACAAACTGGTTAATGGTTATAAAGTTTACACTGAAAGTTTACATTGGTTACAAACTGTAGTGAACCCTTGTAGTTGCACTTTCTTGTATGCTAAAATTACACTGTGGTGGTTATGTTACAAGCCTACTGGCTAATGAAGTGTGTCGAAGTGAAGTAGTTATACACATCTCCCTCGCACTGACACTGTTAAACTGCACCAGAATATAATCTGATCGTTGCACTGTTATACTTATGTGTCGAAGTGACTTGAAGTAAGGCACAAACTTGCTAGCACTGACACTAATGATTCGTTCACACGTGTGATTGAGTGTGAAGCAGGGACGCTACCCTTGAAATTCACAAATACACGTGGAAAACTATCCACTTTATGTGTCGAAGTGACTTGAAGTAAGGCACAAACTTGCTCGCACTGACACTAATTGGGTAAAGACCCATTTAAGTGCAAACACTGGGGACGGTGCTTGCAGAAGAATGCCCTGGGAGACAAAGAAAATAAAAAAAATGAAGGCATTCTGTGCCTAGTTGCACACAAAGAAAATGTGTGGCTGCTGGAGCAGCGCGGACACGTGCGATCGCATCGCTCGCGGTCTTTAGTCTGACGAACCAAAAACATAGAAGCGTGGCTTCAGTTCTTACACAAAGAACGTGTGTGCCTAGTAACGCGTAGTGGAAATTTCCTACAGCTATGATTGGCTGACAATTCCTGATGATGCAGCGGTTTAGACTGTTGCTAAGGCACGTTCAAACCAGATGCCCTATTTTAAGTGTAGTTAAAAGAAATCTAAGATTGTCCTGCTAACTAATAATTAATGTATGCACAAAATTTGTTCCTAGTGTGAACACTTCATAAGGGTCTACAACTTGTCCAGACTGTTTGTCTTCAGCTTATGTTTGCAGACGTAGCTCCTCGTTGAAGCGAAACATAGCTTTACCTTTATCAGCCTTCCGTCTTCGCGCTGTGCTTCGGGTTTTCCATCAAGGTGTTAGTGTTCTTCATTCTCAGCCAAAGGACGTGTTTGCTTGCGCCTTGACCTTGTTAAGGCTGTACGTCTTGCTCCTTGCACAACAATTAGAACATATTTCATAGTTGCTATTGTAAGCATGGAAACTTACAGTTTTATGATACTGAAATGTTTTGATGTGATATTACATGCAGTTGTATTATAGCGCGTTCGGAACCTGATGGCACACGGTGACGCATGGGAGGGGAAGTGAAGGGGAAAGATGCGAATGAAGTGGGCAGCCAGCAGCCTTGCACTGTACGTCGGAACACGGTCTATACAATTGCTATCCGCTGATCCGCACTCCTCGACTGCCAGTAGTCGACTGAACTGACACCCTCGCCGATTTAAATGGACTCGTCCGTTTCGCTGAAAGACCAAATCTGGTTTCTGTGCGTGTACCATCACGTTTCGAACGTGCTATACCTGAGTACCCATGAGACTGTGTATTGGCGTGCCGTGCCATCTGGTGGTGTACTGTCGAACTCGTATGTTGAATGTGTGACATTTCAGTGTCATAAAACCTCTTTTGCCACCTGGTGGCAGTCCGCCGAACTCGCACGTTTATTGACATTTGGGCATCGCGCGGCGTACAACCCATCACTACTAAAGTATAGTATAAGATACATGATGATCATATATTATACATCTATTATGTATCTATTGACTATGTTAACCTGGTTAACAACAGGTCTGATCGTAGCCACGTCCAGCACACGCTGTATCTGTTCGCTGTTGAAATTGGACACACCGATGCTCTTAGTAAGACCCAGCTTCACACATTCCTCCATCGCTTTCCACGTGTCCACGTAGTCCACATCGCTGGGTACAATATTGCCCTTCTCGTCTACTGGTAGCATGGAATCCCCTTCCTGTAATTTAGACATCAAAGATAATGTACCAAGGTAACCTAAAATTGCAATATGACTGGGAATTAACAAATTTTTAAAAAATCTTGAAGCCATCTCCAAATCCTAGGCGCCAGAAGGGCGAAAAAGTAACTTGCATGCAGAAGACCCGCAATTCTAACGTAATCTTGTGAAGCTCTCTGTTCTTTGGTGCTTTATCTTCATTTCGTGTGAACTGAGCCAAATTTCTACACGTAAAGGAAGAACCTGTAATAGTTATCAGGCACCACCGTCAGATGATATTTCGCCCACGCGGCCAGGTGCCGGAAATTTGTGCATCCTTGAATATGACTATAAAGAAAAACAATGTTTAAAACACTTTATTATCCAACAGATGCACAAATATATAATTCGTAGACACAATTAGAGTTAAAAAAATGTTTCCTGTCCATGACAGCTTCGGACCAGCCCTAGGGTTTGGTGTAGTGTTTAGTGTTCCTGGTTGGAAATAGATTGTTAAGAATTATCCCTTAACATAGCATGACAACAAATATGTCAGACCAACGTCCTGACAACGAGGGAGGAGCGACTTTCGGAAAAGCTGTGTGTGTGTGTGTGTGTGTGTGTGTGTGTGTGTGTGTGTGTGTGTGTGTACACAGTATGCAATAACAGACGGCTATGAGTGCTTGATTATCAGTGTGCCATTAAAAAATGATTTAGACATTGTAGCCGCTTGCTACAGTTGTCACGGCAGATAAACGAGGCCGCACGGTACCTAGAGTGTCAAAATAGCAAAGGACTGATACAGCAAGTGTTACACAAAATTACTTGCATACTGCCATTCTGAATTTTAAGAAATAGAATAAAAATGCTTGCCTTAAGTGCGATTGGAAAGTGTATAAGATACAGATCCAGGTAATCAAGTCCCATTGTTTCGAGGCTCTTTTTGCAAGTTGGCACCACCAAGTCCGGTCTGAGAAAAGTGCCCCACAGCTGAAAGAAAGAATGAAACAAATAAAAACTGGACAACTAAGAACCTGCTACCCCGAGCCACATGATTCCACTCCACGCTTTCCCATTCTGCATCATTAAAGTTTTTTCAGTACCGCATTTACCCTTAGGAACTGTAATTGGTCTCTATTCATTATGTTTCCTCACCGAAATCCTGTGTTCATTTCTCTTGTCCATCTCATTATTCTCGACTTTACCATCCGATTCGTTTATAAGTGTTTTTTTTTTTTTACTGGTTCGGACACAGTATGAAGTAAAATCCACTGCCTACCATACAGCAGATCAGTATGTTTGATGCTTTGCTGTACACGCAGTGTCACCAGATGTGCAGCTAAATTTGAGGCGCAGTGGTGGAATAGCAGCGGACAGCAACTGCCACAGACTGTCCTGCTGACGTGCATGTGTAGTACTTCAGGTGTACTGGACCTCGATTTTGCAAAAACTACAGAGGCTGAGCTTAACATAATGACTTCAAATTGAATTGTGTGCAGGAACAAGTCGTGGTATAAAATCCTCTTACTTAATGTAAAGCACTTAGAAAGTTGGTAGACCTGCCTTTACGGGATTTGAAGTATTTTTTGATTTGGTTTATCCTGTCGGATGTTAATGGCTACTTTCTCTCCAGCAGGTTAAACTGTCAGAAGCGGTCCACACAGTTCGTTTATATGTTCTGTGCTGATTTCAACAAACAGCTTTACTTCCCTACACAGCGCTAACTGGTAACTGTAAGCCAGGAACACGGCCATTGTTGCCTACAGGTCTAGAACATAAACGGTTAGGTTAGGTTTAACAGTGGTAACTCCTAGATCCAGTTCAAAAACCACGGGTGTTTATCAGAACAAAACTCCCAAAGTGTTAAAACCACAGGTCTACCTGTAGCTGTCACGGAACTCGGTCCATGTTAAGACAGGGACGTGACAATAGTGCATGAACTGATGGAACATGCAGAACTCTGCATTCGGCCCACAGCGCGTATTGGCGGCTGTCACATGTTGCTTACAGCAAACAGCGATTATTTCTGTATACACTATGAACTGACTGCTCTTTGTAATGGGGATACAGAGTGTTTTCGGAAAGTAGAAACTAATTTTCTATATATATATATATATATATATATATATATATATTTATATGTGTGTGTGTGTGTGTGTGTGTGTATTATACAAATAAATTCTGTGGTTCAGAGAATGCGTTTAGACGTTGGAAGAATGTGCAGTGAAATGCAGGCAAATGATGCATTTATAGCGGAAGATATATTCTGATGACCTGCAGTACACAGCAGAGCTGATAACGATTGGTCTGAAGATTTAACGACTTGGTCAGGCTGTGGGTTGCTACTGAAAGGGGAAAAACGTCGCGAACTGCTCGCCTTACGACAAACGTTCGCACCTCAGAAGACCAATTTTCAGCAGCACCGCTGTCAGCCCCTCATATCTTGTGCTCATTTACTTCCACAAATGCCTAAATTAAAATTGACACTGGCCAGTTGGTTGTTTAGTTTGACTGTTGCCAGTTTAACCGAATCGGAGTTGGGGCAATACAATTTAGGCTAAACGGATTAATGTGGCTGATGATGATGATGATGATGACAGTAAATATGAGATCATTCTGGAAGTCATATAGCGCCTTGAATTTATTCAGACGTGAAGTTCAGAGAAAGAAGAGTTCTCTGTCTAAAGCATAAAGGCGTATAAGGGGAGCACAGGTAAAGCTCCACTCATTCTTAAACTCGGCATTAGACGAAAGCGAGTGGTTAATTTCACTCCCAGACTGCTTTTCATCCAGGGAAAGAACCCGGTAAAGAGGCTGGGTGGGCCATAAAGCCGGTTCGGAACTTTCGTAGAGATAAATATCTCTTGCTTCTTTCGGGATTCGAACCCCTCATTGTCCATTCCGTACCCTGGTCGTTCTATGCAAACAGGTTTAACACTAAAAAAACTCCACGTTCTGCCCACACAGTTGTATTTATGTGTTTTGTGTGGATCTCAGAACAAACAGCGATTATTTCCCTATACAGCATTAACTGGTTGGTTTTTATATTTGAGATGGAGCATGTTTACTGCGCGGTTCGGACTGAGTATTTATATATAAATCAGGTTAATTTTGGTGTTCGAAGTGTCAACAAAGAAGAAAATGTCCCACCTGAGATGCGCCAATCAGCTCAGAATTGTGAACTCCGGAAGATGTCCTGTGCAGACTACAGTACAAAGATTCCCGACACCAACAAAATATACAAACTTTATGCTTGGAAATTCATATTTATAACATCACGCTTAACATCCCTACAAGTTTCGGCCGCAAGGGACCATCATCAGGGAGCAGACCAAAGTAATGCTACTTAACTTTGGTTTCATTCCCCGATGATGCTCCCTTGCGGGCCGAAATGTTAAGTGTTGTATTATAAATGTCTAAGGAACAAGTCTGCGTATTTTGTTGGTGTAGTGTCGGGAATGTGTCAGCAACATTGCACCGATTTTGAGTATGAAGATCTACAGACGATTAAGGTGAAAGTACAGCTGCAGACACGTGGGGCAGTAGAGGCACAGCGGTAGTCTTTCTTAACCTCGACACTAGACGCAGGTGAATGGTCTGCTTCACGCGCCGGCGGATTTATCTGTGCGGAATAAGCACAGCCGGTCTGGACATTTTGGAAAAGCGAAATGTCTCTTGGTCCTGCACAGCTGTCAATCGCGCAGCACGTAGCCTGCAGCCTGGTCACTGTACCGACCGGGCAGCTGGCGCTCAGCTTCGTCCAACAGAGACAAGCAATGAAGAATATCGACAGTGATATTTTCTGTTTACCTTGTTGGTAATGAACAGATCCTCCCTCTTGACGGTGCCATCGGCAATTTTTGTCCTCACGGCTGCGCCAACCTCGTGTTCATTTCCGTATATCATGGCCGAATCAAAATGACGATAACCTATATCGATGGCATCTTTGACAGCGGTCTCCATTTCTCCTGGTTTTCCCTGTTTCGATATAAACAGTCCTTTAGAAACTACAGATAATAAACTTTATTTACGTGTTGAATCGTAAAAGCCAGCAGCAAAGAAGCATTAAACTGGCATTTCTTTAAGTGGACATTTCCGTAATCCGCCGTAAGTCAAATTATTTGCGTAAAAATGCAGTTTTCATAATCGATAGCAACATTTTCAAATCTTCTTTACTTAAAACAGTACGTCAAGTCACATGTTACTTCTTTTGTACCGGTGGCACAAAGTTAATTGGATCTTACACAATGACGTCATACTCGTGCACTGGATGTGTAAGCACACAAACGCAGCGCTGTTCACATTCAAGGTCACAATTCGAGAACGAAGATTCAGTTTATCTGGGATGTGACGCTATGTTTTTGGGTGTGTTATTTCCAAAATTTGGATCTTGACCCTGAAGATGAAGGCAGTACGATCCTTCGAAACGTCGGCAACTGCTCACCAAATGATAGTCACATTTCAGAAGACCTGAATCTTCAGCAGCACTTCAAATGTCGCATATCGATTCACTGCCTCCCATGTTTCTTCTACTGCAGCAAATCTTATTAATGCAGTATGGGACGACGGCGAATAGAGCCACTGCTGCTCAGTAAGTGCCAAAGGTCAACACAGCAGCTGATGGCCTTGTGCACTTTGTATACGTTAAATCCTACGCGACGGAATCTGGCAGATTCAGCTGGGAAATAATTATGAACTTACTTGAGAAGTTCCCATGCCTAGTACAGGAATGTTCAAGTTGTTATTTAGCTTCAGCGTTGGTACCACGTGCCGATAGTTGGCCATGTTAATCCTTAAATCACGCAACAAATGACTAAACGTACGCCACCGCTGAGCTCTCAGACCGGAATGACAAATTCTTTACAACGAGCGTCGCGATAAGGCCGCATGCTACATTATTTACATACAGGTGGCAGCAGACGCCAAAGGCTCGTCACGTGAATAGCTTACGAGCCGCTAGCGCAAGCGGTAAGTGAAGTTGACTCAGCAACAGCGGCACTATGTACTTACTCGCTTACTCGGATAGCGCCACCTCGAGTTGATGACGTGGCTACTTTACTGTATTGTTGCCGGTCACGTGATCTACGAGCAGGCATGTAGAACCCCGTGGCAACACCTGCTAACTGATTCTGCGGCTAGTGTCAAGGTTCATGTTCCTCTCCCCCTTTTGCGTGCTTGTTTTGTATTGCTGTTTAATTGAAAATGGTGTCCGAGTGGAGTAGTGAGGATGTTGTCAAGTTTTTGGATGTGTATGGGGAATCTGAGGGTCTTTGGAATATCCGATATTCCGGTTACAACAATAAAATTAAACGTGATAGTGCAACAACAACAACAGCAATAATAATAATAATAACAATAAGAAGAAGAAGAAGAAGAAGAACTGCAAAAACTAGACCGGAAAACAAGGAAACTACTAACGATTCATGGACAGCATCATCCAAAAGCGGATGTAAATCGCTTGTATGTCCCCAGCAAACAGGGAGGAAGGGGCTTGATGCAGTTAGAAGCAGCCCATGCAGTAGAAATTACAAAATTGGTGGATTATGTAGACAGGAAGGAAGACCCACTAATACAGGTTGTCAGAACACACCAACA
>Ga0123357_10011365_pt1 | contig 11408 bp, 4 predicted proteins | sample TergutEmb28metaG_FD_89873 | JGI IMG/M metagenome (GOLD analysis project Ga0123357, IMG submission 89873) | Embiratermes neotenicus P4 segment gut microbial communities from Petit-Saut dam, French Guiana - Emb289 P4 | ecosystem: Host-associated > Arthropoda: Insects > Digestive system > Gut ...
AAAATAAAAAAAAAAAAAAAAAAAAAAAAAAAAAAAAAAAAAAAAAAAAAAAAAAAAAAAAGGGACCATCCAGCTCATATCACAAACATATTAATTTTCAAATGTCACACAACACACAACACATACGGAGATGGTCATGTATGTCTGCTTCACCTGCTGAAAGGATTCTAATAAATTCTGGTATGAATACTATGCCACTGGAGGGAACCCTAAATTCATACTTTTTAATTTCCTGCAATTTTTATTACCACATTGGTAGATGGACGAAATCTCAGGACAGACAGAATGGAGGGTTCACCATTTTTGACATGCAGCAGGTCTGTATAGTGGCAATATTCTCACGTACTGTAATTAACGTATGTCCTTTGCTGAAAGAACTGCTTCTTTGGGAAAACAAGCACTTTAGACAGTCCAGTATTTCCCTAACACATTGCCCATGGGATCAGAAATACACAGTTCCAAACATGGAATGACCCCTGCATAAGATAAAGTTATTGTTATTAGATAATGATGGCACAACAGCTGACTAAGGGTCCTGTGGTGGCACAGCTTCAGTCTTTCTTGTGTTCAGGAACAAGAATGATGTGAGCGGTTAGCTTCATCCTGCCAGAAAAAGTACCAAGCAGTAATTCTACAAGAAGGTGAAGGGGTCCCAGATGTGGTCTGAACACAATGGCAAAAAAATTACCGTATATTCTCGAATCTAATCCGCACCCTTTTTACAGTTTCAGAGGGCTAAAAAATCAGATGCAGATTAGAATCGCATGTGGATTAGATTTGCGGTCGTGAGCTGGATTCTGGAAAAATGATAGAGACGCTGTATGTGCCATAAGAACAATACAATACAATAATTTATTATGTTATTTATTATTTATAATATTATATATTATATAATATTTATAATTTATTATTCATCAGACTCGCCGTCATCACTCATAACTGAATCGTTATCCATTATCCAGTCACTATCATCAGCTGTGGTGCATTTGCACCACTGGCAGTTAAATGGCCACTTCACACACGACGTGTTAGTTGGATAACAGTTAAAGCATTGGTAACATCCAATATTATTCAATCAGTCTGCCTTGTAGGCAAGGGGCGGTTGACGGAAAAGTGCAGATTAGAACCGCGAACTAACTTTTTTTCGTTTAAGAAATCGGCAAAAACTAGTGCGGATTAGATTCGAGAATATACGTTAATTTGCTGTCCGTGCCAGGAATCAAACCCCCTTCCCTGCTCGTCCACCCCACAGCTGTCAATATACTGACTGAGCTACTTGGCCTACCAAATAAGTGATCATCATGACAGTAAATCTATATACATAAACATTCCTCCAATCACAACTCAAACTGCTACAGACCTTGAGGTTCTTCCACCAATATTTTCTCTTCAGTTTACCAGCCTGTTGCTCAAACTGTGATGCTCCCTGCTGCAGTGCATCTGAAACATACAATGTCTGTGTTTTATCCTCCACAACTATCACTCTCTTGCAATGTAATGTCACATTAGTACCATAAGTTTTTTAATTCCAGATATTGTTCAATGAATATTGTATGCACACATTCTTATGATGGTGACTGCAACTTGGTGACAGGTGTGAAGTTGTTTTCATATCTATAATTTACTGAATGATGCTGCCAGAAACTCTGACCAAACAACATGAAATGGAAAGACAATTCACAAACAGGATAGGATATGGAAAAAAGTGGTCATGGGTTAATTTGAGGTACTACATTAACTGAGGAAACCCAAGCAAAACCTATCAGGATATCCAAATTCTGGGCCAAGATTTAAACTCAGGATTTCCAAAATATGAAGCAGAAATGCTAATAAGGTGAACATGGCTTTCATGACCAAGTTTGATGCCAAAATTATAGGTTTCAATGCAGTATGAGAAGGGAGACAAAAGTAATAGCAACACCTACAGCACAATAAAAACAAAACAGAAATATGATGAATTTAAAAAAAAAAAAACAACTACAAAGAATAAGTTGATAATGGGCAGCATAAGAGAAGGTTGTGGAAAAGGATAGACATACAAGCAGGACAGAAAGGAAGAAACATGCAAAAATAAGTGTACAGCCAAAGAATACAGAGAAGTTGAAAAATCTTAGTCTCACGAATCATCAAGCATCAAGATAACAGTTTTAATGGCACTAACATAAATGCCATTTAGCTCATGGAAAGTATAGAGAGATAGCATCAGCTGAAGGTGATAAAGTTGTCATTATCAGATAACAAGCCAGCTGGGTTTTGCAACAGAAATTTCCCTTATCACATATCACAAAACTGGACAAATCCCTCCATTCACATGTGTCATGCAATCCATTAAAAATAGCTTTCATTAAATTTGGTATTATAAGCAAATTCTATGATTTTGTCTAATTAAATTTTGTTCATCATTAAAGATTCAGCTGAAGGCCTAGTTGCTTCCCACAACTATGTGGATGCACCTAAAAATGAACTGTTTGACCAGCTGGACCACTGAAATTACAACAGCATAAATAATGACCAACAAAGTCAAAGTACAACAGAAAGCAGTCAAATCACATGGCAAAGGCATATAAGAGCCAACTGGTCTGTCAAGACCAGAAACATTACTAAGTTTTATGACCTCCCTCTAATTTCCTTATGTGATGAGAATATTAAAATAAAAGGAAATGGAGCATGAGGAAATGGATGGATTGATCTGGCTCAGTATAGTGTGCAGTGGCAGGCTCTTGTGAACACAGTAATGAACCCTTGGATTATACGGAAGGTGGGGAATTTCTTGATATGTGAGCACTGGCATCTCAAGAAGAATTCTTCTCCTTAGTGTCAGTTACTTTACGAAGATGTATAATGTGTTGGCAGTGATATGAAGGTAAGAAATAATGTGCATGGATGGATAAAGAGACAAAGAGGGCAAACAGAAACACAGGTGGCATCATCTTCCTGCTCTTGATATCCAAACGACAGAAACTATAAATTCTTACTTTCTCAGACACCACTGAATTTATACAACTCAAAGTAGGTTTTTATTACATCATTTTATCTATAAGTTTATGCTATCTCCATCTTCTCCCCAGCAACATCTCCTGTACCAACAGATTATCAAAAACTGTATCAGTGCTGAATCAACTTCAGATTACAAACAACTTTTCAATTACTTGATCTTACTGGTTTTTGTTTTATATGTCTGTACCCATCCAATATTTGTACAAACATATTTTCACGAACTTGTTGCAGACATAACCGCAAAATATGCTAGTCCATCAGCATTCTTTTTAATTTTCTACCATCAAAAATACCAACATAATAAACATTTCAAAGGGGAGTGACACATTTAACCTTTACAGCCCTTGCGTCCTACCGTCTAGGACGCTAACCCCCAAACGTTGCATTTAATGTATTTATTCAACAAATATAGTTACTGAATATTTTAAACATAGTATATACTCTCCATTTTCTTCTCTTCAAAATGCATTTTGTTTCATAATTCTAACATATTTGGTTCCTGTTTTATTCACATTTTATATACAGGGTGTGCTAAAATTAAAAAAATAATTCCGGTGCCAAAAGGTTAAAATTCTGTGTGGTACTTGTATCCAATATTGGAAGCCTTCTACAACCAACTTTCATGTTAGCAACACCATATGCAGCTAGAACATTGTTAATACCCTCTGCAATACATACATTACAGTAAAAAATACATATTATGAAAAATATGTATATTATAATATAGGATACACAACGCATGATCTGTTATGTTATACATTCATCATATGTTAAACGTATAAAATGAATAAAGAATGACAACATTAAGAACTATTCAAAGTCTCAAGTATATTTTCAATTCCCATAACCAATAAACAGTACTGACCTGCTATTTTCTGAACCAAACAATGAACCCAGGTGCTACTGAAGTTTGAGAATTCTCTGATATATGAATAGCCATTCACTACAACTTATGACAAAATTTCAGGACAATTATAAATTATTTTTATGGACACCCTGTAAGTAATATGGGATCCCATAGTACATGATATGCACTGATTGTACCTCATATCTCTGAATCCTGGCCTGAAGATGGTCTAATAAGACTGAAACATGTTGCCACAATTAAATACTAATATTTATACACTGGTTGTGTTTTGGCGGTAATTTTAAAACATTTTGTTTTACTTTTAGAATTAAAACACAACGGGATGTCCTCGATTAAAAAACAATTCAGGGACTTATTCTGAATGGTACCAGCCCATTTCCACCTCAAAAATGTGTTAAAGCAGGCATGTTGCAATTACCAAAAACAAGGAGTGAAACAGTACTAAGTCATGTAGCAATAACTCCCAAGTTTCATGGAAGATGGTTACCTGACTGTAATATGAACATCTCAATTTTAAACAGGGGACAGACGGATAAATTTGGTGCACTAAGATGGTTCCAGAAATGAAACCATGAAATCAGAAACATATTTTGACAAAGTCCTTCAGTGTCATTGTTTTACCTGCTCGATTATCCAGTTCTGCCAACCTCTGTTCCCGTTCCATCAGGGATCTTACATTTATTTGCATAATTTCCACAACCTGATCGATGAGTGAGATGTCGACCATGTGCATAAAAATAACAATAACCCCACATTAGTTTCTTAGCCTACCACTTGGTTCAGACTGGCAGACACATGCAGGGGCAATCATCATCCACTTAAGCACTCACCGTTTAAAACTTCCGAGTGATGATAAAACCATTCACTTGGATTATGATCATCAAAAAAGGTACAGTTATCAACCAATGAGAGTAGTGAGTGGACACACCAGAGGGCCTCACATGTAAGGTTGGACATTCAGCAGTACTGCCATACGTTGCCAATCAATCAGCAAAATACAGTGCTGGAAGTGCAATTTCAGCAAATCTGGGGGTTTTTTTAAGGTTACAGAACATTTTAAAAAATGTCTAAATGTTTCAGCCTACAACCTTTTAAATGCTAGGTTTCTGCTGCTACCAGAGTGCTATTCAGTTTAAAATGTCTCATGCAGGACATTTCTCTTTTTGGAGAAAAGGATGTACTACATACATTCAATGGGACACAGTCCTGTTCATCTTTTAAACACTAATTACAGCTCATCACAGGATGCTGTTGATTTATGGTTCATTTAATGATACTTTCAATAGCTCAAACTATATAATGTCAAATGGTTAGTTAATAATCAAATGTGAAAGGATGCAGAAGGAATCAGTCTTGGCCCAATCTGAGATACTATTCCAGCATTTTATTTGAGGGACAAAGGAGCACGACAAACTAGGTCACCCAAGACAAATGGCTGTTGGGGTGAGATTTGAATTCAAGACCTCAACCATGACTTTTGCATAATAAGGACCAACAAGATGCACTTTTCTCTCTTAATTTATTTCAATAATCATCCTCTACATGATTCAAACAGATTAACTGTTCATCATCAGGAGGTAGTTTACTGTGGAACTATGATTGTGCTAGCAGGTAGTAAACGTAGATGCATGATAAATACCATACACTGCATGTACAGTAAACTACCTCCTGATGAAGAATAGTTATCAATTTGAAACATGTGGCATATGATTACTGAAATAAATTAAGAGAGAAAAGTGCATCTTGATGGTCCTTATTACACGGATATATCACGATGCACAGTCCACAGAATGTCAAACTCAACCATCACATTTGTTATCTAAAGATGTTATATGCAGGCACACATCATGATCAATTAAAGATTACCTTCTCTGTGCAATTGACTGGTTAAGATACACTCCCTTATGTATTAATATAACCACACAAAGCATAACTTGTTTTCAGATTGACAATACTTATTTTCATACATTAACTTCATCATTTAGGGAATTGAGGCAGTCACAGCAATACCTATCCAATACAGACTGGTATGAATCTTGGTGGTGGGAGGCTGGCATCCAAACTGCTTCTGCTTAATACTCATCACCATTTCTTTGGAGTTTGAATGATGTATAAAGCATATAACAGTTTTAATGGCACTGTTTTAGCATGTGCGTGTGTATAGCCACAAGGCTCTAGCTCTGTGTTTGGGACATCCCTGGTTCATATCTCAGGCAAACCACGGACTATGCTGGCTGAAGGTACTCATGACTGGCCTATATCTCTCCAGGCAAATGGTGGAACAGTATCTCTATTTGACCATAACCTCTTCGTACCACATTCTTTCCAATTTTTCAGTTATCAATAAACAAACCATTCAGTGAAACCTTAGTCCAAGTTACTGACAGGATCATAAAAAAAAAGCTGCTTTGAAAACAAAACTAGGTTTAGTCCCAAAATGACTTATTTATAGTGATCAAACCAGTTACGTACTATTAATCTTAACATGCTATGTCTGTAGTAACCACTTATCAATGGCGAGATTAAGGCTAACAAATTAAGAATCTTCAGTGACTAGCAGCCATAGGGACTGCAAAAAAGAATGGTCCTTATTCCATGAGCAGCCAAGTGATGGCTCAGACATGAAGCCCTCAACTTAGGATATGATCATGTGATATCTGGTCAGTTATTGCTGTTCTAAGGGGCAGTAATAATGAGAATGGAGCTAGTGCAAAGATTATATGAGGGTGAAAAACTGAAGAAACTTGAGAGGGGGAGGAATGCTCCAGTGCTACTTTATCCACCATGAATATTACATGACATCAGTTTGGCACGATGCTGAGGTTCCATGGTGAGATGCCAGCATCAAAATAAGTTATAGCAGTCATGTTGATGCCAGTAACAAAATTGAAACAGAGACAAAGGTATATAAAACAAGGGACCCTGGGGAAAACATCGTCCTGAAATGACAATGCCTCACAAAATTTGGCAAAATTTTAGTTATGTATATTGTTTCAGCTCACCTCATCTGCACATAGATTGCTGTACTCATGAATTGTGGGTTGAAAACAAGTTGTCTGCCAGTCTGAACATGAACAACAGCAACTCCTGTGGACTTACAATGCACTTGGCAGGGTAGGAATTGCATTTTATAGAGGAAACAGTCGATATTTTGTTCTACACTTTTAGAAATGGTTCCTGTAAGTTCTGATCAACATGGAAATGCTCAAAATTTGAAAACATAATTGGTGCAAGGGCTAAACACTTTTAACCCCCGAATATTCATGGCCTGAAAAACCGTGTGAAAACTTCACCGAATAAGCAAATGTTAGTGCATAATTTTACAATACACAGAAAAAGCAAGTGCACCAAAAAAAAAGTTTCAACAAATCACTGTCAAGACCTGGAGAAATGTGTAATGGTTCAAAACATAAACCTCAGTTTTGGACTACTGCAGTCTTAATGCTCACAGTGTCAGCCATGGCCAAGCCTCACAACCTGCACAGAACGGACGGCATCGTAAGTCAACTGAGTGCGGCAAATGCGAGCCAACTCGCCATGCAATACAACTTACAGTACCACTTCGGCTCACCTGCACGGTTATCTAATTCTGACAACTTTTGATCACGTTCAAGTACTTTCTCGACATTCACGCGCATGATGCCAACTACCTGCATGTGGGTGAAAATAAACACACATCAAACACTGTGACAAATGAAACACAGCAAAGCACAACAATCCATATGACAAATAAGAGAAAAACTTCCGTTTCCACAAAGATTTCAGGTTCTTGAGGCAAGAGTAATGCTTGTAGAAAGGTACCAACATTTTGGACAAACCTGCTGCCTCCATCTGTTACCATTAAGCTGGAAGCAGCAGGTTCCTCCCAAAAACTGGTAACCATCTATCACACTACACAAGCCTGTCATGCTCCATAAGCCTGAGGTCTTAATATTCACTGCTGCTGAGAATGCAAAATCTGGAATTTTCTACAGTGGAGTAAATTAAAACAAGGCTGCAAATCTTGGAGATAAAACACAAATCTGGATTACAATCATATGGATTGTTACACATGAGCAGACAACACGAACAATATGAGCTTTTATTCGTCCATCTACCACCTGTTTCCCAGTAAGACAGGACTGCATAAGCAACAGGGAGAGATGAAAGTAGGCTTTATTGCTTGTTTCAGATAGCACATGCCAGTACATGTACTGACAAACAAGTTTTGTATACCAGCAAATTGTCAGAAGTCACACACCTGCTAGTACTTTATATGTTTCAGTACTGAGACATATCAAAAAGCACTTATATTTTTTAAAAAGAAGCACTGGCTGTGGATGGCTTAGCCAGTGAAGTTTGCATTCTATAAGCACTTTGGTCACATTCCTTCATCACATTCTCCCTGCAGCATTACTACAATCTTTTGAAAGGAGAACATTTACACCTTCATTTACACCATATAACATACGGCATTCAGATCTGATACATCAGAAAACTAAGTCCTGCATGGTATTCTCAATTACATAGAGCAGTACTGCAGCCATGAGAACTTGCCGCCCCATCAACATATGAACTTAATCATCTGTAGATATTATCACATAACGTATTCCTCCAATGTTCACTGAACAAATTCACAGCACATTTACAGTTGGTCTAAATTTTCTAGAATTGCTCTGTCTTATGAGGGTTGTGATCAAGTACAGTCATTCAAAAAAGATGCACCAATTGTACATATTACATATTTACTGATATATTTCACTCAAAGCAATGGTTTTGATATCAAAACATGGGAGATTCTATCTGTGCACAACATAATTCTAAAATTCCCTGTAACTGCAACCTGTTTCTTTAGCAACAGTTCTCAAAACAGCTCTGATTTGATGATCTCACATAATCTCTCCCAGCATATACCAGAGCAGCAGCTCAAAATAAGCAGCAAACACTGCCCTTTGATCTTTCCAACTCATCACTAATTACCCTAACATTCAATGACATAGGACATCAATTGACAGAATCATGAAATAATCATAAAACAAACATGGAATTTATTCCTAAACTTTCAGTATTATCAAAGTTACATGTATGGTGTAATAAATACTGCATGGATAGAGGACAGACCCATATGAACTCTTTTTTGTGAACACTTTAAACAGATTATTACAAAACTGTTAACACAAAGGTGTCCATGATTACCACTTGCAATTACACAAAGCAGTGTATATTTTAGTCATGTATGGGTATATGTGATATCTGGTTTAAGCAGTGACACATGTGAGTCATAAAGCAAACAAAATCCACATGGTAATGCAACACAACACAAAGGCCAAGGCTGCAGGACAAAAACAATGCAAAATGCTGCAAGGAATTATCAGCCACATTGCAACAACTTGGACCAGGAATAACTAACTCTTTGTAGCATAAAGTTCATTCAAATAATATTTAAAATTCAATTCTTGTCTCAAAGAAAATACAATGCATCTCATTACACAAACCAAATTGTTGACAATGTTTCTGAAAATAACTCCTAGTTATTGCAAGAAAAACAAATAAATGAATCATGTGGGCAAAAGCAATGTTTTGGAATATTAAAATAGATGGAGTATATAGTTACTACTGGGCTTTAGAGGGTTAACTTGGGGGCCAGCATTTCTAATATGAGCTTGCACCTAACCCAGGGGTCCGCAAATTTCCGAAAATCTAGGGGTCACCTCAAAATTCTAAATGCCAGAAGGGTAACATGCCACTTTTGTACTGAGGACCAATAAGTATTACCCACCACTATACACAATTTAGTTGCCCAAGCAAACTGGAACCCTGGAACAGTGTATCCATGACCAATCATTATTTATTTATTTATGGTTTACTTAATGTGTCAGTGGCTCAGTTTATGAAGCATCAAATGATAAGATAATCAGTGAATAACGAATTGGTAAGGATACAGAAATGTCTGAAACCTAATTTGATGTACAAGCCCCATGTTTCTCTCCAGGAATGAAAAACAACAACTAAAACAAAACTCAGCAGGACAGTCAATCTCTGTATCAAGATATGTACCACCCGAATATGAAGAAGTACCACCATCCAACTGACCATGGTGTTTTATCACCTAATAATTATCCTACGACAAAACAGAGATTTATGATCAGAGACTTCCTTGCAGCACTGTACACCACAAGAGGGCCACATGTAGCATTCTGTTACTCCAACCCTCAACCTTGAAAGCTGCATAGGTTATAGGTTATGTTAAGCTTTGAAACATTAAAACATAACTGTTTTGTTGGTACCATTCTGAAGAAAACTTAACAGAAACAATACAAAACACAGAAATGTTGTTGTCTTCTAATCCATAAAGGCTAGAAGTTAGATTAATGGCATTAAATGTACCTCATCAACCTTCGCCTGTGTCTGTTGAAGGCGTTTCTGGGCAGCCTGGTTCTGTGGGTTGCGCTGGGCACCTCCTGCACCTTCTTCCAGATTCCCTGAGTATCCTCCTGCACCATCCATTTTGGGGAATCTATAAAAATGAATGCATGAATAAATCAATATACATGTATTTGTGTGTATGTAACTACTTATTACTCTTTGTATTAACTACAAAGAAATTTGTTCTCAGACGCTACGGTCACACGTGCACACAATAACCTTGCGAAAATGTAACTGACAGTTTATTTGAAAAGATGCATATGGATGACAACAGAATGGGCTCGACAGTGTTCCTGAAAATTACTCTATTCTGTCTGTGGCCTACACTGCCTAACTCACCATCTTTCATACAGATAATAGGGCGACGGTTAATTAATCAATGTTGTTATATTTGTTATTTAGAACTCTGAATACCAAACCTTCAAAGAAGCCACGAGAACTACGGTTCTTAGCAGCCGATTACCACAACCTACAACATCGGACACTTAACTATGTTTGCAACCTTGGCAGGTGACGTTTAACTCAACGGAGTAGAAAAAAAAATTGAACCTTACTTTTACACTTACAACTTCACAAATAACTCAACAACCACTCAACAGTTACAGCTACACTTAAAATACACACAATGCCACACCTTTATTTACACAATTAGTACAGTTCGTCTGACCTGTAACACTCTCCAACCTTACAGTACAATTATCAGCCTCACGCAGTTTCCGTCATACCAACATGGACGATTGCTAGCTGACGGAGCAGTTCCGGATGACGTCATAGACCATGACAGCCGTTTGAAAGTGGGAGTGAACATTACTGAATCAATCAGATGCATCAACATGCGTAAAAGAACAATAAGAACAGTACAATATTTCATATCAGATTGAGATATGGTTATCAGGCCCTATGATTATAAATATAACGTCAGTTAGTGTGTATTGATAAAATCAACTGAAGAAAACGCACGACAATTACTCCCGGAGAATAAAGCTAAAAGTGGTCCTGTCCGCTCCATGAAGGCATACAGCGTGAGTAGAGAAACATCCCCCCCCCCCCTTCTTAACTCCCCAGGGAATGGGGTTGAGTGGTTAACTTCCTGCCCCCCCCACTTGCCGCCGGGGAAGGAAATCGGTACTCCTTTAAT